>JACCDS011037713.1_pt1 | contig 15810 bp, 16 predicted proteins | sample 7446441 | NCBI WGS metagenome assembly JACCDS01 (sample SAMN15323445, study PRJNA562643) | freshwater metagenome | isolation source: river surface water | place: USA:Blue River Watershed | collected 2017-08-17
CCATCGCGTCCGGCACCTGCCCGGTTTCCAGCCCCTGTGCGGCGGCCCGGGCGGCCGCGGCCGCACAGGCACCGGTGGTGAAACCGGTGCGGGTGCCGCGCGGGGGTGCCGGCTCCTTGGCCTTCATGCACGCGGCTCCGGCAGCGCCGCAGCGGCCTGGCGCTGCTGGGCCTCGGCCAGGGCCAGCAGCGCGTGCAGCGCGGCCACCACCAGCGTGGAGCCGCCCTTGCGCCCGCGAATGACGATCCAGGGCACCTGCGACACCTCGCTCATCAACGCCTTGGATTCGGCCGCCGAGACGAACCCCACCGGCATGCCCACCACCAGGGCCGGGCGCACGCCGTCCTCGCGGATCAGCCGCACCAGCTCGATCAGCGCGGTGGGCGCGTTGCCGATGCCGACGATGGCGCCGTCCAGCAGCCCTTGCCGGTGGGCCTTGCGCATGGCCTGCACCGCACGCGTGGTGTCTTCGGCCTGCGCCGCCTGGATCACGTCATCGTCGCTGATGAACTGCCAGGGCTTCATGCCGAAGTGATGCAGCCGCGGGCGCGACAGCCCGGAGCAGATCATCTCCACGTCGGCCACGATGGGCGCGCCGCCGCGCAGCATCGCGGCCACGCCGGCCTCCACCGCCGCCGGATGGAACTCGGTCAGGCCGTTGAAGTCGAAGTCGGCATTCGCATGGATCATGCGGCGCACGATGGCCCATTGCGACGGCGTGTACGCATGCGGCCCGGCCTCGGCATCGATGATGGAAAAGCTGTCGTGCTCGATCACCTGGCCGGCGCGTGTGAGCTGCTCGGTGACGGTGTTGACCGTGCTCATGCCGGCTGGCTTTCGTGCGGATGGGCATGGCCGTGCCCATGTGCGTGAGCATGGTCGTGGTCGTGCGCATGGTCATGCGCCCCCGCCGCGATGCCCGCCGGATGCACGTGGACGACGTGCTCGTGCGTGTGCTCATGCGAATGGCCGTGGCCTGCGTCGTGCGCCAGCTCGCGGTAGCTGCAACCATCGCAAGGCAGGCGGCTGTCGGGCAGCTGCGCGTCCAGGTCCAGCACGCGCTGCGTCATCAGCTCGAAGATCTCCGGCTCGAAACCGAAATGCTCCGTGCAGTGGAAGCGCAGCTGCGGGTATTGCAGGCGCAGGTGCGCCACCTGCCGGTGGATGCGCTGCATCAGCGTGCCGGTGTAGAGGTAGTAAGGCAGCACGACGATCTGCGTCATGCCCAGCAGCGCCTGGCGTTGCACCACGCGCTCCAGCCGGGGCCAGGTGATGCCGGTGAAGGCCAGGTCCACCAGTTCGTGGTCGCCCGACTCCAGCAGCCAGCGCGCCATCTTGGCCATGTCGCCATTGGCGCCGCGGTCAGACGAGCCCCGCCCCAGCAGCACCACGCCGGTGGTGGTGGGGTCGGGCATGTCCAGCGCCTGCATGGCCTTGCGCAGGCGGCGGCGCAGCACGGCCAGTACCGGGTCGCAGGCGGTCAGGTGCGGCGCCAGCAGGATCTCGGTCTGCGGGCAGCTCAGCCGCGCCTGCTCGATGGCTTCGGGCACTTCCATCTTCACGTGCCCGGCGGCATTGAGGATGAGCGGCACCACCAGCACGCGCCGGGCGCTGCGGGCGGCGGCGAGCAGGCCCTGGTTCAGCGACGGCGCGGCGAACTCGATGAAGCAGACCTCGATGCGCCACGCCGGCTGGCGCTGCCGCCACTGGTCGGCAAAGGCCAGGATCTCCTGGTTGCCGGAATCCTCGCGGGAGCCGTGCCCCACGATCAGGACGGTGTCGGTGGGGCTGATCATGCAGTGGCCTTTCGGAATCGATGGGTGAAATGAGGGTCGTAAAGCTTGGAGCGCACCAGCGTCTCCCAATGACGCGAGCCCAGCGTGGGGCTCGCAACGATCATGGCCTGGCTGACCACGCCGGCCTCGCGGCAGCGCTGCTTGATGTCGGCCAGCGTGCCGCGCAGGATGAGTTCTTCGCCGGGCCAGCTGGCCTTGTGCACCACCAGCATGGGCGCGTCTTCGGGCCAGCCGGCTTCGCGCAGCGCGGCCTCCACCTTGTGCAGCAGCGTGATGGACAAAAAGATGCACAGCGTCGTGCGGTGCGCCGCCAGCGCCGCGAGGTCTTCGCCCTCGGGCATGGGCGTGCGGCCCGCCACGCGGGTGAGGATCACGCTCTGCGTGACCTCGGGCAGCGTCATCGACTCACCCGCCGCCGCCATGGCGGCCATGGCCGACGAGACGCCGGGCACCACGCGCCACGGCACGCCGGCCGCATCCAGCGGGCGAGCCATCTCGATCAGCGCGCCGTAGAGCGACGGGTCGCCGGTCTGCAGGCGCACCACCGTCTCGTGCTGGCTCGCACGGCTCACCAGCCATTCGGTCATGTCCTCCAGCGTCATGTCCTTGGAGTCGCGAACGTCGCAACCGGGCGGTGCATAGGCGGTGGCGGCGCGGTCCACCAGCGAGCCGGCAAACAGCACCGCACCCGCCTGGGCCAGCAGCTTCTGGCCCTTGACGGTGATGAGCTCCGGGTCGCCCGGGCCCGCGCCGACGAACCAGACCGTGCCGGGGAGTTCAGCCTTCATGGATCACACTTTCTGTAGCAACAGGCTGCGGGCGAGCGCGCAGCGCCGCCAACAAGCCTTCGATGGAACGAGGCACCGGCGCGGCCGGCAGCAGGCCCTGACGCGCCAGCTCGGCGTGCAGGGCCATCACTTCGGGCGGGCGCTGCCCCACGTCGGCCCAGGCCTGCGGTTGCGCCAGCAGCGCCTGGGCCGTGCGCGAGAGCTGGCAGCGGCCATTCGCCATCACATGGATGTCATCGGCCCAGGCGGCCGCGAAGGCAGCGTCGTGGGTCGACACCAGCACCGTCACGCCCTGCGCCGCCAGCGCGTCCAGCAGGCGCTGCAGGTCGATCTGCATCGGCAGGTCCAGGCCGGCCATGGGTTCGTCCAGCACCAGCAATCTCGGCCGCATGGCCAGCACCCCGGCCAGGCAGACGCGCTTCTTCTGCCCGAAGCTCAGGTGGTGCACGGGGCTGCGCGCATGGGCCTGCATGCCCACGGCCGCAAGCGACTCGGCCACCCGCTGCCGCACCTCGGCGTCCGGCAGGCCCAGGTTCAGCGGGCCGAAGGACACGTCCTCCTCCACATGGGCCGAGAACAGCTGCCGGTCGGGGTTCTGAAACACCAGCCCCACCTGCTGGCGCAACGCGCGCAAGCCGTCGCGGCCGTAGCTCACCGGCTGCCCCTGCCACTGCAGCGTGCCCGACTCGGGCTGCAGCAAGCCGTTGAGATGCAGCATCAGCGTGGTCTTGCCCGCGCCGTTGGCGCCCAGCAAGGCGTTGCGGCTGCCGGGGCGCAGCGCCAGGCTGCAGTCGCGCAGGCCGTGGCTGCCGTCCGGGTAGCGGTAGGTGGCGCTGCGCAGCTCGATCAGCGGGCTCATGCCCCACCTCCGACCCGCGCGGCCAGCACGGCGAGCACCAGCGCCAGGCCACCCAGCAGCGCCACGGCATGATGGCGCGCGCTTCGGGCCCAGTGCGGCGTGAGAAAGCGCAGCTCGCCGGTGTCGTTGCGCGCCTGCGCCGCCGCCTGCAGCGCGCTGGCCCGGGCCCAGACCTGCACCGCCAGGCAGCTGATCAGCCGCGCCATCGAGCGCAAGGCCTGGCCCGGCGTGCCGTGGCCCAGGCGGGCGCGTTGCGCGGTGAGGCCGTCGGCCCAGGCTTCGCCCAGCACCGCCTGCATGCGGTAGGCCAGCAGCATCAGGTCCAGCAGCAGCGGCGGCACACGCAGCCGGCGCAGCAGGCCCAGCAGGTCGCCGAGCGGCGTGGTGAGCACCAGCAGCAGCAAGGCGGTGCACAGCGCTGCGGCGCGGCTGGCCGTCATCAGCACCTGCGGCAGCAGCTCCGGCGCGAGGCGCCAGGCCAGGCCGTCACGGCCGGGCGCCAGGGTCACCAGCATGCTGAGGCAGGACAGCGCCAGAAAGCCCAGCGGCGCCCGCAGCACGCGCACATAGGCGCGCCACGGCGTGCGCGCCGCCGCCACGGTCACGGCAGCCACCAGCAGCGCGAGCAGCAGCGCCGCCGCCGGTGAAGCGGCCAGCCAGGCGGCCGCCATGGCCGCTGCACAAAACAGCGCCTTGGCGGAGGGCGCCATGTGGCGCCACGGGCTGGCATAGGCCAGGCGTTCGATGGTCACGGCAGGCGATCAGGGCTGCGGGGGCGTGGCCGGAGGCGGCGTGTCGGCCGCCGACGCCTCGCCATCACCGCGCGCGGCGGCGCGGGTCTTGGAGACGCCCAACCAATAGCCGATCACGCCGGCTCCCAGCGCGGCCTGCAGCGCGAACAGCAGCGACGCGATTTCGCTGCTGGACGGCTCGAGCACCGGTCTGAACCAGGGCTTGTAGTCGGGCGCGATGCGGGTGATGGCCTGCTGCGCGCGGGCGTCTGCCCCTTCGAAGAGTTCGCCGGCGGCGCCCTGCTCATCGAGCGGCCCCTGGCCCACCCACAGCAGCGGCACGGTGGTCAGCGCCACCACGGCGGCCCACAACAACCAGGTCTTGCGTCGGCTCATGGCATGGCCCTGCGTGGCAGCGCGAGCACCGGCATGTGCTGCAGCTCGCGGGCGTTGAATTGCGCCATCGCATTGACCACCAGCACCGTCAGCAGGCCTTCCGTGATGGCCAGCGGCAACTGCGTCAGCGCGAAGATGCCCGCGAACTTTTCGAAGGACAGCAGCACGCCGCCCACGGGATCAGGAAAGGCCAGCGCCAGCTGCAGCGAGGTGGTGACGTAGGTGGCCAGATCGCCCAGACAGGCGGCCAGAAACACCGCCGGGCTGCGCGCCAGGCCCAGCACGCACGCGAGCCGGAACACCCCGTAGGCCACGAAGGGCCCGACGATGGCCATCGAGAACACATTGGCGCCCAGCGTGGTGAGGCCACCATGGGCCAGCAGCAGCGCCTGGAACAGCAGCACCACGAAGCCCACCGGCACCATCGCCGCCGGGCCGAACAGCAAGGCGCCCAGCCCCACGCCGGTGGGGTGCGAGCAGCTGCCGGTGACGGACGGCAGCTTCAGCGCCGACAACAAAAAGGCGAACGCGGCACTGACCCCCAGCAACATGCGCTGATCGGGCTGCTCACGCAGCCGACGGCCGGCCGCAGCCAGGCCCCAGGCCAGAAAAGGCGCGGACGCCACCGTCCACGCCAGCGCATGCTTGAAAGGCAGAAAGCCCTCCATGATGTGCATTCGATACCTCCCGTCGAATGGTTCAAACTGAACACCAATCGAGGGGAGACAAGGCGGCGGCATCGGCAGCCCGGGTGCTGCCTGCAGGCAGTGCGGGTCCGACAGCGACGTCCCTCACCCCGGGGAATGGTGCTGACATCTGCCATCGGGCCGGTATTCTGGCTGGCCGTCTTCCTCTCCTGCGCCTTCCCGTGCGATGCACAGTGGCTGGTTGCAGAATCGTCAGGCTTACAGCAGCGGGGGCTGCACCGGAATGGCGGTCAGATCGATGGACCTGCCCGCTTCACCGGTTTCCCGTTTAACGCGCCGCTCGTGAGAACGGCGCGCACCCAAGGCGCGGGGGATGTTAACCGCACCCTTGGGCGCTCGCCTGAAGAACGCCGCGCTCCGCTGCGGGCGGCGCCTCCAGGAGGCGTCAGGACGGCAGGAAGTCCAGCGGGTAGGTCACCACCATCTGGTCCACCTGCTTGGCGCCGAAGTCGAACTGCTTGATGCGTGCAAGCAGCTTGCGCTCCAGCTCGGGCGTCTTCAGCTCGCTGGAGACGATGCGGCAGTCCACCACCTCGCCCGACGGCGCGATCTTCAGCTCCACGACGACCTTGCCCTGCAGCGCGGGGTCCTCCCGCAGTGCACGGTTGTAGATGGCGTAGATCGAACCCTTGTTGCGCTCGAACACCAGGCGCACGTCCTCCAGCGAGCGCGAGGCCTTGCCGCTGCCGCCGCGCTGCAGCGAGCCGCCGGCCCCACCATTGCCGCCGCCCAAGGTGTTGCCCTTGCCACCCTGGCCGCCGCCGCCCACACCCCCACCACCGCCACCGCCCACCACGCCTTCCACCAGCGTCGTGGAGCGGCCGGCCAGGCCGCCGCCGCCGGTGTTGCGGCTGTAGGCCGCCGTGTTGATGCCGCCGCTGCCGCCGGCCGCGTTGGAGGTGATCATGTTGCGGTCGGGCAGGCCGGCCTCGTTGCCTGCACCCACGCCGGGGCCGACACCGGCGCCCACGCCAGGCCCCTGCTTGATGTCCTGCCGGAGCTGCACGGCGGCCGGCGCCGCATGCAGCGCACCGATCTCGTCCTTCATCGCCAGCAGTCCCACGCCGGCCGCCTTGCGGCGCGCGGCCGCGACCTCGCCCGGCGCGCGGTCGGGCAGCGGATTGCGGGCCTCCGGCACGGGAGCGCCCTGCAGCGGCGGCGCCTTGGGCAGTGGCCGGGCTGCCGGCTCCTGCGCCCGCTCGGGCTCGTCGCGGGTCGGCGCCTCCGGCTTGGGCTTGACGGGCGGCGGCAGTTGCTCCTTCTCCACCTTCTCCACCATGAGCTTGGCCAGGCGCGCCGGCAGCTCGGGCGGCTTGGCGCGGTCGACGACGGGCTTGGGCATGAACAGCAGCACCAGGCACACGACGGCCACCGCCGCCAGCACCGTGTGCAGGATGCGGCGGTAGCGGGCGTCGTCTTCGGGCACATCGGCCCAGGCCAGCACGTCCGGGCGGAACGAAATCGCGAGCGCGGACATGGTCAGGTCTTCCTTTGCACGGCGAAGGCGATCTCGACGAAGCCGGCACGGGCGCCGGTGTACATCACCTTGCGCAGCAGGCTGTAGGGGATGTGCTTGTCACCCAGGATGGTCACCGCCTTGCTCGTGCCGTCCTTGTCGGCACCCAGCACGGGGCGGGCGGCCAGCAGGTCCAGCTCGGCCTTCAGTGCAGGGATCAGGTCGTCCTGCAGCTTCAGCGCGTCGGCCACGTCGGCGACCTTGCGGCCCTCGACGACGATCTCCGTGTCGCTGACCGAGACGACGATGGTCTGGCGCGGCGTCTTCTCGGCCACCGACATCGGCAGCTTCACCGCACGCGCATTGGTCAGCGTCTCGATGCCCGTGCTGGACATCAGGAAGAAGATCAGGATGGTGAAGATGTCGATCAGGGCGACCAGGTTCATGTCGAGCCCCGAGTTGTTGCGCGCGAGGCGGGCGGCACGCTTCTGGACAGGCGTCAGTTTCATGCGCGGCCTTTGCTAGTTCTTGCGTGCGCTGGTGGGCGCATCACCGATCGAGATGTCCGGGAACAGCTCGATGTCGGGCGTCTTGCCGGTGGCACCGGGCGGCCGGGCCTGGCGCACCGCGTCCATGACCTGCACGAGGTTGTCGTAGGCGGTGTCGGGCTGGGCCAGCACGCTGGCCGACCGTGCAGCCGGATGCTTGGCCTTGATGGTCTGCATCAGCGTGGACAGCGTGGCGAGGTCGTAGCCCTGCGGCGTGGACGGGATGCGCTGGATGAGGCCGCCGATGCGGTCGCCCACCTCCAGCGCGTCGGGGCGCATGACGATCTCGAGCTTGAGCAGGTTGTCGGCATCGATCTGCTCGGGCCCCGAGCTCTTGGCCGGCAACGACAGGTCCAGCACCGCCAGGTGCGAGAACACCGCCGTGGACAGCAGGAACGGCACCAGCACCACGATGACGTTGATGAACGCCGTGACTTCCAGATGGACCACGTGCTTGCGCGGACGGCGAACCGGCATGATCAAGCCTCCTGAACTGGGTGGTTCGGCATGGCCACTTCAGCGGCCCGACGCGGCTTGCTGCTCGGCGCGGATGCGGCCCGTCACGTTCAGGAAGCTGATCTTGGCGGCTTCCAGGCCGTCGACGATCTCGCTGGTACGCGCCTGCAGGAAGGCGTGGATGAGCAGGAACGGAATGGCCACCGACAGCGCGAAGGCGGTGTTGTTCATCGCGATGGAGATCGACGCCGACAGCAGCTCGGCCTTCTCGGCCGGATTGACGGCGGCCACGGCGGTGAAGCCCTTGATCAGGCCGATGATGGTGCCCAGCAGGCCGACCAGCGTGATCACGTTGGCGAGCGTGGCGATGTAGTGCGTGCGCTTCTCCAGGCGCGGCACGATCTCCATCATGCCCTCCTCCATCGCCGCATCGAAGTCTTCGCGGCGGCCCGGGCTCTGCATGCGCTCCAGGCCGTTGACGACGATCTTGCCGATGGCCGCCTCGGAGCTGGTGGCGATGTTGTGCACCTCCTTGAACCGCCCACTCTGCAGCACCGGCAGCATCTTGGCCCACAGCTTGCGGTTGTCGGCCCGCGCCTGGCGCAGGAAGATGAAGCGCTCGATGGCGATCGCCAGGCCCACCGCCATGATGGCGATGCTGAAATAGATAGCGACGCCGCTGTCCTGAAAGAATTTGACGGCGAAATCGACGACGCTCATGGGCTTCTCCTGAAAAAGACGGATACGAAAGTTAGGGGCGGGCTGGAGGGATGGCGGGGGCGGCAGCAGCCGGTGCGGCCGGCGCAGCGCCGGCCTGTGCGTGGTACTGCACCTGGCGGCGGAAGACGTCGCGGTCCACCGGCGCCAGCGTTTCATCGAGCACGCTGGCGGCCGGCCGGCCGGACAGCTGGCCGGGCAGCGGCTTCTTCCACGGCACGATGTAGAGCACCTTGGGCAGTTCGCGGTTGCCGATGATCTTGGTCTGGTCGATCTCGGCGCGGTCTTGCGCACGGGCGCTGGCGGCGAGCAGCACCAGGGCCGTCATGACGAGCGGGGGCCAACACTTCATGGGGTCTCCTTCTTCGCGGCGGCAGCGGCTGCCGGCTTGCGGTTCTTCAGATCGGCGACCCACTTGGTGACGGCGGCGTCACCTTGCGGCGTCAGCGTCAGGTAGCGCTCGTACAGCGCCAGCGCGCGCGCGCCGTCGCCGAGGTACATGTCCTGCAGGATGCCGAGGTTCAACACGGCCGGTGCGCAGTTCGGGTCGAGTGCCAGGGCTTGCTCGTAGGCCTGGCGCGCCTTGTCGAACTGGCCGGCCTGGCGGTAGGCCACGCCCAGCTCGTTGTGGAACATCGGCTGACGGCGGCTGAGCTTGACCGCTGTCTCCAGCTCGGCGATCGCCTGCGCCAGGCGGTTGCCGCGATCGCGGTAGATGACGCCGAGATTGGCATGCGGCCCGCCGAGGTCGGGGTCGGACTTGGTCAGCGCCAGCAGCACGCGCTCGGCGTCGTCCAGGCGGCCGGCACGCATCAGGCGGCGCGCCTCGTCGAAGGCGCGCTGCGCCGCCGGCGTGACGACGACCTGCGGCTCGGTCTCACCGGCACCCGCCGCCTGCGGCGCCGATGCCGCCGCCGCGGCGGCCGGTGCAGCAGCATCGCGTGTGTCGCTCAAGAAACTCGGCAGGCTGGCGCAGCCGCCCAGCGCGAGGGCGGCCAACAGCGCCACCACGCGCAGCGGCACCTGGTGGGCGCCGGCCCGATGCTCAGCGGATCGCATCGACCCCTCCTTGGCTGCGTTCGACCTTGCCATAGCGCACCGGGCGCAGTTCGCGCAGTGCGGCAAAGCTCTTCTTGACCCACTCGTCGTAGATGCCCTGCGTCGTGCGGCGGGCGTTGGCCTCGTGCAGCTCCGTCGCCTGCTCCTCGAAGGGGTAGGCCTGCTCCTCCAGCATCACGTTGTATTGCTCCAGCTCCAGCTTCGACAGCTTCTTGGGCCGCTGGGAGTCCAGCAGCGCCTTGCCGAAGTCCTGGTAGAGCGCGGCCGTCTGGTAGGACGCGGCCGTCACGACGTCGGCCACGCCGTAGTCGGCCGCCACCGCGTAGGCCTTCAGCGCCTCTTCCATCTTGGCCTTCTTGGCCTTGAGCTGCTTGGCCAGCGGCTCGACGAGCGCGATCTTGCGGTAGGCGTCGACGGTGGGCTGCGCCAGCGCCAGCGCGGCGGTCGCCCCGAGGAACTGCGTGCGCGGTGTGCGTGCGGCGCCACCGGCTTGGTCCGCCTGGTAGATGTCGCGCATGAGGGCCAGCTCGCGGGCCGCGCTGCCGTCGGCCCGGGCCAGCATCGCCAGCCGGTAGCGCGCCTCCACTGCCGTCTCCAGCGGCTGCGGGAACTGCTTCACGTAGCGCTCGTAAGCCTGGGCCAGCGCCGTGCGGGCGGCGGGCGTCATGGCGTCCGGCGTCTTGCCGGCGGCCTTCTCGCGCAGCTGCACGGCCTGCCACAACGCGGCGCGTGCCTGCTTGGGGTCGGGCTGCGCGGCCGCCAGGCGCTCGTACTCGCCGGCCGCCTGGGCCCAACTGCCCTTCTCCGTGTAGACGAAGGCGAGCTTGTTGGTCACCTCAGCCTGCAGGTTGTGGCGCGGGTAGCGGCTGCGGAAGTCTTCCAGCGTGCTGGCGGCGGCGTTCCAGTCCTGGAGGCCGATCAGCGCGGCGGCGGCGTCGTACTGCGCCGTGGCGCGAACGGCGGAGTCCGGCGACAAGGCGCCGATACGCATGAAGTGCGCCACGGCTTCACGCGCCTGCCCGCCGGCACGCGCCTGCTCGCCCTGGCGGTAGACCGACGCGGCCAGGCGCTCGGCCAGCTCGCGGCGGCCGGGCTCGTTGGCGGGCGTGAGCGCCAGCACCTCGCCATAGGCTTTTTCGGCCTGCGCGAACTCGCCCCGCTCGAACGCCGTGTGGGCGACCACCGTCCACGCAACGCGGCGTTGGGCTGCCGCGGCGGGCGGCTGCAGCGCCAGCACGCGGCCGGCCGTCTTCGCGGCCTGCTCGCCGTCGCCCAGTGCATACCACTGCTCGGCCGCACGCGTCAGCACGGCGCCGGTGCGCGGGTCGCCCGGGAAGGCATCGGCAAAGCGTGCCGCACTGGCGGCCGCCGCCTTCTGCAGCGCCGGCTGATCGGCAGCCGCCGCGCCCTTCTCCAGCGCCGCATAGCTCAGCAGCGCCGTGTAGCCGGCGTCGGCGCTCTTGGCGTGCGCCGGGTATTGGTAGGCCGTCTTCTCATACTCGGGCAGCGCCTCGGCGTAGCGCTTGTCTTCGTACAGCAGCTCGGCCAGCAGGAAGTTGTTCTGCGCCGCCTCGGGTGCGTTCGGGAATGACGTCAGGTACTGGCGATACCAGCGCACCGCCTCCTGGTAGTCGGCCGAGGCCTTGCTCTTCTGCGCCAGCGCATGGTGATGGCGCGCCAGCTCGGTCAGGTGGGTCTTGACCAGCGGCTGCGCCTTTTCCCAGCCCTCGGGGTTGGCCTGGCGGAACTCGCTGCCCACGCCGTAGCGCGAGACATAGTCCTTCTTCGCCGCCAGCGCCTGGTTGACGAAGCCGTTGCCCTGGTAGATGTCGATGACGCGGGCCTGCAGCAGCGGCGCCTGCGCGTTCAGCGGGTCGTGCCGCGCGAACGCGCCGAAGGTGTCGGCGGCGTCCTTCAGCCGCTCCTGCTTCAGGTAGAGCTCGCCGAGCTGCTCGTAGACGCGGAACTCGTAGCTGCGCCGCTGCGGCGAAGTGACGTAGCCCTGGATGGCGTCAGCGCCCTGCAGGTTGGCCAGGCTCAGGCTGGTGACGCGGAAGGTGTCCTCCAGCAGCTCGCGGTCGGCGCGGGTCAGGCCGGGCAGGCTTTGCAGCTCACCGGGCTGGCTGAGCACGTCGGCCTTCAGGTCCAGCACGCCGAAGAAGGATTGCAGCGACTCCTCCAGCTTGGCCTGCTTGAAGCGCGACCACCCCTGCATGTAGGTGGCGCGCTCCTGGAAGGGGTTGGCGCCGCGACCGGCCAGCAGCGTGCCGTAGGCCTGCTCGGCGCGGGCGTAGTCGCGCATCGCGAACAGCATCTCGCCGCGACGGAACTGCGCTTCGTCGCGGTAGGCCGTCTTCGGGAATTCGGCCACCAGCCGGTCCAGCGTCGCCATCGCCACTTCCAGCTGACCGGCCTGCTCGTAGGCGCGGGCCATCTGGTAGAGCACGCGGTCGTTGCCCGGGTCCTTGGGGTAGGCCTTCAGGTAGTCCTGGTAGCGCACCAGGGCGGCTGCGTAATCGGGGTTGGCGGCGGCCGCGCCGGCCGCCGAGCGGTTGTCGGCGCTGTCCATCTCCAGGTCGCCCAGGCGGCGCATGGCCTCCGCCCGCTGCGGTGCGCGCGGCGCGACTTCCAGGAACTTGCGGTAGGCCGCAATGGTCTGGTCCTCGCTGGGCGGCACGCCCCGGTCCTGCTCGACCGTCACGCTGCGGCCCGCCAGCGTCTTGAGCGTGGGCGTCTCCGGCACGGCCGGGCGGCGGCTGGCGCAACCGGCCAGGCTGCACAGCAGCATCAGGATGAGACTAGGGCTTGGGCGCACGGTCGGCCTCCCTGGACACGCTGGCCCGGTCATGCAGTTGCGCCACGGCAAAGCGCGCCTGCGTGCTGTAGAGAGCCAGGCGCTCCTTCTGGCGAACGAGTTGCATCACCGCGATGTCTTGCGCGGCCTGCTGCTGCTGGCGGGCCAGCTCGGTCACGCGCGGCATCAGCGCCGCGATGCGTGCCGCCAGCTCGGCGGTGCGCCGGGCGAAGGCGTCGAACCTCGCCGGCTCCTCGACCTGCGCACGCGTCAACGCGGCGTCGTGCTGGCGGGCCTCGCCCAGCTCGCGGTCGATGACGCGCAAGTCCTTCTGCGCGGCCCACAGGCGTGCCACGTGGTCCTGGGCCAGCTCCCAGGTCAGACGGCCCGAGGCCATGCGGGCGCGCTCGCCCGCACCGTCCAGCGCGGGATCGGCGCCCGCCGCCGCGAGGCCGTCGTTGACGCGCTTCACGCGCTCGATCAATGCCTGCTGCGCGCCGGTGGCGAGCGCGGCGGTATCCACCTCTTCTTCGACACGCTGCAGCGCCGCTGCAACGCTGTCGCGCCGCTGCGCCAGCGCGCCCAGCCCGCTGGTACCGGCCTGCGCGAGCACCTGGGGCAAGCGCGCGGCATAAGCTTGCCGGCGATTGGCGAGCATGTCGTCGAAGACGGAGAGCTTGTCCTGCCAGCCCTGCAGGTTGTCGGCCAGGAAGCGCAGGTCACGCAGGTTCTTGAAGGCCTCCTGGAACTCGTGCTGGGCCAGCACATCGGTCAGGTGGCCGGCATGCGGCATGTCGGGCAGTTGCCGGATGCCCGCGAACCAGCCCATCTCGACGCCGGGGTTGGCGGCGAGCAGGCCGTCGATGAGCTTGCCCGCACGAATGGCGCGGATGGAATCGTCCAGCGCCGCGTCTTCCTGGTCGAAGACCGTGATGGCCTCGTTGTAGCGCGCCAGCGCCTGGCCGAAGGCACCCAGCTCGGCATACGAGAACGGCACGGCCAGACGCGCCTCCAGCGTGGCTGCGTCGTGGGCGTCGCGGCGCAGCAGCTCGTTCCACGGCACCAGCGCCTCGCTGTGCTTGTTGGCGGCTGCCAGCGCCCAGCCATAACCCAGCAATGCCTTGCCGGCCTGCAGACCGTCGAGCCGCACGCGCTGCAGATAGGTGGCCGCAGCCTCCGGCTTGTCGCCCTGCAACGCGGCAAAGCCCAGCGCCAGGTTGGCCTGGTCACGCAGGCTGCGGAACTCCTCGGTGGGCGGCATGGGCGGCGACACGGCCTGCCCCACGCCGTCGAGCCAGCCGAGGCCGGTGGTGGCGTCGCCGCCCTTGACCAGCGCCACGCCCAGGTTGTAGCGGGCATACAGCCCCGCGCCGGGGCGCTGGGCCGCGCCGCCGAGCAGCTGCGCCGCGCCGGCGTAGTCCTGGCTCGCCATCATCACGTTGGCCTGCAGCAGCAGACGCTCCTCGTCGAGTTCCGGCGGCAGCTGGCCGCCGATGTGGCCCAGCGCCTCCAGCGCCCCGGGCATGACGCCACGCTGATAGCGGATCTTGGCCAGGAAAAACCAGGCCCGATCACGCACGGCCGGCGCGGCGCTCTTGTCGAGCAGGCGCTCGAACACCTCGCCGGCCTCGCGATGCAGACCGTAGGACAGCAGCAGCCCGCCGCGCAGCAGCTCGGCGTCGTTGGCATGGTGGGCGACGCGCTCGAATTGCTGCGACGCCATCAGGCCGGTGAGGGCCGTGAAGTAGTGGTCCTGGTAGAACTGGAACAGCGTGTCGCCGTAGTGCGGGTCCTGCACCGGCTTGGCCGCTGACACCGGGGCATCGGCCGCCTGCGCCGCGCCCAGCGCGCAGGCCAGCATCGCCACGGCACCCGCCCGCCGCCAGCGGCGCGCGGTGCGATCGGAAGAACGGCTCGGGAGCATGCGCACGCGGGCCGTTATTGCCAGACCTTGACGTCGAACTCCGGCTGCAACTTGCCCGTGGAGTCCTTGATGCGCAGCTCGATGTACTTGGGCTCGGTGCCCTTGTCGAACTTCACCGTCGCGCCGCGCTTGTAGTCGCGGAAATGCGGCCCCTTGCCGGTGAAGAACGCCACCACCTCGTGCTCGCCCGACTTCAGGTTGCCGAGATACACCCGCTGCATGCCCCCCCGGTGCAGCGCCTGCACTTCCAGCGGCGAGTAGAGGTAACTGGCGATGAGCTTGTCATCCAGCTTCACCTGCAGCGAATCGAGCTCGAACAGCTTGCCCACGTCCATGGACACGAACACGGCCACCTGCGTGTTGGCCGGGAACAGCAGCTCCTCCTCCAGCACCAGCAGGTCGCGGTTCAGGCGGATCACATCACCCTTGACCGCCTGGATGCGCTCGTCGAGCCGCTGGGATTCGGCGGGCGCCGAGGCCGCGGTGTCGGGGGCGGAAGCCGCGACGGCTGGCTCGGCGGCAGCAGACGCCGCCACAGGTTCAGCCGCCCAGGCCGGCGCCTGGGCCGAGCACACGACGACGCAGGCGGTCAGGAACCGCAGGCAGGGAGCGAACAGGGCGTGGGCGTTCAATCGCCTTCTCCTCAGAATGTGGCCGATGCGAACAGCTGCAGGATGTGGGCGTTCAGCGCGTACGCCTGTCCCGTGCGGATGTCGGTGAAGTCGCTGTACTTGAAATGCAGCAGCTCATACGCAGCGCTGAGCTTCACGTCGTAGTCGCCGACCTTGCCGCTGGCATAGGTCAGCTTGGCGCCCAGGCCGATGTTCTTGAACGTGCTGAGCTGGCGGTTGCGCGACAGGTAGACGGTGTCGACGAGCGCGTTGTCGCTGTAGAACAGCGCCTTGCTCTGCGAATCCAGCCGCACCGTCCAGTCGGCCAGGATCTTGTCGCCGAAGTAGCGGCTGTAGCCGCCTTCCAGCGTGTGCGCGCGGATGGCCCAGTTGTCCCAGAAATAGCGGTAGGCGCCATGCACCGCGCTGCCCGGGGCCAGCGTGCCGGTGGCGCCCACACGCAGCGCGCGGCTGGAACGCGTGCGCGGATCGTTCTCCGGCACGAAGGCGCCGCCCACGCGCGCCGAGCGGTAGGGGTTGCCGAGGTAGCCGTCGTCGGACACCACTTCGCCGTTCAGCGTCATCAGCCAGGTCGGCGAGAGGATCTGCGTGACACCGAGGCGGTAGCGCCAGTGGCGGGCGTGGTCGAAGAAGCCGACGTCCTTGCGGCCGACGTTATCGGTGCCGCGCGAGTAGCCCAGCGACACCGTCGTCATGCCGCCGAACATGTCCTGCGACACGTCGGCGTTGACGGTCCGGGCCTTGTAGTCGGACTCGCTGCTTTGCGTCGTCGACAGCGAGACGATGCTGTCGCGCACCAGGTAGTCGCCGCCGACGGTGTATTCCTTGCGCGTCTCCTTGAACGGGCTGGCCGTCGTGACGACGTCGATGGACGCGCTGCTGACCTGGTCGACGTAGTAGGTGCCGTGCAGCGACACGGCCGAGCCGAGCTTCTTGCGCACCAGCAC
>JACCDS010177655.1_pt1 | contig 15807 bp, 17 predicted proteins | sample 7446441 | NCBI WGS metagenome assembly JACCDS01 (sample SAMN15323445, study PRJNA562643) | freshwater metagenome | isolation source: river surface water | place: USA:Blue River Watershed | collected 2017-08-17
AAAGTACTGTTGTGCTTCTTGTTGATACCAATCCTCCAGTAGCGCTAACAACTGCTTAGATCGGTTTGCTGGTTTGATCCGACGCGATAATTGCACCCAGAGCGTCTGACCTTCCAGAGTCACTCCTGTCACAACATCGTCGACCACCCGCAGCCGTATTGGTAAATCGCGCAGTACCAGTTGATCGCCCATTACCGGGTAACCCTGTTGTGGCCGCTGCTGCCGATGCTGCAGATGCGTGTTGATCCAGTCGGCTTTGCGTTGAATAAACTGGTCAATCTGTAACTTATCCAGATACAGTGGCGACAATACAATCAGACCTTGGGGCCCTACCTGCAACGCCAGTGTGCGACGCCGGCTGGAGCGTTTCAGCTGATAAGAAATAGTACTGAACTGACAGACTTCGTTCACTGCCTGCTCCGGTTAGATAAAAAAGCCGCCGCAGCATACCGAAAGCGTCGCCGTCGCTGCAAGGGGGCTTTAGACAGCCCCGCTTTTCCGGTGTTATGATGCAGACCTGACATCATCGCAGCGTATATATGGACACGGCATTCAATATGAAAATCATTTCATTTAATATCAATGGGCTACGTGCACGGCCACATCAACTGCAAACACTGGTCGCCGCACATCAACCCGACTTTATCGGGCTGCAGGAAATCAAAGTACACGATGACGAGTTTCCATTGGAAGACGTCAAAACTCTCGGATACCACATCTATCATTTTGGTCAGAAAGGTCATTATGGTGTCGCTATTCTGAGTAAAATGCCGGCCGATCAAATGTTATATGGCTTTCCCGGTGATGCAGAAGATGCACAGCGGCGCATGCTGATTGGTCACTGGACGCTGGCCGATGGTAAGCGGTTCACTTTACTCAATGGCTATTTTCCACAAGGCGAGAGTCGCGACCATCCCGTGAAGTTTCCGGCCAAACAACGCTTTTATGCCGATTTGCTGCAATATCTGCAAACTTACCACCAACCGGGTGATTATGTTGCCGTGATTGGCGATATCAACATTTCGCCATTGGATCTTGATATCGGCATTGGCGAGCCGAACCGAAAACGCTGGCTGAAAGATGGCAAATGTTCATTCCTGCCGGAAGAGCGCGACATGCTACAAACCATCAAAGACTGGGGCCTGATTGACACTTTCCGCCAGCTACACCCGGAACGTACTGAGCGCTATAGCTGGTTTGATTATCGTTCCAAAGGCTTTGACGACAACCGTGGTCTGCGGATTGATGTCGTTATGGCCACAGCGCCACTCGCAGCGCTGTGTCAGGCCTCCGATGTCGATTATGACATCCGGGCGATGGAGCGCCCGTCCGATCACGCGCCTGTCTGGGCAGAGTTTGACCTGACATAAGCTGATGAGCTGGTTTATTGGTATTCTGGCATTGCTGTACTATCTGGTATCAGATCGGAAGGTTCTGCCATTGCTGCGCCAGCCATTGATCCAGGCGCTGTTCGTCGGCGCCGTGCTGGTGTTATCAGTCTTGTGGCAGCTCAAAGCACAGTTACCTGACTTACCTGCTTTGCATTTTCTCGGCATTACTACTGTCACGCTGGTTTTGGGCTTACGCCTGACGTTATTGGTGATCCCGTTGGCACTGCTACTGCCGCAAATCGCGGCCTACATGGCCGGTCAGCCCGGGCTGGTCGTTGAAATAGAAATCTTACACTGGACAGCCCTTTGCCTGGTCGCACTACAAAGCTACTGCTGCTATCTGCTGGTGAGCAGGTTATTGCCGGCACATCTGTTTGTGTCGATATTTGTCAGTAGTTTTTTAAATAGTCTGCTCGGTGCACTGTGCTTTGTGGCCTGTCTGGCGGTGGGTTATTTTGCTGTACTTGGGCTCGGAACTGACACACAGCCAAGCGAGTTTTTGCTGGTGATGCCGTTGCTGGCAATGCCGGAAGCATTATTGAACGGCATGGCAATGACTTTGTTGCTGGTATACCGGCCGCATTGGGTGGCTGCCTTCCGGCAGGAGTGAGAGCTCTGACGCCGTCAGAGCCAATGCCGGAAAAATGCTTTATCGAGCTGGCGGAATGCCGATTGCAAAACGGCAGCCAAGTCAGCATAACTGGGTTTGCCGGTGGCCGCCTGTGGCACCTGCACACCCGCTTGTTGCATCTGGCTGCGGATATCCTGATACCAATGACTGATTGCTGGTGGCAATACGGTCTGGGCGCGCAGCCCGAGCCAGTAATAACCTTGTAAAGGCAACGCCAGCAAAAACAAACCACAAGACAGCGCCGACCACAGATAGCTACTGCCAAAATACTGTAACTGCACACACACCGACAACACGGCCAGCGGCGGCATCCACATCTTTAATAGCAGGGTCAGGCGGATCATCCGGTTCTCCGGAAATAAGCCATTTAACTCCTGCAACAGGGGCCAGGTGTTGCTGTACTGCACACCCATTTGCAACGTACTGCGGACATCTGTGCGCATCGCAGGACTCCGGAAATAAAGCATCTGAAGCAACACTAGCATAAATGGGGACTGCCAGCCTATGCTCTGGCGAAAAAAGCCTGATCCCGCGGCAGACACAGACTGCACAGTTGAAAGAAAATCGCGCATAAATAGCGACATTGGATGAAAACATACATTTTCAGGCCTTTGATTGCATTCATCACAGTGTCATCAAATAACAAATTTTGTGCCATTCAGTATTCTTGTTATATTTCATGTAGATAACAAAGATAAACAGAACAACCCACAAAGTTATCCACAGAATCTGTGGGCAACCTGACTGTAATCAAATCGCCAGATCCAGCGCTTTCATTTGTAAAATGACATGATAAAAACAGCATTTCAGCGAAAAATCACTGTTAAGCCGCTATTTTCACTCATTACCGAGTAACAGCTCTCGATAACAAATCTAGCAGCGAGTTTTTTTCATTTGAGCCTGCAGCAGGGCGAAGGACTTTGGTACTATCAGGGCATCGGATCCTAGGATTGATATTCATGACATCGGCATTTAGCAAACTGACATTGCATACTGAACAGCCTCCGGCGCGCGGGTTTGAGATCCGCAGTCCGGTCAGTGGCCAGGTTAGTGCGCCAGATGACAACGCTGGTTCAGTATACCGCTCAGGGTTATTGCCGGATGCTGTCCAGATCCAGCTGCAAGGCCAGCAACTGGTTGCACCATTCGCCGGAGCCGTCAGCCGTCTGGATATGGGCGGCAGCCGGATTATTCTGCACCATCCACAAGGTTTAAAACTGGAGATCTGCTTTCCCGATGCCTGTCAGCAACAGACCATGGGCTTTCACTGGCTGGTGGCAGATCGCAGTAAAATACAGGCCGGTCAGCCGCTACTTCAGTTTGATCCGTCGCGCTTGCAGCGCTGGAGTAGTCCACTGACCTGTCTGGTTTCTATTGTAGAACACCCTAAAATCCAACGTTTGCACAGCAGAACCGGTTTTGTTGCGGCCGGACAAGACCCGTTATTCTGGCTTGAACTGAAAAGTGCACCAGCCAATTAGTTTGTTAAATTTCAGGAGTTTTTCACTGTGATGTCCGTTGTTCACCATGACATTAAAATTTATGGCATTAAAAATTGCGACACGATGAAAAAAGCACGTAGCTATCTGGCAGAGCAACAGATCGCAGCCCATTTTCACGATTACCGCACTGATGGCGTACCTACGACCGAGCTGCAACAAGCTATCGCGTTGCTCGGCTGGGAAAAACTGATTAACCAGCGCGGCACCACCTGGCGGGGCTTAACCGAAGCCGACAAACAAATCAGCGATGCCGCGGCAGCGCTGGCGCTGATGCAACGCCATCCTGCGGTGATCAAACGCCCGTTGTTGCAACGCGGCGATCAATTTCTGGTTGGTTTTGATGCCAGCCAATATCAGCAATTCTGCCTCTGAGATCTGTTATGTCTGAAAAATCTGCCGTACTTCACCTGACTGAAGAACTGATCCGCCGCCCTTCTGTCACGCCGCTGGATGAGGGTTGCCAGCAGTTAATGGCTGATCGCCTGAGTGCGCTCGGTTTTGATATCGAATCGATGTTTTTCGAAGATACGTTAAACCTATGGGCGCGTCGCGGCCAAGGTAAACCACTGTTCTGTTTTGCCGGCCATACCGATGTAGTGCCTACCGGACCATTAGAGCAATGGGACAGCCCGCCATTTGAACCGGAAATTCGCGATGGTCTGTTATATGGCCGCGGCACTGCCGATATGAAAGGCAGTCTGGCGGCAATGATTGTGGCGACCGAACGCTTTCTGGCCAAAAAACCACAGCTAACCGGTGACATCGCCTTTTTAATCACCAGCGACGAAGAAGGCCCTTTTATCAATGGCACCAAAAGAGTCATTGAAACATTGGAAGCCCGGCAGGAAAAAATCAGCTGGTGTCTGGTGGGGGAACCTTCCAGTACCCACCAAGTTGGCGATGTGATTAAAAACGGCCGGCGCGGCAGTCTGACGGGCTACCTGAAAGTCAAAGGTGTACAGGGACACGTGGCCTACCCACATTTAGTCGATAACCCAATCCACAAAGCAGCCCCTGCGCTGGCGGCGCTGAGCACTGAAGTGTGGGACCATGGCAATGCCTTTTTCCCGGCGACCAGCTTTCAAATCTCGAATATTCATGCCGGAACCGGTGCAACCAACGTAGTCCCCGGTGAACTCAGCCTGACCTTTAACTTCCGCTACAGTACAGAAGTCACCGCTGAACAACTGCAGCAACGGGTACTGGCTTTGTTGGACCAGCATCAGCTGAACTACGACATCGACTGGGTACTCAATGGCTTACCGTTTTTAACCGACCGCGGTCCGCTGGTTGAGGCGGCAGCAAAAGCTGTGCGTCAGGTACAGGGTTTCGAAACATCCCTCGAAACCACCGGGGGTACGTCGGATGGCCGCTTTATCGCCCCGACCGGCGCGCAGGTGGTTGAACTCGGCCCCTGTAATGGCACTATTCATAAAATCAACGAACATGTGCGGGTGGCGGATCTGGATCTGTTAACCGATATGTATGAGGCCATCCTGTGGCATCTGCTGACTTAACCGCGCTGCAACTGACCGGTATCGACGCGCCGCCTTTGTTAGAAGTGGAGCCGGGCCGGTTGTTGCAACCTGTTGTCGCAGCTGCCTACCAGGCGATGCAACAAGCGGCAGCGGCTGCGGGTATCGAACTACGCATCGCCTCCGGCTGGCGTGATTTTTCGCGCCAGCAGGCGATTGTCAAAGCGAAATTAAATGGTGAACGTCCGGTGTACGATGCAGCGCAGCAGCCGGTCACACTTGCCGGACTTTCGCCTGCCGCACAAATTGAAGCCGTCATGTTATATTCTGCCTTACCAGGTGCCAGCCGCCACCACTGGGGCACGGATCTGGATGTATGGGATCAGGCGGCGGTGCCAGCTGATTATGTGTTGCAGTTGACGCCAGCCGAGTATGCTGCTGGTGGCCCCTTTGCAGCTTTATCCGAATGGCTCAGTCAGCACGCAGGACAATTCGGTTTTTTTCGTCCCTACCGCACTTTTCGTGGCGGCGTGGCAGTAGAACCCTGGCATTTGAGTTTCCGGCCGCTGGCCAGCGTGTACTTGCACCAACTCAGCTTGCCGATACTGCAGGCGGCCATTTTACGTAGCGAATTACCGGCGCGTGAGGCGATCTGTGCCCTGCTGCCAACGCTATTCCAACGTTATATCTGCAATATTGATGGAGAAGAAGATGTCTGATTTATGGCTGATGATCGCGCTGGTTGTCGCGCTGTTAGTGGGCAATTTATGGCTGCTCAAACGCAATAGCAAACAACCTTTACCCCGCAAAAGCACAGTAAGTCGCCCAGCTCAATCGGCGCAAACTGCTGCAGCAGTGCAAACCAGCCCTGTTATTGCAACAGCACAAGAGAAATCCAACAGTGAAGTGCCGGCGGCGAAACCCGCCAGCGATGTTCCCGGACATTCAGTCGCTGACAATGCCGGCGGTGCAGATTAAGCACTGCTTCAGCATCTCAACAGCGCTGAAGCAGTGGCGCTGTTATTCTCCTTTTTTGTCGAAGCTGGAATAACCGCGGATAAACTTCTGTAACTGGTCGCGCAGGTTTGGTGGTGTGCCTTTGATGATCAGGACATCGCGTTCGGCATCATACTGCACACGCTCACCCAGTAGCTTTTGTTCAAAGCTCAAGCTAAGTCCAGCGCCGGCGCCTGAGAACTTCACCAGTGTTTTTAGCTCTTTGACATCAACCGGAAACTCTTCGGCTACGGCAATATCCTGTTCCTGGCAATAACGGATAAAAGCGTTGTCGTCAGAGCTATCGACGGTAGCGGATAATTCATCCAGCCGTACATCCTGACCTTGTTTGGCCCGTTCTTCACAATATTGATAGACTTGCTTACGCACATCGTGTTTTTCGCCGGCGTCATAATCCGATGCACTTAAATATTCTTCCACTGACGCCAATACCACTTTGCTGCTGGCTTTGGGGTCAACGCCTTCAGCGGCACCGAGAAAATCGAGGAAAAAATCCGCCACTTTGCGTCCGGCGCGGCCACGGATAAACGAGATGTATTTGCCCTGCTCCGGCGAACTGGCAAGTTCGGTTAAATCAATCCGCGCAGCCAGCTGCATCCGGGCAATATCAAGATGCTTACTGCTAGCGAGCTGTAAATCGGACGTCAGACTGAAATGTTCTTTGCTGCCGAGCAAGGCAACAAACAAATATTCGTTTGCCAGATAACGGTAATGACACAACATCAGATAACCGGTTTCCGGGATCTGGTGCTTGGTCAATTCCACGACTAACGCTGCCGTGGCGTGTTCAGCCAGACTCAGGAATGGCTTTTCGCCGTGTTGCCATTGCCCAAGCGGTTCCAACATTTGTTCAACTTTGTCACTGCTGAAACTGGCATAACCTTTCGCCGGTTTGCCGTTATAGGCTAAATGAAGTTGTTCCAATAACAACGCGACATGAGGGGTGATACTCAATAACTCTTGACGGAAATGCGCGGTGAGCTGCGCTGACTCATTGGCTTCAATGAAATTAATCGCCAGAGCGTGGACATCAACAGACATAAATTTTCCTGTTTAACCGAATTCTGTTACCATTCTACCTGTTTTGCAGAATTCAATTCAGAGTAATTCATGCCGATCCAGTCCAAGTACAGCACCGCCCAGATTGAAAATGTCGTTAACCTTTTACTGGAAACTTTGCGGCAGCAACAGGCCAATACCGAACTGAGCCTGATGTGCCTCGGCAATACCATCAGTCACATCATCCACACTCATGTGCCGAAAGACCGGCAGCAAGAAGTCGCGAAGTCTTTTGCACAGGTGCTGGTCGATTCAGTGGCCGGAAAGTCGCACTGATCCTATGGTACTTGAGCAGGACCTTTCACTGGTAAATAAAGTAAACCGGCTTTTGCGCTGGGGTCATTGGTTTACCTTTTTTAATGTCTTGCTGGCGTTGCCGGTCACCTTAAGTTTTTTTCTGGCCGACCCGCTGCCGCCTGATACTATCGGTTGGATTTATCTGACGCTAAATTGGCTGGGCCACACCGCTTTTATCTGTTTGTTGTTTTTTATCGTGACCATTTTCCCGGTCAGCCTGTTATTTCCGTCCCAACGCCACGTACGTGGCGTCGCTGCATTGCTGGCCAGTATCGGCCTGGTCGCGCTGATTTTTGACGCTTATGTCTATCACAGTCTCGGTTATCACGCTGGCAGTGCCTCCTTCGACCAAACCGTCGATTTGTTGCGCCAGCAAGTAGTCACTAATCTGCGCAATTTTGTTTTAATCACCGCCTCTGTTGGTTTGTTGTTGTTAGCGCTTGAACTGGTCCTGAGTAATTTTTGCTGGAAAAAAATTGAGCGGCTCAAACGCTCCGGGATCGGCGCCCCAGCTTTGTTAACGTTGCTCGGCAGCTTTGTCTGCAGCCACTTCTTACATATCTGGGGTGATGCGATGGAAGTGACCAGCATCACAAGACAAGACAATACCTTGCCGCTGAGTTATCCGGCGACTGCACGAACCGTACTGAACCGCTATCAAATCATCAGCAGACAAAATAACGAACAGCAACCGCAAAGCTGGCTGCAACAGGCACTGGCAACACCTCAACCGGTGCAACTGTCCTGCAGTGCCGCACCACAAGCTGCACCTATCGATGTCTGGCTAGTGAATAAAATTGATGACGAACTGTTGCAACTGCTGCAGTTACAAAATTTCAAGACGTTACCCCAACACCTGGCGCCTCGTGATCAGGCGCTTGGACTGAGTAACTTATTACACGGTCAGCTCGCCCCGGCGCTGCCTAGCACGGCACCATCCTGGTGGAACAATCTGCCTGCTGGCTTTCTGCAAATCGATGCCGACGCCAGCTGGAGCGCACAGCACCCCTGGCTCGCCAGCCAAAGCACAACAACGGCCGCCGTGCGCATTCATCTGCAACAAGATCCGGCACTGCTGCTGGCACAGTTAAAACAGCGTCCGGCAGCTCAACAACTGATGGTGATTGAAATTGCTGCACAAGGCGACCGTTTTGCATTGGGTCCGGCTCAAGTCTGGTATCACTGGCCGGAACTGCGCCAGCAACGTTTTAGTCAGGTCAGTCAGCATCTCGATTTGATGCCGACATTGCTCGCTTACGCCGGTTGTTTTAATCAACATCCGTGGATTGGCGAAAACTGGTTAGCAGCCAGCCAAAACGCCAAACTGAATGTGATCGGTAATGAACTCTATGCATTTCGTAAAGACAAAATGCTGCTGGTCAAAGAGGATGGTCAATACAGCGTCTGGTCGGCCGGTACTTTTGTCGCACTGGAACAAAAACCGGATTTACCGCTACTGACCGATGCTTTGAACCGACTAACTATTACTACAACAGTACGCTGAGATCCTCATCGTTTTTTTCGAACCATACAGTCTTTTTTATTCGTTTCACATTGATGGTGCCGCCACATATGCTGATGTGAATTTCAGCCAGGCCACGAAGCCAGGAGCACATCATGTTAAAAACCTTCAGCTTCACCCTCATGCATTTCACAATCGCGTTTACTGTCGCCTACCTGCTCACCGGTGACATTATGGTCGGTGGTCTGGTCGCTATGGTCGAACCGGCCGTCAACACTGTCGGTTATATTATTCACGAAAAAATCTGGACCCGGTTACAACATGCAGAAAAACCACAGTTTCTGCGTGCATAAGTCGCGGGGCGGGCAAAAAAACGTTACACTGGCGCCCCGTTTTTTCTCTGGTGTGATCCATGGCACTCAAAGCCACCATCTACAAAACCGAGCTCGCGATTGCCGATATGACGCGGCATTATTATCAGACGCACAGTCTGACCCTAGCGCAACATCCATCTGAAACCCTTGAACGGATGATGCTGCGGCTGGTCGCATTTACCCTGTGTGCGCATGAGCGACTGATCTTCGGCAAGGGTATCTCTGAAGATGCCGAGCCCGATCTGTGGCAACACGACTACGGCGGCAATATCGAACTGTGGATAGAACTGGGTCTACCGGAAGACAAATTACTACGCCGCGCCGCGCATCGCGCACATCAGGGCATGGTATTAGCCTATGGCGGCACTGTGGTCGATAAATGGTGGAAAGACGCGCAGAAAACTGCCCGTGAACTGCCGAACCTGACCGTCGTCGCTATTGATGCGGCCGAATCGCAAGCGCTGACTAAGTTGTGCCAGCGCACGATGCAACTACAATGTACCATTCAGGAAGGCCAGCTCTGGTTCGCTGACTCAACTCATTCTGTGGTGCTCAATCCACGCCTGCTGCAGCAGAGCAATCCACCACTGTTTCAACTGGAGTCCTAATGTTTCTTGGAAAAATAAACCGCCTGGTGATTAAACGTCGCGTCGAATTTGGTGTTTATCTGGATGGCAAAGAATGGGGTGACATTCTACTGCCTAAACGCTATGTGCCACTGACCGCAGATATTGGCAGCAGCGTCGACGTCTTTTTATACCTCGATTCAGAAGACCAACTGATCGCTACAACAGAAAAAGCCTTGATCAAAGTCGGTGAAGTGGCGCAAATGCGCGTAGTTGCGGTGAATAAAGTCGGCGCTTTCTTAAACTGGGGTTTGAAAAAAGACTTGTTAGTGCCTTTTGCTGAGCAGACGGTGCCGATGCAACAAGATTTCAGCTATCTGGTGTATTGTTTTGTTGATAAAAGTAACCGCATTGTCGCATCGAGCAAACTCGACAAATTTATCGGAAAAACCACACCAGTACTCAATAGTGGCGATGAGGTATCGATTGTTGTTGCCGAACCTACCGACCTGGGTTTTAAAGTCGTGGTGAATAACGAGCATTGGGGTTTATTGTATAAAGATCAAGTGTTTAAACAGCTGCGCCGTGGATATCAATGCAAGGCCTATGTCAACAAACTACGCAGCGACGGCAAAATCGACCTGTTGCTCGATAAACCTGGTTATGGCAAAACTTTGGATTTGACCGGACAAATTCTGCAAAAGCTGGAAGCGAATGAAGGCGTGCTGATGCTGTCAGATAAAAGCTCACCGGAAGCCATTTCTGCGCTGTTTGGCGTCAGTAAAAAAGTCTATAAACAAGCCATTGGCGCCTTGTTTAAGGCCGGCAAGATTGAGATCAGCGAGACACAAATCAAGCTGAAATAACAACTGCAGACAGTCCCGCTGCTTTGCAGCGGGATCAGTCAGATCAGCGTAACCACTCCACCGCCTGCCGCGCCGGCAGCGCAGCAGCAAACCAATAACCCTGACCGCTATCACAACCCAGATCCGCCAGAATTTTACGTTGCAGGCTGTTTTCAATGCCTTCGGCAATCACTGATAACTTCAGCGTCTTTGCCAGCGCGATGATGGTGTTCACCACGGCATTTTCCTGAATGCGTGGCCGGATCCCGGCAATAAAACTGCGGTCTATTTTCAGCACATCCAGCTGGAATTCGTGCAAATAACTGAGGCTGGAATAACCGGTACCAAAGTCGTCGAGGAAGACCCGCATCCCTGCCGCGCGCAACTGCGCTATGGTGGTTTTTGCCTGCTCAATCTTATCGATCAAGGCCCGCTCGGTGATTTCGATCGCCAGATAATGTGCCGGAACCTGAAACTCTGCCAGCAGCTGCAGCACCGCATCAGCAAAATCAGCACGGGAAAAACTGCGGCCGGAAATATTCACGCTGACATAAAACGGTGTCGCGTAGTTTTGCCACCAGACATTAATTTGCGCAACGGCCTGGCGCACCACATACAGGTCTATCGCGCCGAGCAAGCCTAATTCTTCGGCCAGTGGGATAAAATCGTTGGGCGGCACAAAACCGCGCACCGGATGCTGCCAGCGGATCAATGCTTCAAACCCCACTGTACTATCACTGGCCAGGTCAACCACCGGCTGATAATGCAGTTCGAATTGTTGTTGCTCCAGCGCCGTCTGGATCTCCATCTCCAGTTGAAAGTGCTGCACAGCACGCTGGTCCATCTCGTCAGAGAAAAAGCGGTAGACGCCGCGGCCGTCCTGTTTGGCCTGATACATCGCAATGTCAGCGCGACGGATCAATTCGTCGGTATCATCAATCTCGGTGTGAATATTGGCCAGGGCCACGCCAATACTCACTGACGTCTGCAGTTTATGTTGTTTCAGCAGTACCGACTGACTCAGCTGGTGCCCAATGCGTTGCATCACTTCTGCCACGTCGGTTTCGGTATGCACATCATCGAGCAATATGGCAAATTCGTCGCCACCAAGGCGTGCCAGCGTATCGTGCTGACGCAAACACTTTTTCAGCAGCTGCGCCACGGCCACCAGAAACTCGTCGCCAACCTGATGGCCGAGCGTATCGTTGACCATTTTAAACCGATCCAAATCCAGATAAGCCACAGCAACCACATGATCCGGATAGCGCCGGCGACGTTTGAACCCCTGCCGCACCCGGTCCAGAAATAACAACCGGTTTGGCAGGTTCGTCAGAGCATCGTGTAAAGCCTGATGCAACAGCCGTTGCTGGACAAAGACGCGTTCCAGCGCGCTACAGATATGCTGGCTGACAAACAGCAGCAAATCGAGATCGGTTTGCTGGTAATTACGTTGCACATCATAACTCTGCACAACCACAACGCCCTGCACATTGTCTTCCGACTTAAACGGTACCCCTAACCAATATTCCGGCTGCTCGCCATAAGTTTTCAGCACTTGCTGCTGGTCTAATTGCACCAGCATGGCTTTATCGGCCAATAGTGGTTTATCAGTGCGGAACACATAGCCGGTCAGACTGTGATTAAGAATCTCTTTTGGATAGAACTGGTCAGGACTGATGTGTTCGCGCGAGTCGGCAAAATAAGGAAAATGTAAAACTTCCTGCTCGGTATCGAACAACGCAATAAAGAAGTTTTCGGCATAAATCAGCGAATTTACATTGTGATGCAGTTGCTGATAAAACTGCGCAGGGTGTTCGCCGTCATAGTGTAAAGACGCAATATTAAATAATACTTTTTGCAATCGGCTGGCATATTCGAGCTGTGCGACCGACTGTTGGATCCGGTTCAGCCCCTGTAGTTGCTCAAGTTTGCGACCCAGCACTTCAGCCACTTGTTCCAGTAGCGGGCTGGCGCCGGCAAAAAAATTGTGCTGCGGATGTTCGCAGTCGAGTACGGCCAGTAACTGGCCTTCCGACAGCACTGGCACGGCCAACTCACAAGAATAGTGATTTTGACCAGGCAGATAGCGAGCATCTGCTGTTGTATCGGCCACATAGACGGTCTGCATTTGCCGTGCACATGCAGCAACCAGACTATCACTTTGTTGGATTTTAATATTTGGCACTGCTTTGTCGCAAGCCCGCAAGCCGCAGGCCGCGACGCGTTGCAATGAGGAACCATCGGCGGATAGCAGAAATAAACTACAATCGCTAAATGCCAGCGCTTGGCTGACCTGTTCAACCACACGCTGGTACACCACAGTATCAGCAGTCACTGTATGAAGTTCCAATGCCAGCCGGTTCAACGCCTGTAGCGCTTTCACTTCACGGCGTAACTGGCTGACTTCAGACTGATCGGCCTGTTCTGCTAATAACGCTGCATTATCTTGGAGCTGATGACGAGCAGGATCCATGCAAGCTGTTTTCCGTTAACTTTTTGAAAGTTATCGCAGTTATAGCACAGAGGTCGATTTTAAGTAAATTGCAAAGCCGTGATCTGAGCAGGTCAGACCGCGGCTTTAAAACCGGGTTTACTCAGCACTAAATGCACCGTACTGGTCGCCCGCTCCAAAAATCCACCTTCGCAATAACACAAATAAAACTGCCACATGCGGATAAACCGGGCGTCGTAACCCAGTGCCAGCACCTGATCTTTTTGCTGCTCAAAACGCTGATGCCAGTCCGCAAGGGTCCTCGCGTAATCCAGACCAATATCACTTAAATGGCGGATGACCAAATCTGTCCCCTGACAAACAGCACTTGCCATTTTGGTCACTGACGGCAAAAAACCACCGGGAAAAATAAATTTCTGAATAAAATCAACTTCTTTACTGTAGTGTTCAAAGCGTTGGTCAGCGATAGTGATCGCCTGTAACACCATCAAACCCTCTGGTTTTAGCAAGCTGCTGCATTTGGCAAAATAAGAATCGAGATACTCTTTGCCTACCGCTTCTATCATTTCTACCGACACTAATTTATCGTACTGGCCCGTTAACAACCGATAATCTTCAAATAACAACGTGATCTTGTCGCCAAGGCCCGCAGCGGCGATGCGCTCTGCAGCATAATCATGCTGTTCACGCGAAATGGTGGTTGTGGTGACTTTACAGCCGTAATGCGTCGCTGCAAAAATTGCCAGACTGCCCCAGCCAGTACCGATTTCCAGCAAATGATCACCGGGTTGCAGCTGCAGCTTGTCACATAACAGACGTAATTTATGTTGTTGCGCCTGCTCGAGCGTGCTGTCTGCGTCTGGATAGACTGCACTGGAGTACATCATGCTGTCATCTAGAAATAAGCGGTACAGCGAGTTGCCCAAATCATAGTGCGCGGCGATGTTTTTACGCGACTGCCCTAAGGTATTGCGGTTCTTCCAGTCGAGCAATTTAAGCGCTGGTTTGCTTAAACGCGCCCAGGCGCTTTCCAGCGAATCGAGCAAGGCCATATTGCGGGCAAAAATCCGTACCAGAGCCGTCAGCTGATCGGTATGCCACCAGCCGTCCATATAGGCTTCACCAGCCCCGACGGAGCCGCCCAGCACCAGTCGCTGGTAAAACCGCGGATCACGCACTTCCAGCCGGACCCGCAGGTCGGCGTGTGCATCGCCGAGGATTAATTCATCTTTGTGGTCGATCAGTTCAATACAACCGTGTTGTAAACCCGCCAGATATCCCTGTACCAGACGACGACAAATCCTGTCGAGTAAACCCGCTTCGGCAACAGTGCCAGATTGACTCAGCGCTAACGTCATACCGATTGATCCTTTGGCTTTTGATGTGAATAAAATGGTAGGCCTTTACACAATAGTATCAGTGCCTGCCAATAAATGCGTATGACAACCTGTACGTTTTGCCATGGCTGACGGATCAGCATATTTCGGATGTTGTCCGCATCCAACGGCTCACGTATCAGCCGGAACCAGGCGGAAAACACCTTATGTCCTTGTCGGCTGTTCTGCAGCAACAGGTTAAATTGCGCTTCCGGTGCATCTATCCGCCAGTGATATTGCATATCCAGCGGATTAAAAGGTGACACATGGAAATTTTTGGCGTGACTAAACTCAGTCACACCAGTTTGGCTCAGGGGCACCAGATAATGATGACGCTGATTCCACGGCGTATTACTGACTTCGGCCAGCAAATAACGCGGTTGTCCCTGCTGATACAGATAATACTGAGTTAACGGGCTGAAGTAGACCCCCCAGTTCGCCAATGGCGTCAATAAAAACACTTGGTCAATCAAGCTGATATCAGCACCCAATTGGGCGGCACGAGCCAATGCAGCTTCGGCTAAATCGTCGATACCGGCCACTGCTGCGCAGCCTTTGAAATAGTCCCGGCGGCGCAATGAAAAAGCGCCAAAGGACTCGCGGCGTATCTGCAACGGCAATTCAGCGAGTGCACGCAAGTCCAGCCAAAAATATTGGATATCGTAGTGCAGTCCATGCGGTTTCGGTTGAAGGCGCTGATGGCCCACCTGTCCGCGATAGATCGCATGAGTCGACATCAAAACTTAACCCCAAGCAGAGCGGCAACGTCCACAGCACTGCGCACACCGTCTTCGTGGAAACCGTTGTACCAATAGGCGCCACAGAAATAACTGCGATTCTGGCCGTTGATTTCCGCGCGTCGCGCCTGCGATTGCATAGTACTGTTGTTGTAAACCGGATGAGCATAAGTAAACCGGCGCAAAATGTGTTCCGGCGCTATTTGGCCTGAAGCATTCAGACTAACGACAAAAGTATGGTCGCTACTAATCCCCTGAAGCATATTCATGTTGTAGCTGAGAGTCGCTTGTTTAGCGGCGTCTGCGCCAAGTAAATAATTCCAAGCAGCCCACGCGGCTTTGCGCTTCGGCAACAAACGGATGTCGGTATGCAGCACGACATCGTTATCCTGATAGGCGATCCCGCCTAAAACCTGTTGCTCCGCAGGCGTTGCATCGGCCAGCATTTTCAACGCCTGATCGCTGTGACAGGCGAATACAACCTGATCAAAATGTTCAGTGCTGCCGTCGGCCAATGCAATTTCGACCGAATCGTCAAACCGCCGGACTTGCGCTACCGGGCTATTGAGCCGGATCCCATCATTGCCACATTTGCCCAGCATCGCTTTGACATACTGGCGCGA
>JACCDS012180785.1_pt1 | contig 15804 bp, 16 predicted proteins | sample 7446441 | NCBI WGS metagenome assembly JACCDS01 (sample SAMN15323445, study PRJNA562643) | freshwater metagenome | isolation source: river surface water | place: USA:Blue River Watershed | collected 2017-08-17
GATCTGGATTCGCTCGAGCAGGAAGTGAAGGCGCTGGCGCCGGCGCAAGTAATCGAGTTCAAGCGCAAGCCGTCGCTGGAGGACGTGATCCGGCGCCGTGCCGATTTTCTCACCGGCTACCAGAATGCCGCTTATGCGCAGAGCTACACGGACTTCGTCGCGCGCGTACAGGCGGACGAAGAGCGCGTGGCCGCTGCCGGCCAGCCGCTGAAGCTGACCGAGGCAGTTGCGCACTACCTGTTCAAGCTGATGGCCTACAAGGATGAGTACGAAGTCGCGCGCCTGCACAGCGATCCGGCGTTCAAGGCGCGCATTGCGAACATGTTCGAAGGCGACTACCAGATCAAGTACCATCTGGCACCGCCGCTGTTGTCCAAGCGTGATGCGAACGGCCATCTCGTCAAGCAACAGTTCGGCAGCTGGGTGGGCAAGCTGTTCCCGGTGATGGCCAAGCTGCGTTTCCTGCGCGGCACGATGCTCGATCCTTTCGGCCGTACCGAAGAGCGCAAGACCGAGCGCGCGCTGATCACGCAGTACCGCGACACGATCGCGTCGCTGTGTGCCTCCCTGACGGCGGAGAATCTGCCGCAGGTGGTCGAGGTCGCGCGCATCCCCGAAGAGATCCGCGGCTATGGCCATGTGAAGGAACGCCATCTGCGCAACGCGAAAGAGAAAGAAGCGCAACTGCTGGCTGCACTGAAGTCCGGCAGCAAGCCCGTGCGCGAGGTGGGGCGGCACGCAGCCTGACCCTTTTCCTGATCGACCCTCGATATCCCGGCAATTGCCGGGATATTTTTTTGCGCCTCCGATCATCGAACCTCATTCATGTCCTTGGGGCATGACGCTATCGAAAGACGTGTACTTTCTGTTGAGATTTCAGAGGACAGCGCAGACTCCGTGACCTTGAGTTGACGAGGCACTGCGGTGATGCCGAACATGAATTTCTCGATGCCGTCCAAGAGCGTGGGAAAATTTCTGCTGATCCTTGCGATTCTGTTGTTGCCTCGTTTTACGAGTGCGGCACAGGTCAGCGCCGTTGAAAACGAGTCGTTTGCGACTATCGGCTCTGAAAGCGGTGGTCGCGGATACAACGCGATCAGCATTCATCCGGATGGCAGCCTTTGGCTAATCAGTGAATGCACCGCTCGTGTCGAGCCGAAGCGGACCGGTTGCTATCTCTTTCTGTATTCCCCAAAAACCAGGGCTTACCAGCGGTTCGATCTTCCGCAAGGCTTTGACTATTCCGATGCGAAATTCTCGCCCTCCGGACGTTGGGTTGTCGCGGTCAGAACCCCGGTTGCCCAAAACACGTCGCGTGACGAAATGGTCCGCACATTGTCATCTGGCGAAATTCTGTTGATGCGTGCTGACGGGACGGATCTCAGGATACTGCCCCTGCCGAAGGGGGGAATCAAAGCACCCGTCATGTCGCCTGATGAAAACAAGGTCGCTTACGGGGTCGCCGGACGCATTCGACCTGCAGGTGCAAAAACAACTTTCATGGATTTTGATGTCCGTGAATTCGACATGGCTTCCGCAGCGGATGCCTTGTTCGCCGGGCCTTACCGGTTCTTTCTCGCGGCGGGTCTGCACTACAAGGATCAAGACCAGATTGCCGCGAATGCTTACGGGCCGGCCGCCTATGTTTCGGAAATGGGAAAGTATCGAGACAAATTCGGCTCGAGTGAAATCTTTTTTATCAACCGAGGTGCTAGCGAGTTCCCGGCGCCGGCGTTCACAACCATTGCCTCGGCAACCTACCCGACCATCGACAAATACGGACGCATTTACTTGCAAGGTTCGCCTCACCCGCACGGTACGTCAATTGTGGAAGTGAGTCCCGAAAAAGCCATGCGTCGATGGCCGATCCCCCCGCTGGCGGGGCAGGGACTCGCCAGCATGGCGGTCTCTTCCGATGGCAGTTACATCGTCTTCGTTTATCCAACGACTTCTGCTAGCTCTCCTGACCCGAAAAATAAATTGGCGATCTTTGACCTCTCGGCAGAGCGCTGGATTCCCACGTCTCTTCCGCCGCCTGAGGCTGCCAGTCCATTTCCCGTGCAGGACAAGGCGTCTGTCTCGTCAGGCCGCTAGCTGTTAGTGCTGACCGGCGATGCTTCGCTGGTCATGGCGACGATCGCGAAAACGTCCGTCGTCCATGTGTTCGGCGACGATAACGAGCTGACCGCCAACAAGGCAACGGTCTATCTTGCCAGGGGCGCCGAACTCGATCTGGCCGGCACTGGCGACAAAGTGACGCTGACGGGTGACGGCACGCTTGACGCTGAGGGCAGCGCTCATGTGATCGACGTCTATGGCATCAGCAACGCCGTGACGATCGATCTGTCAGTGGTCAATGAACGCGGGTTGGCAGACCTGACCCTGAGCGGAGCCGGCAATACACTGAAGATCACGAAAGACAACTCGCCCTTGGTGACCTCGGAGCAGCTCGTGCTCGGCTATGCCGAACGGCTGTTGCAAGCGGCGTGGATTCGCCATGAACAGGTCGTCGATGCGGCCTTCAGTCACGACGAGGCGCAGGTGCCCAATGGTCAGGTGGCCGCAGAACTGACGGGAACGAGTACCGCATCAGCCGGCTTCTTGCTGCCGGTCGTGTGATGCTCAAGCGTGTGCCGCTGAAGTGTGCGCCGCCGCGGCCGTCCTGCGACCGCCGGCGACGCCGGACGGTACATCGCTGTCAGGCGGGGTGCCGGTAAGCGTGGTAACCGCGGGCGCGCAATTCGCATGCGGGACAAGTGCCGCAGCCATAGCCCCAGCCATGCAATTCGCCGCGCTCGCCGAGGTAGCAGGTATGCGTGCCACGGCGAATCAGCTCGACCAGCGGTGAGCCGCCGAGCGTCTCGGCAAGCTGCCACGTCGCAGCCTTGTCCAGCCACATCAGCGGCGTGGCAATCGTCACGTCCGTGGCCATGCCCAGCCTGAGCGCAGATTGCAGCGCCGCCATCGTGTCATTGCGGCAGTCCGGGTAGCCCGAAAAATCGGTTTCGCACATACCGCCGACGAGCACGTCGATGCCGCGGCGGTAGGCCAGCGCTGCAGCCAGCGTGATGAATAGCAGGTTGCGGCCCGGGACGAAGGTGTTCGGCAAACCATTTGCCTGCATTGCGATGGCCGTATCGCTGGTCAGTGCCGTATCGGAAATGCTGCCAAGTACCGGCAAATCAAGCAGGTGGTCTTCGCCCAGCCGTGACGTCCAGCCGGGTTTCAGGGCACGCATCGCCGTGAGCAATGCGGGCCGGATCGACAGTTCGATCGCATGGCGCTGACCGTAATTGAAACCCAGCGTTTCCACGCGCTCATAGCGTTCCAGCGCCCACGCAAGGCAGGTGGCCGAATCCTGGCCACCCGAGAAAAGTACCAACGCCGCGTTGCTCATTTGCGCTTCACCGATTCGAGCGTCTGGTCGACATAGTCGCCATTCGGCTCCGAAAAGCGAATGCGCACCGGGAACCATTCCTGCGATGGGGCGAACCAGATGTCCACCCGGGTCTTGGACGACGTGTCTTCCGGCACATAGGCCAGATGCAGCGTGTCGATCTCGCCGAATGCGGACCGCAGCCGCTCCGGCGCCTTCACCTCGAAGGTCCACGGATCGCCGCCGCGATGGCCGGCGACGAAGAAGGGCCAGCGCGAGCCGGGCACGAATTCGTCGGGACGCGCACGCATCATTGACAGCAATTGCCACAGCACGCTGACACGATCCTGCTCGCCGCCCTGCAGGGGCCGCGAAGGACCACTGCCGGCGAAATCGATATCGCCCTTGACCCGGTCGAAGCGCGCGACCGAGCGCGCTTTCATCAGGCGACGAGCCGAGTAATTGTCCGGCGCGAAGCCGTGGCTGTCGAAACGCCCTTCGCTGCTGTCGGACAGCAGCACGCCGGTCAGCAGGGTGCGTGTCTCCAGCGAGAGACGGTACTGTTTGTCGCTCCACGTCCAGTCGATCTTGCTCTCGCCATCGACCGGCAATCCGCGCACGTCGCCACGCGCCTTGTATTGCAGCAGCGCCGACGGGGGCGGCTTGATCGCGACGGCTGTGTCCCGCGATTCGGTCGCGGCGGCACCCTGTGCGAACGCCATCGGCAGCGGCGCGCCGGCCAGCAAGGCCAGCAGCCATGCGCCGGCGAATCTCTTGTTCAGTTCAGCTTTCATTCTTTGCCTGGATTTTCGTCAGTTGCATGTCGATGCTGTTGCCATTCCGGTCTTCATGCCGCAGGCGCACCGGATACCAGTGGCGGTCTGGCGCGAGCCAGAGGTCGAACTGGCGCTCGAAACTCTCTGCACCGGGAATGACGGACAGGCGCCATGCTGACACGCTGCCATCGGGCAGCGCGATATTTTCACGTCCGTTTACATAGATCCGCCAGGTATCGACGGCCTTGGTGCCGGCCACGACCATTTCGAACACCAGTCCCGGTTCGAACTTGTCCGGGTCGCCACGGCCGAGCGAGGCCAGCTGCCAGATCCAGCTGCCGCGGTCCTGTTCGCCGCCGCGCACGGGGGCACTCGCGGTCGATGCGGAAAAGCTGATCTGCTGACGCTGCCGATGGAAATGCGTATTCGTCTCCGATTTCCCGACGCGCTTTTCGGCATACAGCTCGGGCAAGACGCCAAGCTTGCCGAGTTCGCCTTCGCTGCGGTATTTGAGCAGCGTGAAGAACAGGACACCCATCTCGACATTCAGCTGGTAATGATGCCCGTCATGCCGCCAGCTCATGCTGCCATGGCCATCCGTGCGGCTGCCCTTGCGAATGGCGATCACGTTGAACCCGAGCTCCACCGGCGGCGGCGGACTCACGCGGGTGAAAAGTGCCGGTGCGCCGTTCGCCGGCTGGGAGTCCGCCTGAGATTGCGCTGGCGCAGGCTCGGGCGCTGCGGCAGGTGCGGGCGCCGGCGCCGGCAGCTCGGCAGCAGCGGTCGGCGAACCCCTGTCGGACGTACCGGTCGCAGGCGGCACGGGTGGCGGTGCGAACTCCTGAACGGGCGGCGGCGCAACGGGCAAGGCCGCGACGGGCACGGCGGCAACCGGTTCGCGCACCGTGGCGGGCGGCTCGGCCCTGGGCGGCGGTGCGGGTGGTTCGGGAGGCGGTTGCAGGCTGATGCTGACGGTTGGCTCGTCCTCTTCCTCGGTGCCGAGCGTGATCAATTGCAGCTCGTTCTTCAGCCATTCGATCACGGCCAGATGCGCGACGACGGTCAGCAGCAGTACCGCCAGCACGATGCGAAGCCGGCGCTTCGCGGGCGGGACATGTCGGCGGAAAGCAGAGAGGGGCGGCATGCCGCTAGTGTAATGGTTTGGCGACGCGCTGCATGGCCCGCTCGGCGGCAGAAGCTGCCCTCGCGCATTGCCGGCGCGGCGCGATCTGCTACCCTAGGCTGAACACAATCCGATTTCGGAGGAAAACATGGCAGTGCATGACTCGAACGGCATGCCCGGTGCGAACGCAATGGGCGACACGATGGAGTTCGTGAAGAGCCTGTGGGGCGCAATGAAGTTGCCCGGCATGAGCATGCCTTCCCTGTCGCCGGAAGACATTGACAAGCAGATCGCCGACCTGAAAGCGGTCGAGTCGTGGCTGCAGATGAACATGAACATGTTGCGCAGCACGATACAGGCGCTTGAGGTGCAGAGCGCGACGCTGAATGCGCTGCGCTCGATGGGCCAGAATTTTGCCAACGCCGCGCATGCGGCCAGTGGCAGCAGCGCCTCGGGAGCTGGTGCTACGCCGCCGTCCGACGGCAAGCCGGCGTTCGACTCGCCTTTCGACAAGATGTCCGGTGCGGCGGGCGGAGCGAATGCGGACGGTGATGCCGGCGCGTTCCCGGATGCCGCCGCCATGGCGGCACAGTTCGCCGCCCCGGCCGCGTGGTGGAACACGGTTCAGGAGCAGTTCTCGAATGCGGTCGGTCAGGCACTGACGCCGCCCAAAAAAACGAGCAAGCGCCGCACGACGGCAAAGAAGGCTGCGTCGGAAAAACCGTCTTCGACACGCAAGCGCGCGCCGAAGACCTGAGTCAGGCGCGCGCTGCGCGTTTCAGCGAGCGCATCAGCGCACCGAGCACCGGCAGCTTTTCGTACAGCTCTTCGGCCGCATCCCAGTAGTCACGATGGAAGCATGCGCGGCCGTCGGCGACAAACTTCAAGTGGCTGGCGCCGCGTATGCACTGCTCGTCGCGGGCAAAGCGTTTCATGCGAAAGCGGAAGTCCCAGGTCACGAAGGCCTGATCGCCTTGCAGCACGCTGCCGGTAATCACGAAACGCGGCGCATCGACCTGCTCGAACATGTGCGCGAAGATGCGTGTCACCGCTGTCAGCCCGCGCACCTCGTTGAACGGATCCTTGAAAAAGACGTCGTCGGTGTAGATCCCGGCCAGCCCTGGCAGCGTGTCGGGCGCGATCGTCTGGAAGCAGTCGATCAGTCGCTTGAGGCTGGTGTCATGGTTCACAGTCCGGTCACCTTGTGGATCAGCGGGAAGTAGAGCCGGTAGGGCAGCATGCGCGCCAGCCTCAGCCAGTTCGTGAAGCGTTTCGGGAAATGGATGTGAAAGCGGCCTGTCTCCATGCCTGACACGATTTCGCGCGCGGCATGGGGAGCGCTGATCAGGCCTGGCATCACGAAGTCATTTTGCGCGGTGGCCGGCGTTGCGACAAAGCCGGGGTTGATCAGGTAGACCGCGATCCCGCGCGGATGCAGGTCGAAGTACAGCGACTCGGACAGGTTGATCAGCGCCGCCTTGGTCGGGCCGTAAGCGAGCGCCTTCGGCAGGCCTGAATAGCCTGCCACCGACGACACGATGCCGATGCCGCCTTCGCCCTGCGCGAGCAGGGTCGGTAACACGGCGTCGAGGCAGTGGAACACGGCGCGCAGGTTCAGGTCCAGCAGGTGATCGACGACGGCGAGGTCGATCCCGTCGGCGCGCATCTCGTTGTAGGCACCGGCCACCAGTAACACCAGGTCGACTCCCTGCCATTCGGACAGCAGCCGGTCACGCGCCTGCCGCACCTGCTCGGGCACCGTCACGTCCAGCGGCAGTGCGAGTGCCTGCGGATAGCCATGCACCACGGTTTGCAGCGCTGCCTCGCGTCGCGCAGACACGGCCACGTGTGCGCCCTTTTCCAGCAGCAGGCGCGCGGTCTCGGCGCCGATGCCAGTCGATGCGCCGATCACCCAGACCCGCTTGCCGTGCCAGTCGGGAATGCGCGGGTTCATCGACCAGCCGCGCTTCGTACGGCTTGCACGCACCGGAGGCGACGCGGGGGACTGCAAGCTTGTCATCCCGCTGTCCTTTTGCGGAATGACAGCGTCACTTCGCCGAGGCGGAAGCCGAATTTGCTCATGACCGCGCGATTCAGCATCACGTCGTCATCCATCAGGAACATCCAGTCGTCGAAATTGACGTGATAGACGCGGCCGTCGACCGGTAGCGCCAGTGTGTATTTCCAGTTGAACGCGTTACCGCCGCTTTCCCCCTCCGCTTCGCCGATCACGTCCGACGCGCTGCCGACATAGCGGTTGGGTCCCACTTTTTTCAACGTCCAGACGCGTCGCTGCTGCGTGCCATCCGAATAGGTGAACCGTTCATCCAGCACGCCGGTGTCGCCGTCCCAGCGGCAGTCCATCACCACGGTGAAGCGCTTGATGACTTTGCCTGAGCGATCCTGGAACATGCCCCACGCATCGACCGTACCGTTGAAATAGCGTCGCAAGTCGAGCGCCGGCCTCTCGGCGGCGTAATCAGCGGGCTGCATCGTTGCCCCGCAACCAGACAGCAGCAGTGCAGTGGCTAGCGCCAGCGCGCGCCATCGTTGCTTTCCCATGGTGGTATCCCTTATTAAACATCGTGCAATGGCGAACGCCACAACAGCAGTGCTGCGCCGGCCTTCAGCACACAAGGCACGAGGGCATACGCTACCGTCAGCGCGAGCAGCGCGGATTCGTCGGTACTGCCGGGGCGATAGCCCAGCCATTGGAGCAGCGGCAAGGCCAGGCCGGCGGCCAGGGCCAGGTTCATCTTCGTCATCCAGCTCCACAGCCCGAAGTAGCTTCCTTCGCGCGCACCGGCATGACCGGCGTCGCCGATCACGCCGGCCAGCAGCGCCGGCGGCAGCGCAAGGTCGGCACCGAGCGTCGCTCCGCTCAGCAGGCAAACCAGCGCGAACGGCAGCAAGTCGCCCGGGCCGAGCGCCACAGTCCAGGCGAAAGCGGCAACGGCCAGCACCATGGCGGCCAGCCATGCGCGCGTTTCACCGGCGCGCTTCGCAAAGCGCGACCACAGCGGCAGCGTCAGCGCCGCGGAGCTGAAATACAGCAATAGAAACAGCGGCGCTCGCTGCGCCAGCTGCAGGCGGTCAGTAGCAAAGAACAGGAACAGCGTGGCCGGGATAGCGGCGGCGATGCCATTGACTGCGAACACAGCGAACAGCCAGCGGAAACGGCGTCCCGCGAGCGGCGCAAGCCAGTGATCTTCGTGCGCCGCTCGTTCTTTGACGGCGGCATCGGTTGCACGGGCACGCGGTGCCGCCTTCCACAGCAGCGCCGCGGTCACCAGCAGCAAGGCGGCGAACGAGACGGTCAGCACTGCCTGCCCGGCGAGCGCCGGCAGGACCGCCGCCAGCACCACGCCGGCCAGGGCGCAGCCTTCGCGCACGGCGGCGAGGCGCGTACGCTCGCCGCGCTGTTGTGTGAGGCTGGCGCCCCAGCTGTTATGGGCGATCGTGGCGACTGAATAGCCCAGATAAACCAGCACGAGGCTGGCGCCGAACCACGCGGACAGCACGGCCTCGCCAAAGGCGGGCGGATGGAACAGCGCGACAAAGCCCGCCAGCAGCAGCGGCAGCGACGCCAGCACGAAGCCGGCATGGCCGCGGTCAGGCTGCGCGCGGTCGATCCAGCGCCCCAACGCCGGGTCGACGAACGCGTCCAGCACGCGTGCTGCCAGCAGGATCACGCCGACCGTCGCCAGCGGCAGGCCGAGGCCGGCTGCATACAGCTGCGGCACCATCACGTACACCGGAAGCGCTACCAGCGCCAGCGGCAGACCGAACAGTCCATACGCAAACAGTTGGCCGGACGTGAACGTCATGGCTTGCCCAGCAAGGCGGCGCGCAGCTTCGGCGCGCTGGTGCGCGGATGCAGCCAGATCGCAAAGAATGCCCGGCCGAATTCAGGATCGGCGACTTCGCCGATGGCGACACCGTTGCGGTAGAAGCGCGTCGCCTGTCCCGGCTGGTAGATGCCGATCAGCTGCGTGCCCTCTTCCACGTCCGGGAACACCTGCTTCATCGCATCGCGCCAGGCGATCTGCTGGGCGGGGCTGCCGAGGCCGAGCTTCTTTATTTCGTCGACGCTGGCGTCGGCGATGCGGGTACCGTACAACGAGCGCGCATAGGTGAGTTCAAGCGCCAACGGCACGCGCACCCAATCCTCCGCGCTGAAGCTGCGCCGCTCCGCCCACAACCTGGCGTCATACAGCTTGAGCCCGAACCAGCGGAAGGCGCCGCTGCCCAGCGCAGCGGCTTGTGGCAGCGACTCCCGTATCGGAGACGCCAGCGAGACGGAGCACAGCAGGCCGAGCAGGCAGGCCAGCGACAGCAGACGATAAAGGCGGACAGGGCGGCGCATGGTGCAGCTCCGTCAGTCTTTGCGCAGCGTGAACTGGAACAGGTCAATGCTGCCGGCATGGAATCCGGCCTCGCAGTAAGCCAGATAGAACGACCAGGTACGGATGAAACGTTCGTCGAAGCCTTGCGCACGCACGGCCGGCAGTTGCTGCGCGAAAGCATGGTGCCACTCCGCCAGCGTACGCGCATAGTCGGTGCCAAATGCGAATTCATCGACCACCGTCAGCCCGTGCCGACTCGCATGGGCGCGGAATGCGGAGGGCGACGGCAGCATGCCGCCGGGGAAAATGTACTGCTGGATGAAATCGCTGCCGTTACGGTAGCGGTCGAACAGTTCGTCAGCGATGGTAATGGTCTGGATACAGGCGCGTCCGCCGGATTTCAGCCGCTGCGCGACGCAAGCGAAATAGGCATCCCAATAGTCTTCGCCGACGGCCTCGAACATTTCGATCGATGCGATTGCGTCGAACTCGCCGCGCGCGTCACGGTAATCCTGCAGTCGCAAGTCGGCCTGCGTGGCGAGGCCGGCCTGCTGCAAACGCCGTTGTGCAAATTCAAGCTGTTCGGTGGACAGCGTCAGTCCGGTCACGTGCGCGCCCCGACGTGCGGCCAGCTCGGCGAAGCCGCCCCAGCCGCATCCGATCTCCAGCACGCGGCCACTTTCCGGCAGCTGCAGTTGCTCAAGGATGCGCACGTACTTCGCCTCTTGCGCCTGTTCCAGCGTGCATTCGGGCGCAGGGTACAACGCGCTCGAATAGGTCATCGACGGATCCAGCCAGAGGCGATAGAAGCGGTTGCCGATGTCATAGTGCGCATGAATGTTGCGCCGGCTACCAGCCTTCGAATTGCGATTGAACAGGTGGCGCAGCCGGTACAGCAGGCCGCCCCACCAGCTGCCGTAGATCACCGATTCCAGTCGATCGCGGTTTCGGATAAACAGCTGCAGCAGCGCGGCGAGGTCATCGGTCTGCCAGTCGCCGGCGATGAAGCTTTCGGCGAAGCCGATGTCGCCGGAACGCAGCGCGGCGATACAGGGCTTCCAATTCTTGAGGCGGATCGATACCGGTGCGGCACCGTTGCCGAAGGACAGCGTGCTGCCATCCGGACAGCTGACGCGCAGCGAACCGTGCTCAAGCCGGCGCAGCATCTGCAGCACGAGGCGTGCCTGCGCGGGAATGGCTGCAGGCAGGGCGGCCGGCGCGCGGTCGCCGCCGGCATCCGGGTCGAGTTCGAGGCTCGCGGAGGCGGACTTGTTCATCGGCTCAGGGCTTTCGGAGGAGGCAGGGGTTTGTGGAAAAACGGCACGCGCTTAGCAAACAGGCGCAGGGCCTGCCAGTGGATGCGGGCGATCACACCGAGCGTCATCAGCGGATGGCGCACGAAGGCCAGCAGCGCCGTTGCACCGGAAAGTGGCTGCAGTTCGCCGGACACGCTGGTCAGCAGCAGTGGGCCGTCATCGTCGTGGTAATCGATGCGCGCGACTATCCGCTCGCGCTGTTGCTTATCGCGTGCTTGCAGGGTACGCATGAAGCGGAAACGGTAGGCACCATTGACGGCGCAGAACGGCGACACGTGAAAAATCTTTTTCGCCGACAGCGGTTCGCCCCAGCGCAGCGTGCGGCCGTGGTCAAGCAGGTAGCAATGGCGCTCGCCGAAGGTGTTGTTTACTTCGCAGACAATGGCGCGCAGGCTGCCGTCGCGGCGATGGCAGAACCAGAACGAGACCGGGTTGAAAACATAGCCGAGCACGCGCGGAAAGGTCTGCAGCCAGATTTCGCCATCGGCGTCACAGATGCCTTCGTCGGCCAGCAGCCGGTCTATCCATGGCAGCAGCGGCGTCTGGCCGTCGCCATGGTCGCGGTCATGAAAGGACATCAGGTTGAAGCCATTGCGCGAACAGAAGCGGCTGCCCAGCGGCGCATCGCCCAACGCGCGCAGCGGCAGCAGCAGCGTGAACACGCCGTAGCTGAACGCATTGCGCGCCGGTCGCAGCCGAGCGTGACGGACGGTGCCCATGCTCAGCATGGGCTTGTGCGCGTTTGTGGGCGTCGTTGCCATTGTGTCGACGACTCAGGCGGCGCGCAGCGCCTGCGCCCTGCCGAGATTTGCGATAGCGGCGGCTACCGACAGCCCTGACTTCAGGCCGTCTTCATGGAAGCCATAGCCGGTCCAGGCGCCTGCGAACCAGACGTTGCGGCTGCCTTGCAGCGCTGGCAGACGGTTTTGTGCATCGATGGCGGCGCGGTCGAACACCGGGTGCGCATAGTCGAATTCGCCGAGGACGGTCGCCGGGTCCGGCTCGCAGATCGGGTTCAGCGATACGATCACCGGCGTCGTCACGGGCAGCGGCTGCAACTTGTTCAGCAGGTAGTGCACGCAGACGCGCGGCTCGGCAGCACCGGCGCTCTCGTAGTTCCACGCCGACCACGTGCTGCGCCGTTCGGGCAGGCAGCTGGCGTCCGTGTGCAGCACGGCTCGGTTCTGCTGGTAGCCAATCGCAGAGAGCAGGCTGCGCTCGGCCGGACTTGCATCCTGCAACAGCGCGAGCGACTGGTCGCTGTGCGAAGCCAGTACAACATGGTCGTACAGCTGCTCTCCGTGCGAGGATTCGACACGCACCTGCGTCAGTCCGCCAACATCAATGCGCGTGACGGATTCCACCGGCGTGGCCAGATATTTGTTCGGGATGGCCGCCATCATCTTCTGCACGTAATGGCGTGAGCCACCTGTGACGGTGTGCCACTGCGGGCGGTCACTCACCTGAATCAGGCCGTGGTTGTGGCAGAAGCGCACGAAGGTCGCCAGCGGGAAAGCGAGCATCTGTTCGGTCGGGCAGGACCAGATACAACCTGCCATCGGCAGCAGGTACCAGTCGCGGAATTCGGCGCTGTAGCCGCGGCTGTCGAGGAAGTCGCGCAGCGGCGTCTCTTCCATCGCGCCCGGCGTCAGTGCCAGTTGCGTCGTCTCGCGGTTGAAGCGCAGGATGTCCTTGAGCATGCGCCAGAAGCGCGGGCTGAACAGGTTGCGCTTTTGTGCGAAGACCGTGCTGAGATCCGAACCCGCCCATTCGAGCGTACGTCTGCCTGCACCTTGCGCGATGGGCATCTTTACCGCGAATGACATGTCGCTTGCGGTGGTGTGCACGCCGAGTTCGGCGAGCACGCGCACGAGGTTCGGGTAGGTACGGTGGTTGAAGACGAGGAAGCCGGTGTCGACGCCGAAATGCTGGCCGTCGACTTCGATATCAACGGTGTTCGCGTGACCGCCGAAATAGGTGCCGGCCTCGTACAAAGATACCTGATGGCCCTCGCGCGACAGCTTCCATGCGGCCGACAGTCCGGAGATGCCTGCGCCGATCACTGCAATTTTCATCTCAGGCCCTGTCGGTCAGAATAAAAAGCTGCGATGCCCGTCGGGGAGAAATACGGGTTGGGGGGAAGATCACCCCGACATGCCGCCGGTTTAAGCCGGGAGGCATCGCAGACAAAACTCAACGATCCGGGGCAGGCGCGCGTGGATGGCCGTGCCTTTCCCTGCAAAGCGGCGGTGCCGTCTTTGCCCGGCCATTACTGGGCGCCGAGCGCCTTTTCGATGGCCGCTACAAAATCTTTCTCGTCCGGGCGCGTCATGCTGCCAAAGCCGCCGACGAGCTTGCCGTCACGTCCGATCAGGTATTTGTTGAAATTCCAGCTTGGTTCTTTCGCGCCCGCCTTTTTCAGCGCGACGAACAGCGCGTTCGCGTTCTTGCCCTTCACTGAAGTCTTCGCAAACATCGGGAATTTCACGCCGTAGGTGTTGTAGCAAAAGTCCGCGATCTTCTTGTTCTCGTCGGGCTCTTGCGAGAAGTCGTTCGACGGGAAGCCGAGAATCACCAGCCCCTTGCCCTGGTACTTCGCATATAACTTTTCCAATCCCTCGTACTGGGAAGTGAAGCCGCAGTAGCTCGCGGTATTCACCACCAGCGTCACCTTCCCGGCGTACTGGCACAAGTCTTGCGGCGCTTCGTCCTGCAAGCGATTGAACTTGTGGTCGAGCAGTGCAGGGCAACTGGCCGCGAAGCCGATGCGCGGTAGCAGGGCCAGAAGCGTCAGCAGCACTAGCATGCCTGCCAGCGTTGAGAGGGAGACCTGTCGCGCGGGGATCGCGGTTGTTTTCATCGCTGGAATACCCATAGGTTTTAATTTAGACTGTTCAGTCATTCTAGCGCATTTGCAGGAATTTTGTGACGGTGCATATCGGCAAGACGCAAATTTGGCTTTGAGGCAAGCTTGCAAGCGCTTCCTTCTATTAAAACAATGAATAATCAACGGAATCTCTCGAATGCGTGACCTGATACTGGTGCTGGGCGACCAGCTGACGCTGTCGAGCCCGGCATTGGACGGATTCGATCCAGCCCACGACCGGGTGCTGATGATCGAAGCGCCGGGCGAAGCGACTGCCGTGTGGTCGCACAAAGCGCGCATTGCGTTATTCCTGTCAGCGATGCGCCATTTTGCGCAGGCCTTGGCGGTGCGTGGCTGGCCGCTGGAGTACATCGCGCTGGATGCGGCTGGTGCGTCCGATTTCGGTGCTCGCTTGCGCTGCGCGCTACGCCGCCATCGTCCGCGCGCCCTGAAGCTGCTCGAAGCCGGTGAGCTGCGGATGCAGCAAGCGATCGAAGCGGCGTGCGCCGACGAAAGTGTCGCGCTGCAGTGGGTCGACGACACGCATTTCCTTTGCAGTCGCGCGGAATTCGCCCGCTGGTCTAAAGGCAAGCGTGACCTGCGCATGGAATTCTTTTACCGCGAGATGCGTCGCAAGCATCGGGTGCTGATGGACGGTGGCGAGCCGGCTGGCGGACAGTGGAATTTCGATGCGGACAACCGCAGTGCCTACCCGAAGCGCAGCGGCCCGGGGGCGATCCCGCCGCCGGCAGGTTTTGCGCCGGACGACCTGACCCTGCAGGTGTTCGCGCTGGTCGAGCAGCATTTCCCCGGTCATCCCGGGTCACTCGCGCATTTTCGCTGGCCGGTCACGCATGAGCAGGCGCAGCAGGCGCTGAAGGTGTTCATCGAAACACGGCTGACCCAGTTCGGCAAGTATCAGGATGCGATGTGGACGAATTCGCCGGTGGGCTGGCATTCGCTGCTGTCGGCGGCGATGAACCTGCACCTGCTTGATCCGCGTGACGTGATTGCCGGCGCCGAGCAGGCGTGGCGCAGCGGCCGTGTCGCGCTGGCAGATGCCGAAGGCTTTATCCGGCAGATACTCGGCTGGCGCGAATTCATTCGCGGCGTGTACTGGCTCGACATGCCGGCGATGCGCGAGGCGAATCACTATGGCCACCAGCGCGACATGCCGGCATGGTTCTGGACCGGCGACACCGGCATGGCCTGCCTGCGTGACTGCCTGAAGCAAACACTCGACTATGGCTACGCGCATCACATCCAGCGCTTGATGGTGACAGGCAATTTCGCGCTGCTCGCGCAGTTGTCGCCTCAGCAAGTTGAGGACTGGTATCTCGCCATCTACGTCGATGCGGTCGAATGGGTCGAATTGCCGAACACGGCCGGCATGGCGTTGCACGCCTGCGGCCCGCGCTTCACGAGCAAGCCCTATATCGCCAGCGGCGCCTACATCCAGCGGCAGAGCAATTACTGCAGCGGCTGTCGCTATGACCCGGCGCGCCGCACGGGTGAAGCGGCTTGCCCTTTCACGACGCTCTACTGGCAGTTCGTCGATCGCCATGAACGTTCGCTGGCAGCCAATCCGCGCACGGCCTTGATGGCAAAAAATCTGCAAAAGTTCAGTGATGACGAGCGATCAGCCATCCGCCGCCGCGCCGCTGAACTGCTGGACGACATGGATGCGCTGTAGGGAAACTTCGTCGAATTGTCAAGGAAACAATATGCTCGCTCATCGGTCTGTCATTCTTTGTTGATAGAATCGCGGCATTTTCGAAAACCGTGGCGGAATGAACCCATGTTGTATCCCGAACTTTTCCGATCCCTTGAGCAAGTGCGCTGGAACATGGAATCCGATATTCCGTGGGACCAGTTCGACGGCAGCAAGCTGACCGATGAGCAGGCGCAGACGATCAAGATGAATGCGATCACCGAATGGGCCGCGCTGCCTGCGACCGAGATGTTTCTTCGTGACAACCGCGATGACAGCGATTTTTCCGC
>JACCDS011502641.1_pt1 | contig 15801 bp, 8 predicted proteins | sample 7446441 | NCBI WGS metagenome assembly JACCDS01 (sample SAMN15323445, study PRJNA562643) | freshwater metagenome | isolation source: river surface water | place: USA:Blue River Watershed | collected 2017-08-17
CACATCGCCCTCAAGGGATCGTGGACGAAGGGCGGCCGGGAGCGAACTGTGCCCGTCACCACGTCAGAGCAACGCGACGTGCTCCTGGCAGCGCACCGTCTGGCGACTACCGGGTCATTGATCCCGCCACACAAGACCTACATCCAGCAACGGCACCTCTACGATGGACAGTGCAAGGCGGCGGGCCTGAGCCATACGCATGGCCTTCGTCATCAGTACGCGCAAAGCCGCTATGAGACTCTGACGGGGTGGCCTGCACCCGCAGCGGGAGGGCCACCCGTCAGGACGCTGAGCGATACACAGCGAACCCAGGATACCGCAGCACGACAAATCATCAGCCGAGAGCTTGGGCACGAACGGCTGCAAGTTACGGCTGTTTATCTCGGAAGATAAACAGCTTGGCGCCCGCTACTTCACCACCTCCATCAGCTTGCCGAAACTGTCCACCACATCGTACTTGACGTTCTCCGGGGCGTAGCGGCGGTTCATCTCGTCGAAGAACTTGCGGGCGCACTTGATCTTGGTCTTTTCGATCTCACGCAGGTCCATCGAGGACATGGACCCCTTGGTTTCCGCCACGAAATAGATGTGCTTGACAGCGCCTTCCTTGAAGCTGATCGCCCAGTCTGGGTTGTAGTCACCCACGGGCGTGGGAATGAGGAAACCGCGTGGCAACTTGGCATAGACCACCACTTCATTTGCTGTGTCCAGCTCTTTCACGAACTCTCGCTCTACCTTCGAATCCGTCAGCACATAGTCGTAGATGTGTCGCTGGAGCTTGTTGCCGGCCTTGCTGAAGTCCTGCTTGGTCTGCCCGGCGGTGAAGATGTCGAGGTCGAACTTGCCCTCAACTGGGTCGTAGGCCAGGTGTTCGATGATGACCGTGGCCTTCTGTTCGTTGATGAGTCGCGTGGCCTCGGCGATGAAACTTTCCGGGTTGGTCTTGAACTGTGCAAAAACCGCGACGTTAATACCTTTGAGGATTTCCGCCACCGTGCGGCGAGTCAATTGAGTACCTTCGGCCAGCTTGCCGATCAGGTCGTACTTGACCGCTGAATGAATCGACTGCTTGTTGTATTCGGTCTTTGTCTCGGAAACTTTGAAACCATCTCCACGCTTTAGCGCCTCGCCAGTCACCTGGTCGATCTGTTCACCTGCCTGGATGGTGTATTGCAGCGGTGTCACGCGCAGGGCTGCGTCCAGCTCCTTGACCGCCTTTTGCACCAGCTCGTCCGAGTCGAAATCGACACTGTAGGCCGCCTTGCGGTTGATGCGGTGCCACAGCGCCTTGAACTCCTGCTTGTCGAAGTTGGCGTTGAGCGGGTTCTTCTTGGGTTTGCGGTCGTCTCCGATGTCGGGCAATTGGCTTTCGCTGAAGACGCTATCCACAAGCGTAAACACTTGGCCGCCTAAGGGAGCGAGTTCATCCGGCAGCGCAGCCAGCGTGCCGTCTTTCTTGGCCTGATGGTATTTCTCGGTGATGTTGCGCTTTTTGTCGACGTAGCCGTTCTGAATCAGGTAGAACTCGATGTCGGTCGCTTGATCTTCTGTGACGGTCACTGAGCCCGTGGCTGTGGTCACCATCTTGCCAGTAAAGAATGCCTTGTCCGCCACGCGCGGCCGTTCCGACAGCGACTCGCTGATGTCCTTCTGCAGCGCGGCCACGAAGTCCTTGTAGCTCTCGCTGGCAACCACGGTCAGCACGTTCACTTCGTGAACGGTAGCCGGATGATCCATCCGGTCGCCTGTCTGGTTGACGGACAGCCGCAAGCCACGCCCCACCTCCTGACGTCGGGAGACGGTGTTGTCGCTGTGCTTGAGCGCGCAGATGACGAACACGTTCGGGTTGTCCCAGCCTTCGCGCAGGGCGGAGTGCGAAAAGATAAAGCGCACCGGCTCGGACAAAGACAGCAAGCGCTCCTTGTCTTTCAGGATCAGGTCGTAGGCGTCTACGTCGTCGGACAGGCCCGCGTTCTCGCCGCGCGCGGCGACAGCCGAATCCACCTGTCGCTTGCTCTTTTTGTCGATGGAAAAGTAGCCGCTATGGGTTTTGCCCACAGCAATACCCTTCAGGTACCTGACGTAAGCCGTCTCGTCCAGTTCGAGCACCTCGTTCAGGTACTGCGTGTATTCCTCTTCAAAGATTCGGGAATATTCGCCCTTTTCGTCCGCCTTTGTGTAGTCGCGGTACTTGGCCACCTCGTCGATGAAGAACAGGGTCAGTACCTTCACGTCTTGCTGGAACAGCGTCTGCTCCTTGTCGAAGTGCGCCTTGATGGCTTCCCGAATCTGGATGCGGCGCAGCGCGGCCTCGGTTACGTCGCCGGTAGCGTCGCCGACCGTCAGCTCCACGCCATTGGCAAAGCTCAGGGTGTCGGTGTTGGCGTTGATGTCCGTCACCACGTAATTGCGGTACTGATCCAACCCGCCCGACAGGTCGAACAGGTTGTCGCCCTTGCCAAGCTTGCGCAGCACGCGCTTGATGTCGCCATTGGCGAGCTTGTGCTCCAACTCCACCCGCGCCTCGGGCGGTTTCTTGCTCGAAATTTCGATGGATTGCAGGTACAGATAGCCAGCCGTGCCCGCCAGCCCCTTCACCGCGATGCCACGCACAGCAATTTTCTTCACCAGCTTCTGGTTGTAGGCGTCCAGCGCATCGAGGCGATGAATCTTGTTGTGGGTGGTTTTGTGAGTCGCCGAGTAGCGCAGCACCATCAGCGCCTTGAACTCCTCAAGGGATTTCAGCGTCGCCGTACCTTCCATCTTCTGCGGCTCATCCAGAATCAGGATGGGACGATTGGCGCTGATGATGTCGATTGGTCTACGTGACTGGAAATCATCCAAGCCGACCATTTCAGTCTCGCCTTTGGCATTCACCCTTGGCGTTCCGTATATGCGGCGAGCATCTGCCCCTCGTGAGGCGAACGCCTGCACGTTGATCACCATCACGTTGATGCCCGCGTTCGACGAGAAGCTCTCCAGGTGGTGCAGTTGCTTGGAGTTGTAGATGAAGAAGCGCGCCTTCTTGTGGTACGTCTCCAGGAAGTGCTCGGCCGTGATCTCCAGCGACTTGGCCACGCCCTCGCGAATGGCGACGCTGGGCACGACAATGATGAACTTGCTCCAGCCGTACAGCTTGTTCAGTTCGAAGATGGTCTTGATATAGCAGTAAGTCTTGCCCGTGCCGGTTTCCATCTCGATGTCAAGATTGACCTTGGCCACCTTGGTCTTGACCAGCGTATCCGACAACGGCAGGTTCTGCCCCCGCTGGACGGCCTGGATGTTGTCCAGCAGCGCTGTTTCCGACAGCGTGAAGTCGGCGTTGCGAAACGCGGCTTCCTTTTCCGCTGTAGCTTCAGGCGAAGCGGCCTCCAGCGCGAGCGCCGCTTGCGGGCTCTCTGGGGCTACTTTCTGGCTACCGGGATCGAGCCGGTAGCGAATGCCGCCGTGATGTGGAACCTGCCCCTTGAAGCAGTCCACCACCGCCTGTACGGCAGCAGTCTGGTAGGCCTGCGTCTTGAATTTCAGCTTCATCGCGGCCCCCTCAGATGCTCTTCACTTCGGTGGATGGCGACAACAGCTTGAAGATCTGCTCCACGTTGATCTTGACGGCGCTGTCCTTAAACCCGGCATCGCGGAACACCACGCGCAGCGGCTTGTGCGTGGCAAGTTCCTTGACGAAGGCTTCGTCGATACCGCCGTGCGCGTCAAAGCAGGCGGCGAGCGCGTCGCCGTCCACGAAGAACACATCCTTGCCTTGGATGGTCTTCTTCTCAATGGGCAGGGCCAGATCAACGCCCCAATCCAGCATCACCTGGAACAACAAATCTTCCGCCGTGCGGTCAAGCTTGATGTTGTCCACGAACAAGTCGAGGTTGGCCTTGTCCAGAGAATCGGGCGCGTAGTAGACGTCCGCCATGTTGGAGGTGTCGATCTTGAGGACGCGGAAGCCTAGGTCGAGTGTCCGGGATTTATCGCTTTCACTCAGTTCTTTGGCCACATTGCGTATCCGTTTCTGCCCCATTTCAAAGATCGAGGCCATGCCCGGCTCAGGCCTTGGAAGTGGTTCGGCAATCTGCACACCAATGAAGCGTCGGTTGCCGCCATCCTCGGCGTTTTGCTTCAGTACGGCATGGGCCGTGGTGGCGCTGCCGCTGAAGAAGTCCAGCACGATGTCGCCGTCATTAGGTCGCCCAGCGAGTTGCAGTACGCGTTGCAAAAGTTCCACAGGTTTGACGGAGTTCAAGACGTTTTCCGTATGCTGGAATTGCACATACTTCAGCAGCGTTTTCTTTGCCTCTTGTGTATGACCGACCTCTTCGTAACGCCAGAGAGTCTGCGGCACACGTCCTTGTTTCACTTCTGAAAGGAAGCGCTTGAGCCTTGGCATATTGTCCCCATCCGCCCCCCACCAGATTCGATTATCAGCGTTAAGCTTGTCAAAGCTCTCTTTGCTGAAACGCCAGTAGCTCCCCTTCGGAGGACCATCAATGACTCGACCTGATGGGCAAGTTAGCGGATAGAGCCCAGCGTCGTAGCGGTTACGAGCAGCCAAATCTCCAGAGGTCCATGGGCCACGTGGATCACTGTCAGGATTCTTATAACGGGCGAGCATTTCGTCCGTTTGAGGCAGCATCTGCGGTGTCCACGAATCACCCTGCTTCGCGTACACGAGGAGATAGTCATGGTCCTCGGAGAACCAGCGGGCACTATTTTTCGGAGCGAACACTTTTTGCCAAATGATCTGGGCGACGAAATTTTCCTCACCAAATACTTCGCTGCAAGCCTTTCGCAGGTTATCAACTTCGTTATCGTCAATCGAGATGAAGATAACTCCGTCGTCCTTGAGCAAGTTCCTTGCAAGCCGTAGGCGCGCATAGATCATACTCAACCAATCCGAATGAAAACGGCCATTGGCCTCGGTATTGGCGACCAGACGGCTACCTTGCTCATCAACCTGATTTGATTCGATCAGGTAACTTTCGGAATCCTCGCTGAAATCATCGTCGTAGATGAAGTCTCGGCCTGTGTTGTATGGCGGGTCGATGTAAATCAGCTTCACCTTGCCAAGATACGTCTCCTGCAACAGCTTCAACGCATCCAGGTTGTCGCCTTCGATGAACAGGTTCTTCGTCGTATCGAAGTCCACGCTTTCCTCGCGCACCGGGCGCAAGGTCTTGGCAATCGGCGCATTGGCCGTCAGCAGCGCCTCGCGCTTGCCCGGCCAGTTCAGGTGATAGCGCTCCTGCGGCCCCTCGACGAGGGAACTGGACAGTTCCTGCCTGAGCTGGTCGAAGTCCACCACCAGCGTCACGCTGCCGTCCTCGCCTCGCGCCTCGGTCACGCAGCCGGGGAACAGATCGCGGATACGCGCGATGTTGTCTTCGGTCAGGTTAGGCGAGTGCATTTTCAGTTTATCCACGAATAACAACCTCTTGAAATTTTTGCTTTATGTACAGTCCAGCAGCTTTTAGGTACGGACACGCAAAGGCGGAACTCTGGCATCGAGCCGTGCCTTGATCTGGGTATAGAGTTGAGCCAAAAGATTCTCCTTGTCACGCATGCTGACCAAAAGCGAATAACCTTCTTCGCTGTCGCACAGGCTTTCACCCCACGGAAAGTCATTGCGCGTGACCACCATAAACAGCTTTTTTGTTCGTAGTGCCGAATCTTTCTGGAATTGTATGAACCGCCAGAAATCGGCTTGAACCGTACCTTTGCTGCGAGCCACTTGGCCAATGCTGGCGCCAGCCAGTTCCTTGATGCTCTGATAATCCTCTTTCTTTGTCGCCTTGTTGAACATGGTCGTGACATGTTCGAGGTCACGAGCAGCGACCAACCTGAAGTCAATACGTGTGGCGCGATACTTGATGCGCGTTGAACGCACAGGCGGCGTATAGGCCAGTGCGACGGCAATTTCCCGCAGGCGTTTTTTGCCACCGCTGGTGAATTCCGGCGGAACGGGTATTTCGTAGAAGTGGTGCCGCTTATTCTCGATCTTGCCATCCGTAATCAGTGTGACGGCGTTTTCCAACGAGCGATGTAGTGCGGTTTCATCCACCTGCCCATAACCACACGCACGTTTAAGTGCCTTATGCTGATCCATCATTTGTTGGCTGGCCTGCGGCAATACAGCGTTCAGACAGAGTTGAGCACGCACGAAATTGGCTGTGGCATCCGGGTGCTCATGCAGTACGGAAGCGGCCAGATGCGCTACTTGGGGTGCAGCCATGCTGGTGCCTACGTCCACCATAAAAGGATGGCCGCCCGCAAACTGGTAACTGGTCGATACCACACCCAGCCCAGCAGTTCTGTCCAGTAATGCGTAGTTGGCGCGTGTATTGATTGCCCAATTTCCGCCATATGCCGTCAGTTCCGGCTTGATAGCACCATCGACAGAATGGCCGCTGCGAGTGAATGGCGATGGCTGATCCGGCTGTGCAATCGGTAGTTCTGCAGGGTCCGCAGAATGGTACTGGCTGTTGAAGGTTTGGTTGTGGCGCGCCAGACTACCAACCGTCAGCGCATTCAATGCCGGTGCTGGTTCGATGAGCCGCCAGTCGTCACTCAGAAGATAGCCTGGATACTGATCTCGCCATTCCAAACCATCCGGAGAGCGCTCATTAATTCGATGATTGCCAGAGGACACCACAAACAGCACACCCAGTTCCCGCGAGAGGGTATCCAACGTCACCGACAAGCCTTTCAGGTGTCCGCCCAAGTAGGGCTTGTTGGCATCTCCGAAAGATAGGTTGAACACTTTGCAACCATGCTCTCTTACAAAATAGCGAACGGCTTCTTCTATCTGGTTCTCCACAAAACCCGTGGTGTTTTCATTGTGTTTGTCGAGAATTCTGCCGCTGTACAAGCGCAAGGTGGGCACAAAGGTGCCAGCACGCAGGTGTTTTTCAAAGTCGCCATAAAGAGCCAGGCCAGCAACATGTGTGCCGTGCCCATTTTCATCCTGCGGGCCTTCGCCCGGCAAGAAGCTCTTGGCCTCGCCGACAGCGGCTTTCAGCAGAGGATGGCCATCGGCAATGCCACTATCGAGCACCACCACGCCCGGCGATTGCGCTGAAGGAGCCTGGATATCAGGAATCTTCTGAATATCCTGAAAGACGACCGATCGCTCCAGCGCAAAGTTCGGCGGCAAGTCAATGGATCGCACATCCCGATGGTGAAGCAGCATGCCAGCCTGTGCGGCTGTGCAGCGTACACGATACAGCGTCAGCTCTGGCTTCTTGATCTGATCCAACTTCTCGATACGTTGTTCTGCCAGCCAGCCTTCAAACGCTTGCCAGGCTTGTTGCCTCGCCTGATGACTGTCTTCCAGCGGCCATAGCTCAACATCCAGCATGAACTCATCCCGATCAGGGAAGCCTTGCTGCTTCAGCGCCCACCCTTTTCGATTTTCAGAACTCCAGCCATCCACACTTTGCAGGGCATAGATCACTTCTTTATTGGTAACATGCTCACCAGCAGCCATACTGGAAAGACGGGCTTCAAACTGCGCCAATGCGGCATTGGTGGCGAAGCCGATGACGATGGTTTCGTCCTCCTGGCTGACGAATTCGATTTCCGAGGAGATCTTTCTCAGGTCATCGGGATTGAATCCTTTCTGCACCGTGAAGCGGAAAAGCTTGCGCTCATCAAACCCGCCTACATCTTCACTGGCTTCTTCTTGTGCATGAGCCAGTTTGGTCAACAGCCCACGCCCATGGCCACGAGCATCCGCTGGCGGTGGTGGAGACATAGCACGTCCAGCTCGCTTTTCATTTACTGGCGTTTCTCGTTGAATGTTCAGGTGCGGAAAGTTCTCCTCCATGACGACTTAGCTCCCTTGTATGCGCGCCCTGCGGGCATCTTCACGACGAATGGCGGATTGCAGATGCCGTTCACTTAGAAACTCTTTTCCAGTCAGCACCATGTCTTTGGCTGCCCGACGCAGAACGCGCTCCACATCGGCATGACTCATGCCTTTGAACATGCTCGTAATGCGAGCATCCTCAATCTCGAATTCACGGCGCAATCCACGCAGCTTGATGCTCAACAGCCTCCGCAACTGCTCCAGATTGGGCGATTCAAAGACCAATACCTCATCAAACCGGCGCCAGATGGCGGCATCGAGGATACGCTCGTGGTTGGTGGCGGCCACCAAGATGCTTTTACCTTCATAGGCGTCCAGCATTTGCAAGAAAGCATTCACCACGCGCTTCAACTCGCCATGCTCGGCAGTATCGGCACGCTCCTTGGCCAACGCATCGAACTCGTCGAACAAGACAACCATTGGTATGGTGGCTATAAAGTCAAAGACCTGCCTCAGATTGGCTGCCGTTTCCCCGAGAAAAGAAGACACCACGCTATCAATACGGACTATGGCCAGCGGCAAGCCCAGCTCACTGGCCAGTACCTCAGCCGTTAACGTTTTTCCGCATCCAGGTGGACCACAAAACAACAGGCGATCCGCGGGATACAGACCATAGCTTTGCAGCGCTTCCGCTCGATGGTGTTCTTGCAGCAACTCACTCAGCAAGGACGCATTTTCATCCGACAATACGACGTCTTCCATGCGCCGGACTGCCTCCTTGATCTGTAAGAGAGGCAGGTTGCGCTCTTTATCTTTAGGTATGCGATCACTCAGCAGCGAGTTGGCTGCCCCACCAGCATTACGGCGACCATAGAGAATTCTCTCCAGGTCATTCGCCAGCAAATGGTGATTCTTGGTGCGCTCCTCCTGAATCAACTGTTCGGAAACACGCTTGAAAGCGTCCTGATTGCCTTCAGTTCCAGTTTTAATAAGTTGTCTAAGCAGCTTGGCTGTGGCCATTATCTTTCTCCTTTCTCAGAGCCATGCTTGTCGTGTCAGAAGCATGGCTCTCAATTCGTGGTTACTTTAACCCGTTCAGTTCGGTTCTCAGCTTCCGCAGTTCGGCATTGATCTCCACCTTGCGGTTGAACTGTTTTTCCTTGGCCAGCCGCGCCGTGGTCTTATCCAGCTCGCGCTGCTTGGCTTGTGCCTGGTCGACGCGCGCCACCAGCTCGGCCAGTGTTTCCTGTGGCCGCGCTGACAGCGGGATCAGGCGGTGCAGCAATTGCTCGTACAGGCCGCCCAGATGCAAGGCCACGGGCATCGCGGTGCGTTCGCTATCCATTGGCAGCCAGTCCGATGCAAAGTAGTCCGAGAGCACCCAGCGGCTGGCGTCGGCTTCGTTCGGGCGCTTGTAGGCGGCGACCACCTGCGTTCTGCCGTCGAAAGTCAGTTCGAACACAATGGGGAACGGGATAGCCCCGTCGATGCAGCGCAGCACATCGGCGTGCAGTTCCGGCGTTTTGAGCTGGATGCTGAAGATCTGGATCTCCGGTACGCCGGGGCGCACAGGCAGACGCAGTGTCTCCGGGGCCAGCTTGTACTGCCAGATGACCTGTTCCACCTGTTTGACGAACAAGTCTTTGAGCCGGGTGTTGGCTCCGCCGTGCTCGTAGATCTTGTTCTTGGGCAGAACGCGCCCGAAGGCTGCTTGTTTGGGGTAGGCGATCAGCGCACTCATCCAACCTCCTGAATCACGAGGAAGCTGATGAGTTCGAAGTCGTGCAGGCCGGAGATTGTGCCTGTGAGTGCCGTTGTCTTGCCACCAGTGAACAGGCTATCAAGGTCTTTTTCTTCCTTCACCTCGATCATCGAGCGGATGGCTTGGTTCAACAGGTCGGAGTACGCCTGCATCTTGCGGCCGTCCGCCGTGGTTTTGTTGAACTGTTGGCAGGCATCCGCAGTCGGTTCTGCCTGGCCCTTGCAGCACGAACGCGCCAGGTCGAGCAGGCGCTTGACCTCGGTGTGGTCGTGGATCACCTCGCCTGCCTGACTGATGTAGATCAGGTAGTAGGGGTGCAGCCGGTTGTGTTGGGGCAAGTGTGCGGGCGGGTTCACGCCCGCGCTGCGATTGCGCAGGGTGAAGATGACACCAGGCGCAAGGTCCAGGTCAGGGTTGGCCGGAACGACGGCATGCAGGCCGTTGGGGGACCTATGCAGTTCTCCATGGGTCTTGACGTAGTTCAGCAAGTCCATGCGGAAGTCGTTCAAGCCCAGGTCGGTGATGGAGACGCCGGTCTTCAGGTCTTCCAACTCGATAACTTCTTCCTGCAAGCGGCGCAGTTGCTCCTTGCGGTAGGCCATGTCGTTGGCCTGCGCGGAAATGACGTTGTCGTCGCCGGTGGCGGTCACATCTACGATCATCATCCGGTTTTCGACACGCTCCTTGAGGTTGATGTATTCGTCCAGCGAAATATCGGGCCAGTAGTTCACCAACTGAATGCTGCTATTGGGCGAACCGATGCGATCCACGCGCCCGAAGCGTTGGATGATGCGCACCGGGTTCCAGTGGATGTCGTAGTTGATGAGGTAGTCGCAATCCTGAAGGTTCTGGCCCTCGGAAATGCAGTCGGTGCCAATGAGCAGGTCGATTTCCGCCGACTCGTTGGGCAGCACGATGGCTTTTTCTTTGGAGCGCGGCGAGAACAGCGTCAGCAGTTCCTGGAAGTCATATGCTTTGGGCAATGTGGACTTGGGCCGGTCACTGCCCGTAATCTTGCCGGAATGCAGTTGCTGGTGAGCCAGCAGGTCGGGCGCTAGATTGGCGTAGAGGTAGTCCGCCGTATCTGCAAAAGCAGTGAAAATCAGCACCTTCTTGTTGCCGGGGTTGATCGGGTTGGCGATCTTTCCCAGAACAAGTTCCTTAAGGTGCTGAAGTTTGGCATCGTCAGCGGGGGTGATCCTCGACATCGAAGCCAGCAACGCGTCGATGTTGGCGAGATCGACCTTGAGGTCGTGCTCCCATGACGGCAAGTCCATATCGGCCAAGCTGATCTTGACCTTGCCGCCCACATCGCCACCCTGATCCAGCCTTTCGAATGGGTCATCTTCTTCTGCATCGATACTTTCCAGTACCTCGGTCAGATCGCCCACGCTGGCAGCGATGCCGCTCTGGTTAAATACCGCGATTTTCGCCAACGTGTTCTGGTGATTGGTCTGCAGGGATTGCAGCGTGAGACGGAATGACTGGACGGAGCTTTCCAGACGTTTGAGCAGATTGGTCGTCATCAGAGCCTGCAGGCTCTTTTCGCGGTCAACTTGCCTGAATTTTCCTGCACCACCTGGAACCTGCGTGTCGTACATCTCTTCGTACTTCCTCAAGCGGCTCGGCAGGATGTAGCTGACCGGGGCATAGACAGCGAGCTTGAGCCTGGACAGGTGCTCGAAAATCTCGTTGAAGCCCATCACGTCCGAGCGGGAAGTCAGCGAGCAATGGAATGACAAAGGCTTGCGACGCTCAGGGAAATGGCCGATGTCCTTGGTGTCGTAGAAGGTCTGGATATGCTTGCGCGAGCGCGCGATGGTGACACTGTCCAGCAGCTCGAAAAAGTCGAAGTCCAGTGCGCCAAGGATCGCCCGAGGCGTGCGTTCCTCTGGCGGGAGCCTGGACCAGGCATTGAAGGCGGTCTGCGCATTGCGAAAGACTTCTTCCACCGACTTGCTGGTGCGCAGCTTCTTGCCGAGGTTCTCGGAGTCTCCCTCATAGGCCAACGCGAGCTGATTGCGCAAATCGGTGAAGCGGTTGTTCACTGGCGTGGCCGAGAGCATCAGCACCTTGGTCTTCACACCTTCGCGGATGACCTTGTTCATCAGCTTCTGGTAGCGGGTCTCCCGATCCTTGAAGGCGTCGTTGTTACGGAAGTTGTGCGACTCGTCGATGACGACGAGGTCGTAGTTGCCCCAGTTGATGCGGTTGAGTGGTGTACCGAAGGATTCGCCGCTGGTGCGGCTCAGGTCGGTGTGGCACAGCACGTCGTAGCCGAAGCGGTCGCGGGCAAAGATGTTGGTCTTGAGATTGCGGTTGTAGTTGAGCCAGTTGTCCGCCAGCTTTTTCGGACACAGCACCAGAACGGACTTGTTCCGTAGCTCGTAATACTTCACTACGGCCAGCGCGGTGAAGGTCTTTCCTAGGCCGACGCTGTCTGCCAGGATGCAGCCGTTATAGGTTTCCAGCTTGTTGATGATGCCGGTTGCCGCATCCCTCTGGTAGTTGAAGAGCTTGTTCCAGATCAGGGTGTCCTGATAGCCGGTGCGGTCATTGGGCAACACGTCTTCGTTGATGTCGTCCAGGAACTCGTTGAAGATGTTGTAGAGCATCAAGAAGTAGATGCTTTCGGGCGAATTTTCCTGATAGACGGACGCGATGTGCTCACAGATTTGGGCGGTCACATCCTCCAGTTTTTCGGGGTCATCCCAGATTTGATCGAACAGACTGAGGTAGGTGTTCGCAAAAGGGGCCTCGACCTTGTTCACCAAATTGGAAACGGCGTTACCCTGGCTGTAACCCAGATCGACAGCCGTGAAGCCATGCAGAGGCACATAGGCGCTATGGGTTCCATCGGCTTCCACGCAGGCAAATTGCTGCATCGGCGCCTTGCTGCGGTTGCTTCGAAACTTGGCCTTGCGCCGCATCCAGTCGGCACATTCCCTGGCAACCGCCTTCTGGGTGAGTTGGTTGCGCAACTGAATTTCGAACTCGCTGCCATACAGGCTGCGCTCCCGGTCGAGCTTGGGGATATGGAATTCCCTGCGCTCTTTTCGGATCTTGTCCGTGACTTCGTCGGCAACAAAGGTGGGGGAGGTGAAGATGAAGTCCAGTTCGTCGATCTTTTCCAGTTCGGACTTCAAAGCTTCGTAGGCATACATCGAAAAGCACGAAGCGGCGATCTTCAGCCGCGCCCCTGGCCGGATGGTTTGCTTAAGGTCATCACCCAGCAAGCGACTAATGTTGTCGATCAGTTCCATCGTGCTCCCCTTACGCTCGCCTGATCCATTTCGCACCTCGCCCCTTGCCAGTCGATTCGATCAACCCCTCTGATTTCATCGCTCGCAGCACTAGTCGAACCATGTCCCGGCTCACGCCCGGGCAGGCTTCTTCAATCTCGGAAATCGAGAACGGCAGGGTGCGCCCCAGAACTTCCGTCCGCACTCGGTCGCCTTTGCTGCCACGTCCCCGTTCGATGGTGCCGACACGCTCCTCGAACTCACGGTAGGCCCGTAGCAAGGCACCCCAGAAGTAGTCTAGCCAGGGCTTTACGTCGTGCTGCCCCTGGTGCCAGCCCTGCGAGCTGGCTTCCAGCGTCTCGTAATAGCCTTCCTTGGTTTCCTCGAAGATGCGTTCCAAACTGATGTAGCGCCCCACGGCATAGTCGAAGTGGTAGAGCAGCAGCAGGGTCAGCAAGCGGGACATGCGACCGTTGCCGTACGGGAAGGGGTGAATGCACAGGAAGTCGAGCATCGCCAGCGGCACCAGTACGAGGGGGTCGGCCAGGTGCTGATCCAGCGCGGTGGCGTAGCGCCCGGCCAGATCGGTCATAGCCATGGGTGTGAGGTGCGCAGCGACCGGCTGGAAGCGTAGACGTGACGTGCCGTCCGGGTGACGTTCGATGATGTCGTTATTGGTAGCCTTCCAGCGCCCGCCCGCCTGCGGCATATAGCGGTACAGCAGGGTGTGGAGTTGCAGCACTACGCCCTCGCTGAAGGGCATGTGGGCGGCCGATTCGTGGATCAGCGCCAGGGCGTCACGGTAGCCGGCGATCTCCTGTTCGGAGCGGCTCTTTGGTGTTGCGTTGCGGATGACCAGAGACTTCAGCCGCGAAGGCGCTACGACAACACCTTCCAGCCGGTTGGACGACTCGGTGGACTCCACCACCGCGATCTGGCGTAGCCCCTTGAGGGCTTCGGGTGACTGCGCAGCGTAGAGTTGCTGCTTACCCTGGTACTCGCCCAGTGTGCGCAACGTGGCGGCCTGAGTGCCATCGAAGCGAAGCGCGGCAAGGTACTCGGGTGTGAGCGAGTGCATGGAAATGTAAGCCCAGGCTGTGTAAATGGGGTAATCATAGCTCTTAAATGGGGTATTGTCTCTAAAAATGCCTCTTTTATGGTGTTTGACTCCCCCATTTCCTGAACATTGGATCTGTCGTGGGGGGCTGGTATGGCCGACCAAAAAAGAAATGAACGACATGAATCTAAAAAGGGTAATCAATAAATAATTACCCCATTTAATCCATTGTTTACCCCATTTTCCAGCGACCATCCTTGGGCAAAGGCAAATGGCAAGGGAACGGCACCCAAGGGGCAACGGCCCTACCCAGAAAAGGAAAAGGCCGCACCTGGCCATTCGTTCTGCAACACCCGGCGAAGTTGCCCCTATACCGTGCCACTGCCCTCCGCCGCACTCAGATAGTCCGCCCAGTCCTGCAACAGCGTCCTTCTCTGATCCAGCAGCAGCGCCTTGTTGTACGTCGCCCGCACCTTGTTGCTTTCCACGTGGGCAAGCTGCCGCTCAATCGCATCAGGCCGGTATCCGTTCTCATTGGCCCAGGTTGAAAAGGTCGTCCGCCAGCAATGCGGCGTCGTGCCCCGGCCCAGGTTCATGTCGCGCATCGCGTAGGTGAGCCGGTTGGGCGTAGTGAAGCCCTTTCCGCTTCGGTGTGGAAACAGATAGCGCCCGCCACCCGTGATGTGCTGCAAGTCTTTCAGCACCGCTATGGCCTGCGTGGACAACGGACTGACATGGTCACGCCGCGCCTTCATCTTCGCCGCAGGCCGACGCCACAGTGCATCCTCAAAGTCGAACTCGTCCCACTCGGCATCCGCCGCTTCCCCTGGACGGCAGGCGGTCAGCGCAATCAGCCGCAGGCACAACGAGGTTTCCGGATAGCCCCGGTAACCGCGCAACTCTTGATAGAACTTCTGGATTTGCTCCCGCGTCATCGCCGCCTTGCTCTCGCTGAACGGCACGCGCAGCAGCCCGCGAAGACTGGGAATTGGATTGGCCTCTACCAGGCCACGCACCACTGCGAACTCAAAGATCGCCGCCAGATCGCCTTTGACGTGAATGGCTGCCCACGCACCGTGGGCCTTGCACTCTTCCAGCAGCGGACGAATCTGTTTAACGCCAATGTCGCTCATTGGCATTCCGTCGAACTTGGGTGACAGGTACTTCCTAATCCGAGACTCTTTCGTCCGGTAGGAACTGAGCGCAAAGACTGGCTTGATCTCGGCCAGGTACGCCTGCGCCACCTTGGCGAACGAGCTTTCCTTTGCGCGCTTGCGTTCCTCCAGCGCTTCGAGGTTGCGCTGCTTGACCTGCTGCCGCTCATGGGCGGGGTGGGTACCTTGCTTAACCAAAGCGCGCGCTTTCTCGCGAGCCGCACGCGCCTCCGCAAGGCTTACTTGGGGAAAGCCACCAATGGCAAAGAGGTTCTCCTTACCTTGCAGGCGGTACTTCCACCGCCAGAGCTTGCCGCCGGTGGACTTGACCAGCAGGAACAAGCCCCCGCCGTCTGAAAGTTTCCAATCTCGATCAGTTGATTTGGCCGACCTGACCTTGGCGTCAGTGAGTAGATTCTCGGGCATCGTTGAACTCCACTGCGGGGAAAGTACCCCCACGGTTGAACACGAGTACCCCCAACGCTACCCCCGAATTTTTCAGACCTCGATGAACAATAGGAACGTTCAGCAGACCGTATTGTTTACGCAACCCATTGATTTAAAACGGGTCAATCCGTCCACCAAACGCTACTGAACGCCACCGAGATCCAGCAAAAATCGTCAGACGTTGAACAGGAAGTTCAGCACGTCACCATCCTTGACGATGTATTCCTTGCCTTCTGCGCGCATCTTGCCGGCCTCTTTCGCGCCATGTTCGCCCTTGTGCGCAATGTAGTCGTCGAAAGCGATCGTCTGCGCGCGAATGAAGCCGCGCTCGA
>JACCDS011997893.1_pt1 | contig 15800 bp, 11 predicted proteins | sample 7446441 | NCBI WGS metagenome assembly JACCDS01 (sample SAMN15323445, study PRJNA562643) | freshwater metagenome | isolation source: river surface water | place: USA:Blue River Watershed | collected 2017-08-17
ACAGTTATGACTTCTGTACATGATTAAAAATATTTGTGTGCAAATTTAGGACTAATTATGAATATATTAAGGATAAAGTTATCAGAATAAAAAAACCTGCAAATTTTACTTTGCAGGTTCTTCATTCACTCTATTTAAAACAATTTTTATTCCGCTATTGCATCTTGATTTCTTTTGTTTCTTCGGTCTCTCAACCAATATTTAGTTCGTTTTACTAAATAGAACATTACAGGAACCATTACTAGAGTCAATACCGTAGCATAAGTCAAACCGAAGATAATAGTCCAAGCCAAAGGCCCCCAGAACATTACGTTATCTCCTCCCATAAAGAAATGCGGATTAAAGTCAGTTACCAAAGTAAAGAAGTCAAAGTTCAATCCAATAGCCAGTGGAATTAATCCTAAGATTGCCGTTAATGCCGTCAATAGTACTGGACGTAATCTTGATTTACCTGATTCGATAATTACTTCTTTGATGTCTTCTAGTGATAAATCGTCGTGACTTTCCAACTTGTTTTCGGCCACTTTTTTGTCTAATAATAATACAAAGAAGTCCATTAATACGATTCCGTTTTTCACCACAACACCCGCGAGCGAAATGATTCCCATCATCGTCATTAAGATGACAAAATCCATATTAGCAATCACATAACCATAAAATACACCACTAAAACTTAGTAATACGGTAAACATAATCACCAATGTTTTTGAAACCGAATTAAACTGCAATACAATGATGATGGTAATTCCAGCTAGTGCTAAAAATAAAGCATACATCAAGAAGCTTTGGTTTTTGCCTTGTTCTTCTTGCACTCCAGAGAACGAATAAGTTACACTTTTAGGAAGCTCATAATTTTTTAATTCTTCCTTAATTTGTTTGGTGATTTCATCTCCATTATATCCAGTCAACACATTCGAATAAATAGTCATAATTCGTTTGTGGTTTTTTCTCTTGATCTGATTATAAGTCATTGTTTTTTCTGTTTTTGAAACTGCAGAAATTGGTACTTGCATAATCTGACCATTGTTTTGGTTACGGAACGTCAACGATTGGTTGAAAAGAATATTTTCATTTTTACGTTGGTCGTCTTGCATACGCATTACAATGTTGTAATCGTCATCACCTTCTTTATAAGTCGAGATTTCTTGTCCGTAAACGGAACGACGTAAATTGAAACCTAATTGTCCTGTAGAAATTCCCATACTTCCTGCATTGGCACGATCTACTTTTACTTCTAATTCTGGACTTTCTTTATTGATATCGATACTTAACTTCTCGATACCTGGAATGTTTTTCGAATCAATGAACGCAATCATTTTATCACCTTCTTTCAACATCTGATCGTAATCAGCACCAGTTAATTGGATACTAATTGGGTAACCCGCAGGAGGTCCGTTAGAATCTTTTTCAACGGTAACAGTTGCGCCAGCAATTCCAGTTACATTCCTTCTGATCTCTTCTAAAATATCCGAAGTGTTGACCCCTTTTCTAAATTTGAATTCGGAGAAACTTACGGTTACTTTTCCTTTAAATGGTGTTTCTGAAGCCGAACCAGCATCTACATTTGGATTTCCAGCACCGACACCTACTTGCGAAATAATGGATTCCGCCATGAAGTTTTTGTTGGTTTTTGGATCGACGTATTTTTCTAAAATTTGGATAATTTGTTTTTCTACAAACAAAGTAGCCTTATTTGTTTTTTCGATAGAAGTTCCTTGAGGATATTCGATATAAGCAATCGCTTGATTTGGTATATTATCAGGGAAAAACAATACTTTTCTTGGGAAAATCCCTAAAAGAATGAAGGAGAAGAATAACAAAACGATAATTCCACCCAAGGCTTTCCAAGCATTTTTACCCGTTAAGATTTTAGCTAAAAAGATTTTGTATTTCTCTTCCATTCTTGGGAAGAAGCTGTACTGAAAATCTTGTGTCCATTGGAACACTTTCCAATAATACAACCACATTAAACCGACAGAGATTAATAATAAATGGCCAATTCCTCTCAATAATTTACTGTCGTAAAGATTGCCTGGAACAGCAAATAAAATTCCTAATGCGACAAATACAATAGTGTAAAATCGCAAGCTTTTTTTCTTTATGTTTTTATCTTCTAAAGCCATTGAACCTCCCGTCATAGCCGCATTAATCACCATAGCTACAAACAAAGATCCGGTTAATGTTACCGTCAATGTAATTGGGAAATATTTCATGAATTTACCCATAGTTCCCGGCCAAAGGGCAAAAGGTAAAAAGGCCATCAAAGTAGTCGCTGTAGACGAAATAACTGGCCAAGCAATTTCTCCAATTCCCACTTTTGAAGCCTGAATTCGGGTCATTCCTTTTTGCATATTGGCATATACATTATCAACCACCACAATACCATCATCTACGAGCATTCCTAATCCCATTACCAACCCAAACAATACCATCGTATTTAGGGTTAATCCAAACATAGATAAAATAGCAAAAGCAATCATCATTGATAACGGAATGGCCGCCCCAACAAATAATGAGTTACGCAATCCCATGGTGAACATCAATACAATCATTACTAAAATAATTCCGAAAATGATGTGGTTCGATAACTCGTCTACCTGGTGTTCCACTCTCGAAGATTGATCACTGGTTAATTCTACCTTTAAGTTTTTAGGCAAATAGGATTCCTGTGCTTTTTTAACTACTTCTTTCACTTGATCAATAGCCGAAATCATGTTTTGGTTGGCACGTTTTTTCACGTTCAACATCACCACTTCAGCACCTTTTTCACGAGCGTAAGTTGTTTTTTCTTTTTCTTTGAAACGAATGGTTGCAATATCTTTTAGATATACAGGGCCACCAAACGATTTGACAATGATATTTTCTAATTCTTTAGGCTCTTTAAATTCACCCACGATTCGAATGTTGTTTCGAGAACCTTGCGAAGTTAAATTACCTCCAGAAAGCGTCATATTTTCATATTTTACAGCATTCTGAATTTCGTCAAAAGTAACTTGTGCAGCCGTCATTTTAAAAATGTCCACCGCAATTTCCACTTCTTTATCGTCTACCCCAAGGATGTCTACTTTTTTGATTTCCGAAATTTCTTCGATATCATCTTGCAATAATTCTCCGTATTTTTTCAATTGTTGGGTAGTGTAATTACCTTGCAAATTGATGTTCAAAATAGGCACTTCTTCTGAAATGTTCAATTCAAAAACATTCGGCTCTACCTTGCTTCCGTTGTCCATATTGGGCCAATCGGTATCGGCTTTAGCATTGTCTACTTTGTCTTTTATTTTTTGTTTGGCTTGTTCGATAGTTACATCATCTGAAAACTCAGCGATAATCATTCCGTAATCTTGGAACGAGCTTGAAGTTACTTTGTCAACTCCGCTGATGTTTTTGATTTGTTTCTCTAATGGTTTGATAACCAATTTCTCTACGTCTTCGGCTGAGTTTCCTGGAAATACAGACGAGATATAAATTTTATTTTCGATGATTTCTGGGAAATCTTCACGTGGCATATTGATATATGCAGTCAACCCTGCAATAACAATAATGAAGGTCAAGATATAGACGGTAACTCGGTTGTCTACTGCCCAACTTGAAATGCTGAATTCTTTATTTTGATGACTCATAATTATAGTTGTTGGTTGTCGGTTGTCGGTTGTCGGAAAAGATGACAACTCAAAATGACAACTGTTTTACATTTAGAAATTTAATTTCATTCCTTCAGAAATCGTATTTACTCCTTCGGTTACAAGGATATCATTTGCTGATAAACCATTTAGGATTTCAGTTACATTATCAGATGATTTTCCAACAGTTACAATTACTTTTTTAGCAGTTGCTGTTTTTCCATTGCTATTGATGGCTACAAAAACAAATTTATTTCCATCACCATCTTCTTGTATCACATTGGTTGGGACTACAATAGCATTTTTAGAACTGTAGTCAATTACTTTTAGTTTTGCTACTTGATTAGGGCGCAATAAATTTTCTGGATTTGGAATACTTACTTCAATTCCGAAACTTCTGTTGTTTGGATTGATGAAATTACCCACTTGACGTACTTTCCCTTTGTAATTTTTATTCAACGAAGTCAAGAAAACATCTACTTGAGTTCCTACTTTTAATTTACCAATGTAGCTTTCTGGAATAGAAGTTGAAACGTACATATTATTCAAATTCACGATACGCATTAACCCTTGAGCGCCTGCTGAAACTACCTGTCCTCTTTCTACAAATACCTCGTCGATTGTTCCTGAGAACGGCGCGCGAATTACTGTTTTAGCTAACATCGCTTTGGCTTGTGCCACAGAACGTTGTAAGCTCAACATTTGTGTTTGCGCTTGTAGGTACTGGATTTCAGAACCAATTTTTTGATTCCAAAGATTTTTTTGTCTTTCAAAAGTGGTTTTAGCTAATTGGTATTGTGTTTCTAAACTCGCTACTTGCTGGCTTGAGCCTCCGTCGTCAACACGTGCTAAAATTTGTCCTTTGCTTACATGCTGACCTGCTTTAGCATTTAACATTACCAGAGTTCCAGGCATTTCTGGCTGAATCAAGATATTCTCTTTAGTATTTACACTTCCTTGGATGTCCAAATAATGATTAAAAAGGGTGTCTTTTAAAGTTAATACTGAAACTAACGCCTCTTCTTTCTTTACATTCAAAGTAGCTAATGCCGCGTCAATTTTAGCTAAGTCAGCTTGAATTAAAGCTTTTTTAGCTTGTAATTCTTTATTGTTTTTTGATGCAATCAATTGGTCAACCGTTTGATTGTTTTGCTTATCACCACAAGAAACAACTAGTGCTGATGCAATGATTAGTGGAAGTATTTTAGTAGTCATAAGTGTTCTATTAGATTTCATATTGATGTTGAGATTAGTTCTTAGTTACGATTTTTTCTAAAGTGGCTTTTTTATTGATAACGTCAAGCATAGCTTGTAAATAATTTTGTTGTGCAGTGTATAATTGGCGCTGTGCTTCGCTCAAATCAAAGCTAGAAGACAAGCCTTCTTTCAATTTAATTTGTTGCTTATTTTCAATACGTTCTGCTAGAGTTAAACTGCTTTTGGTAGTATTTAATTGTTCTAAACTGTATTCGTAATCACTTTTTGCTTTTTCGAATTGTAATTTAAGCGTTTGCTCCACTTGTAGCATTTTTGTTTTAGACTGTTCCAAAGCAATTTTGGCTTGTTGTGTTTTAGCACTTCTACCCAAACTACTAAAAACAGGGACGTTTAAACTTAATCCTACGTTAGAATAGTTTAACCAGTGTTGGTTGGAATTAAAGAATTGGAATTGGTTTCCAAAGGCATTGTATCCAAAGTTATAAGCGGCTGCCAAGGTTGGTAAAGCATTACTTTTTTGTAAAAGCACTAACAGTTTGTTGCTTTCAACTACGTTTTGTTGGATTTTATAATCAATAGTGTTTTCTACTAAAAAGGTCTCTTGAGTTAATCCTAAGTTGATGTTGTTTTGTGCTAACGTACTCAGTTTATCAGTCAAAGTCAAATCGTTTTCCATTGCAATTCCTAATACTAATTTTAGCATATTGGTTGCAATCGTCTTTTGACGTTTTACATTTTCTTGAGCACTTTTTATTGTAGCCAATGTAATTTGGAGTTGCTCTACATTTTCTTCCTCAATCAAACCATTTTTAAATATTTGGTTGGTTTCGTTTAAGGTTTTTTCTAAGTTAGTTTTATTTTTTTCTAAAATAGTGCTACTTTCATCTGCCAACAATACATTTCCATAGGCGTTAATTACCATTTCGCGAATTTCTTGATTGGTTTTGATTTTTGCATTTTCAGAAATTTGCAAATACACTTTGGCGGATTGTAGTCCCACTAAGTACGATCCATTAAATATAAGCTGACTTAATGTTGCAGTTGCCGCCATATTTTGTTTGGTTCCAAAAGCTACTTCCGCAAATTCACCCGGTTGTCCTCCAAAAAACTCAGCAGGAATCAACGATTTTTGCAGTTTAATATTGTTTTGATAGCCAACAGCTGCGTTGATTTGAGGTAAACCAATAGTGGTTGTTTCCCATTTTTTTGCTTTGGCAGCATCGATATCTCTTCCTGCATTAATGGCACTGTAGTTGTGTGCTAATGCATATTCAATCGCTTCGTTTAAATTATACGAATAGGATTGTTTGGTGCTTTTTTGTTGTGCACTTATACTTACGGTAAAAGCAAGTAGCGCAATTAAATGTGTTTTTTTCATTATACAATTATAGGTGAGGGGTTTTTAAATGTTTTTCGAGTTCAATAATTCCTTTTGGGGTTGCCATAGCTCTAATGTGGTATTCTAAGGCTTCTAATTCTAATTTTTTTGATTCCTTTTCTGATACAATATTTTCATTAATAGATGAAATTAAGGCGTAATAGAAATAGACATGGCTTTGAATATTTAGTTCATTTCGATATAAACCTTCTTGGATGCCTTTTTCAATATTTTGTTGAAACATTGAATGACATTCTGTTTTGGACTGCGAAATTAATTTTTGATAAATTTCAGGGTAATGCTTTTTTAATTGATAGGATGGCGAAGTCTCGATTGAATTGAACATTTCCTTGAACATTTTGATGATTTCAAAATTTTCTTCGATGGCATTGTGGTTATTAGCCACAATTTTGGCAATAGTCTGGTTGATTTGTTTCAGTCCAGTTTCAGTCGTTTCTTCAATTAGGATTTCTTTGTTACAGAAATATTTGTAAATCGTTTTTTTAGAAATACACATTTCGTTGGCAATATCATCCATTGTTACACTTTTAAAACCGAGTTTTAAAAATAGGTTACTTGCTTTAGATATGATTTTGTCTTTCATTTTTTTGTCTTATAAAGAAATTCCTCCAGAAGCTTCTATTCTTTGACCATTAATCCAGTACCCATCTTTTGAACATAAAAAGGCAACAATTCCACCAATATCATTCGCTTCTCCTACTCTTCCTAGGGCAGTTAGATTACTTAAATATCCTTTCATTTGTGGATTGTTTCTAATTGCGGCTCCATTAAAATCGGTTTCTATTGGACCTGGGGCCACAACATTGGCCGTGATACCTCTCGATCCAACTTCTTTAGCTAAATATTTTGTGAAATTTTCAATTGCAGATTTCATAGAAGCATAAATAGAATAACCTGCAACACAAAAACGAGTTGTACCACTTGAAATATTTATAATTCTTCCACCGTCATTAAGTATTGGGAGTGCTTTTTGAGTCAAAAAATAAACACTTTTGAAGTGAATATTCATCATTCTGTCAAAGTCAGCTTCGGTTGCCTCTAAAAAAGGAATTGTAGCGCCAATTCCAGCATTATTTATTAAAAAGTCAAAAGTAGATACATCCCAGTTGGTTTTTAATACTTCAGTAATTTCATTAATAAAAGCGTCTATCGTATCAATAGAATTTACATCAAGTTGAAGTGCTATTCCTTTTCTTCCTAATGACTCAATTGATTTCACAACTGCTAGAGCATCTTCTTTCTGAGTATTGTAAGTAATTATAACGTCTACTCCTTGTTCTGCTAATCGTAGAGCCATGTTTTTACCTAATCCTCTACTGCCTCCTGTAACCAGAGCGATTTTTGTCATCATTTTTACTGTTAAATTTCGTTTGCAAATATAGTTGGAAACTTTGAATACCAAAAAAGTTTCCAATGTTTTTATTGTTTTTTTGAAAAAAGAGTATAAATCGAGTAATCAGTGGTGCTTTTCAACCCATTTATTCGCAATGGAATTGTATATTTGAGCCTTTGTAAACAGGAATTAAATTAGTTATGCATTCTATTCAGCAATACCAAGAATTTGTTTTGGACTATTTAAAGGCGCAACATTGTGTTCGAGAACCTAAAAATTTGTACGAACCAATACATTATATATTAGAGTTGGGTGGTAAAAGAATGCGTCCAGTATTGACTTTGATGAGTGCTGAAATTTTTAATGAAAACTATGCAAAAGCACTTCCAGCAGCATTAGCCGTTGAGGTATTTCATAATTTTTCTTTGGTTCATGATGATATTATGGACGATGCGCCTTTGCGAAGAGGAAACGTCACGGTTCATGAAAAATGGAATATCAATACGGGAATTCTTTCAGGAGATGCGATGTTGATTTTGGCGTACCAATATTTTGAACACTATGAGCCAGTTGTTTTTAGAGATTTAGCTAAATTGTTTAGTAAAACGGCATTGGAAGTTTGTGAAGGACAACAATGGGATGTAGATTTTGAAACGCGTTCGGATGTGACTATTCCAGAATACTTAAAAATGATTGAATACAAAACAGCAGTTTTAGTTGCAGCAGCTATGAAGATGGGAGCCATTGTCGCTCAAACTTCTGCTGAAAATGGTGATTTAATTTATGATTTTGGACTGAATTTGGGATTGGCATTCCAGTTACAGGATGATTATTTAGATGCTTTTGGCGATCCGGCTACTTTTGGCAAACAAGTAGGAGGGGATATTATTGAGAATAAAAAAACCTATTTGTACCTTAAAGCCATTGAATTTGCGTCAAGCGAAGAAAGAAAGCAGTTACTTCAATTGTTTTCGGTTTCACTAGAAGATAATTCGTCTAAAATTGAAGAAGTTAAAACTCTTTTCAATGCTACGGGAGCGTCAAAAGCGACGCAACAAGCGATCCAAGACTATACTTTGAAAGCATTTGCTACTTTAGATAAAATGAATATTAGCTCAGACAAAAAAGCCATGTTAAAGGCGTTTGGAGAAAATTTAATGAATCGCAATGTCTAATAGTATTGAGTTTACGCCGCCTGTTACTACAGATGGGCTACTTTCTGAAGCAGAAAAGGAAAACTTGTACCTAAAATTGATTGAGCAAATTAATAAGGATTTTAATTTTGCTAATGAAGCGATTGATTTGCCTTTAACGATTCAGCCGGAGGAGTTGAAATCTGAATTGCATGAAAAAATATATCGGTTGATTCAGTATAAATTTGCTGAATATTTAAACCTATTATATATAGTAGACGTCCCCGAAGATCAAGTCAAAAAACTAGATGGTTCTGATATTGCAGAATTGTCAAAGCAAGTCGCTTTCTTAGTATTGAAACGCGAATGGATGAAAGTTTGGTTTAGGAATAAATATTAACTAGCCCGGTAATTAGCTTCAAAAACAAGTCTCTTTGATTTTTCACCACATAGGAACATAGATCTTATTTTTTTGTAAAGAGTAGGATAGATGTTTCACTATTCACATAGCTATGTGTAAAATAAAATTATTTCTTATCTTTTCTTTTTGCTCTAAAACCTATGTTTCTATGTGGTTAAATTAAGAAAAAGTGGCAAGTTTAGAAGGCTTTCTTAAAAATAAAATCGCACAAAAGGCATTAGCGCATCGCTATAAATACTTTTGTCTTTGTTAAAAAGCAAATTATAACGCGCCCCAAGAGTTACATTGCCATTCCGATAACCCGCTCCAATATATAATCCCGTATTCCAGTAGTTCTTGGTAACAGGATTTGGAATCATTTGCAATTGGGTATTGACTCTTGCTTGTTCGACTTCCAATGAAAGCTGTATTTTTTCGATGGGGTTAAATAAACTGATGGCACTTACACCGTAAACACCTGTGGTATAGTAATTTTTCGAATTGGTAAAACTCCCTAATAGTCCAGCGCCTAAACTCACATAGTCATTTATAGGATAAATAGCACTTGGAGCCAATGTGATTTCAGTATATCCAGTTCCAAAATTCAATCCAAAACCACCTCCAAATTGTACTTGTTTCCAAAAATCATTTGGCGTGTTTTTCGCAATCGTTTGCGAGAACGAAAAAGAAAAACAAAACACAAATAGGACGGACAGAATTAATTTTGGGTTCAAAACGAGGTCGAAAACGTTTTTTTTCATGATTAGTTTAAAGATTTTTAACAAAATTTAACGTAAAAGTAGGTTAAAAATAGGATTATATAGATTGGTTTATTGTACTTTTGTCAACAAATTAAACAAAAAGCATATTAATCAATAATTATGGATAGGTTTTCCTTTTTAAACGCAGCTCATACCGAATTTTTTGCCCAATTATACGATCAATATTTAACCAGTCCAGATAGTGTTGAACCAAGTTGGAGAAGTTTTTTCCAAGGGTTTGATTTTGGAATGGCTACATACAATGAAGAAAATGCCGTAGAACAATTGGCAAATTATTCTTCAGGAGCAGTAGCTTCAGGACAAGTTTCTGAAAAAGTGCTAAAAGAATTTAACGTTCTTAAATTAATTGATGGGTATAGAACTCGCGGGCATTTGTTTACTAAAACCAATCCAGTTCGTGATAGAAGAACCTATTCGCCTAACCTAGCCATTGAGAATTTCGGATTGTCAAACGCTGATTTGGATACGGTATTTGATGCAGCTAAAATTTTAGGACATCAGCCTGCTACGTTAAAAGAGATCATCCGTCGTTTAGAAAACTTATATTGCCAATCGATTGGTGTAGAATATATGTACATCCGTAAGCCAGAAGTGGTACAATGGATTCAAGACCGATTGAATGTGAATGATAATTTGCCTAACTTTAACGTAGAGCAAAAGAAAAATATTCTTGATAAATTAAATGAGGCGGTTTCGTTTGAAAACTTTCTTCATACCAAATATGTAGGTCAAAAACGTTTCTCATTAGAAGGAGGAGAAAGTATTATCCCTGCACTTGATGCTTTGATTGAAGCAGCTGCCGAAAAAGGAGTGGAGCAATTTGTAATGGGAATGGCACACCGTGGAAGGTTAAATATTTTAGCCAATATTTTTGGAAAAGCGACTCAAGACATCTTCTCGGAATTTGACGGAAAAGATTACGACCAAGAATATTTTGACGGAGACGTTAAATACCACTTGGGGTTAACTTCAGAAAGAAAAACGAAATCTGGTAAATCAATCAATATTAATTTGGCGCCAAACCCATCTCACTTGGAGACTGTTGGAGCCGTTATTGAAGGAATTACCCGTGCAAAACAAGACAAATATTTTCCAGACGATTTTTCAAAAGTATTGCCAATCGCCGTTCACGGGGATGCTGCAGTAGCAGGACAAGGAATTGTGTACGAGATTGTGCAAATGGCACAATTAGATGGTTACAAAACAGGTGGAACTATTCACCTAGTGATTAATAACCAAGTTGGTTTTACAACCAATTACCAAGATGCACGTTCATCAACCTATTGTACGGATGTGGCCAAAGTTACTCTTTCGCCAGTATTACACGTGAATGCAGATGACACAGAAGCCGTGGTTCATGCAATGTTGTTTGCCTTAGATTATAGAATGACTTTTGGAGGCGATGTATTCATCGACCTTTTAGGATATAGAAAATATGGACATAACGAAGGTGATGAGCCTCGTTTTACTCAACCCGTTTTATACAAAATCATCGCGCGTCATAAAAATCCAAGAGATATTTATGCTGAGAAATTAATTGTTGACGGCATTATCGACCAAGCGTATGTAAACAAAATCGAAAGTGATTACAAGTCGAAATTGGACGAAAATTTGCAAGAATCCCGTAAGAAAGACTTGACTATCATCAAGCCATTTATGCAAGATGAATGGAAAGGATTTGTGCAGGTTTCTGATGATGTAATGTTGCAAAAAGTAGATACTACTTACGATAAGAAAAAATTAGACGGTATTTTAGAAACGATTGCTACTTTGCCATCGGATAAAAAATTCATCAATAAAATTTCTAAGATTGTAACGGATAGAAAAACGATGTATGACAACAATCAAATTGATTGGGGTACTGCCGAAGCATTGGCTTACGGGTCGTTGTTGCAAGAAGGATATGATATTCGTTTATCAGGACAAGACGTAGAAAGAGGAACTTTTTCTCACCGTCATGCCGTGGTAAAAGTAGAAGATAGCGAGGAAGAAGTAATTCTTTTGAACGCAGTAAAAGAGAAAAAAGGAAAATTCAATGTATTCAACTCTTTCCTTTCTGAATATGGAGTTTTAGGATTTGATTATGGATATGCGTTGGCTAATCCAAATGCCTTAACGATTTGGGAAGCGCAGTTTGGGGATTTTTCTAATGGTTGCCAAATTATGATTGACCAATACATTTCTTGTGGTGAAGATAAATGGAATAACCAAAACGGAATTGTAATGTTATTGCCTCATGGATACGAAGGACAAGGTGCTGAGCACTCTTCGGCTAGAATGGAGCGTTACTTACAATTGTGTTCTCGTCATAATATGTATGTAGCTGATTGTACTACTCCAGCTAACTTCTTCCACTTGATGAGAAGACAAATGAAAACAAAATTCCGCAAACCATTAGTAGTATTTTCTCCTAAGAGTTTATTGCGTCACCCATCTTGTGTTTCTACTCAAGAGGAATTGGCTAATGGAAGTTTCCAAGAAACGATTGACGACACTTCTGTAGATAAATCAAAAGTAAAAACAGTAGTTTTCTGTACTGGGAAGTTTTACTATGATATTTTAGCGGAAAGAGAAAAATTAGAACGGAATGATGTAGCTTTGGTTCGTATCGAGCAATTATTTCCGTTACCAACAGAGCAATTAAAAGCAATTATTGCTACCTATCCTAATGCGGATGATTACGTTTGGGCACAAGAAGAACCAAAAAACATGGGAGCTTACAGCTATATGTTGGTAAATTTTGATTTGGTTCCATGGCGTTTAGCTTCGTTGAAAAATTACTCTGCACCAGCATCTGGAAGTCATACAAGAGATAGAAGACGTCATGCAGACGCCATTAGAATGGTTTTTGACAAAAATTTATTTAGATAATAATAGACAACAATAAAATTACAAACGATGATTTTAGAAATGAAAGTCCCTTCACCGGGGGAATCAATCAAAGAAGTAGAAATCGCAACTTGGTTAGTAAAAGATGGCGATTATGTAGAAAAAGACCAAGCCATTGCTGAAGTAGATTCAGACAAAGCGACTTTAGAATTACCAGCAGAAGCGAGTGGTGTCATTACACTTAAAGCAGAAGAAGGCGATGCAGTTGCAGTAGGTGCAGTAGTTTGTTTGATTGATACCGCTGCGGCAAAACCATCAGGTTCAGCACCAGCACCAGTTGCTGAAGCTCCAAAAGCAGAAGAAAGAAAGGTAGAAGCGCCAAAAGAGGCTCCAGCTCCAGCAGCGACGTATGCTGCTCAAGCACCTTCTCCAGCGGCAAGAAAAATATTAGACGAAAAAAACATCCAACCTTCTGACATTGTTGGGACAGGTAAAGACGGACGTATTACCAAAGAAGATGCAGTAAATGCAGTACCTTCAATGGGAACTCCAACAGGAGGAAGTCGTAGTACAGAAAGAGTAAAATTATCGATGTTGCGTCGTAAAGTAGCAGAACGTTTGGTAGCTGCTAAAAACGAAACAGCGATGTTAACTACTTTCAACGAAGTCAACATGACGCCTATTAATAATTTGCGTAACGAATACAAAGACGCTTTCAAAGCAAAACACGCTGGTGTTGGTTTAGGATACATGTCTTTCTTTACAAAAGCAGTAACAAGAGCTTTACAATTGTTTCCGGACGTAAATTCGATGATGGATGGAGACCATAAAGTAGCTTTTGATTTCTGCGATATTTCTATCGCGGTTTCTGGTCCAAAAGGATTAATGGTACCCGTAGTTCGTAATGCAGAGAATTTAACGTTCCGTGGTGTTGAGGCTGAAATTAAACGTTTGGCGATCAAAGCTCGTGACGGACAAATTTCTGTAGATGATATGACAGGAGGAACATTCACTATTACTAATGGAGGTGTTTTTGGAAGTATGTTATCTACACCAATTATCAACCCACCACAATCAGGAATCTTGGGAATGCACAACATTATTGAGCGTCCAATTGCGGTTAATGGAAAAGTGGAAATTCACCCAATGATGTATGTGGCTTTATCTTATGATCACAGAATTATTGACGGACGTGAGTCTGTTGGGTTCTTAGTAGCGGTTAAAGAAGCGTTAGAAAACCCAGTTGAATTGCTTTGTGATAACAATCCTAAAAAAGCATTTGAGTTATAAGAATTTTACAAGCTCAGTTAAAATAATTGTCATTCTGAACTCGTTTCAGAATCTAAATCCTAAACTCCTTAAAGAGTTTGGGATTTTTTTGTTTATTTGCCTTTCCTAAAAATTACAACTATGTCATCCAATAAAAAATCGGCAGCAATCGGCTTTATTTTCATTACCATGTTAATTGATATTACGGGTTGGGGAATTATTATTCCTGTTATCCCTAAATTAATCAAAGAACTAATCCATGGTGATATTAGCGAAGCAGCTAAATATGGCGGATGGTTGACCTTTGCGTATGCGATCACTCAGTTTTTGTTTGCACCATTAGTAGGTAATTTGAGTGATAAATTTGGGCGAAGACCTATTATATTGATTTCGTTATTTGCCTTTTCGATGGATTATTTGTTTTTGGCTTTTGCGCCAACAATAGAATGGTTATTTGTGGGACGAATTATTGCAGGACTTACAGGTGCGAGTATTACGACAGCGACGGCTTATATTGCTGATGTGAGTACACCTGAAAACAGAGCGAAAAACTTTGGAATGATAGGAGCGGCTTTCGGATTGGGATTCATTATAGGGCCAGTAATAGGTGGTTTATTAGGGCAATACGGAGCTAGAGTGCCATTTTATGCTGCCGCAATACTTTGTTTGTTGAACTTTTTATATGGCTTTTTTATCTTGCCTGAATCGCTCTCAAAAGAATACAGAAGGGATTTTGATATTAAGAGAGCCAACCCTATTGGCGCTTTATTACATTTAAAAAAACACCCCAAGTTGATTGGGTTAGTAATCGCTACTTTCTTATTGTATGTCGCTTCTCATGCAATACAGAGCAACTGGAGTTTTTTCACCATGTACCAATTTCATTGGGACGAAAAAATGGTGGGAATTTCTTTAGGAGTAATTGGGCTTTTGGTAGGATTGGTGCAAGGAGGTTTGATCCGTTGGATTAATCCAAGATTAGGAAATCAAAAGAGTATTTATATAGGAATGGCATTGTACACGATTGGAATGTTTTTGTTTGCCACTGCAACCGAGAGCTGGATGATGTTTGTTTTTTTAATTCCGTATTGTTTAGGAGGCATCGCTGGACCAGCCATGCAAGCCGTAATTTCAGAACAAGTTCCGGCTAACGAACAAGGAGAGATCCAAGGAACTATGTCCAGTTTGATGAGCGCTTCGGCGATTATTGGACCTCCAATGATGTCTACTGTTTTTTACTTTTTTACACATAATGAAGCGCCGTTTAAATTTCCAGGAGCGCCTTTTGTTTTGGGAGGCGTATTGATGCTATTGAGTACTATTATTGCTTATTTTTCTTTTAAAAAGCGCCACTAAACAATATAAATTTTCATTCATGATTATTACCGATACCCATACACATTTGTGTTCAGAAGAATTTGACCAAGACCGAACAGCTATGATTCAGCGTGCGATTGAAGTTGGGGTTTCTCGATTTTTTATTCCGTCAATTGATAGTACAGGAACGCAAAAAATGTATGATTTAGAGGCACAATTTCCAGAAAATGTTCGTTTGATGATTGGATTGCATCCGTGTTATGTAAAAGAAAATTATTTGGAAGAATTAGCCCATGTTGAAGCACAATTAGCCCTTCATAAATTCTATGCCATCGGCGAAATTGGGATTGATTTGTATTGGGACAAAACGACTTTAGCTATTCAAAAAACAGCATTTCAACGCCAAATTCAATTGGCTAAAAAACATAATTTGGCCATCAATATTCACTGTCGCGATGCTTTTGATGAAGTTTTTGAAGTTTTGGAATTGGAAAAATCAG
>JACCDS010723806.1_pt1 | contig 15795 bp, 19 predicted proteins | sample 7446441 | NCBI WGS metagenome assembly JACCDS01 (sample SAMN15323445, study PRJNA562643) | freshwater metagenome | isolation source: river surface water | place: USA:Blue River Watershed | collected 2017-08-17
AGGCCAACGTGGGGATGCCGAATGTCATCAGCACCGTGATGCCCAGAAGCGGCCAAAGGCTTTCCATTTCCGCCTTGGCCAGTTCTCGGCCTCCGGTGATTCCAAGTGAAAAAAGCAAGTAGATCGCCAACAGTTTGACGACGGCTTCTGGAAGTTCCAGTTCGCTCTTCACGGCCCCTGCGAGTGTTCCCAGCAAGAAGGCCAGGACGATGGGTTGAAGTAAGTTGGTGAGAAGTAGGTCAAGACCTGGCATATCGACTCCTGTGTGAATGGCCTCGGGATCGGCCAACAATCAAGTAACCAGACTTTATGAAAGGTGATTGTTTACGTCCAGTTCATGTTTCAGCACAATTCGTTTGAATAAATCAAACAATCTGGGCGAACTGAATCAACATGGCTGAGCTGAACTTTCACCATCTGCGCTACTTCTGGGCGGTCGCGCATCGCCGCCAACTCACCAAGGCTGCTGAGGCCTTGCATATCTCTCCATCTGCGCTTTCGATTCAGTTAAGGCAACTAGAGGAGCGACTGGGACACGCCTTGTTCGAGCGTAAAAACCGGCGCCTGGAATTGACTGAGGCCGGGCGCATCGTTCTGGAGCATGCCGACGCCATCTTCAAGTCCGGCCAGGAGTTGCTGAGTACGCTTCGAGGAACGCCCGCAGTGGCACGTCCGGTTCTGCGTGTGGGTGCAGTGGCGACCTTGTCGCGAAATTTCCAGATCGATTGGGTGCTGCCACTGCTCAAGGACGATACCCTGCAGGTTCGTCTGGTCTCGGGACAAATGCGGGAATTGCTTTCCCAACTCGCCAGTCACGCTTTGGATGTGGTGTTGTCTAACGAATCCGCGCCGCGGGATACAGCCGCCGGTTGGATCAGCCGCCGAATTGCACAGCAACCGATGAGTCTGGTTTCTGTACCCCCTGCCAAAGGGCGTCGCAGGGTCAAGTCCATCAGTTTTCCAGACGACTTGGAAGGGCAACCGCTGATATTGCCCAGCCAGGACAGCGCTGTCAGGCTCGCCTTTGACCTTGCACTGGATGAGGCAGGCGTCCGTCCCAAAATCTTGGCAGAAGTCGATGACATGGCCATGCTTCGATTACTGGCCAGAGAGACAGGCGCCCTGGCCTTGGTGGCACCAGTGGTGGTCAGGGACGAACTCAAAAGTGGCATTCTGGTCGAGCGTTGCACGCTCAAACAACTCCAGGAGAATTTCTACGCCATCACCATGCGCAGGCGGTTTGCACATCCCGCACTGCGTCCACTTCTTGGTCTTGGTTGAATGAAGGGTGGCTGACGGATTCGGAATCGATCTAGGAGCGAGACCCAACAAAAAAACAGGCGCATTGGAGATGTCTGACTACTGATTCGAATCCCCGACCCCACCAAAAACAGGGGGTCTGAAAACTGAGCGAGTTAGTTAAACAATCGCTTCTGCCCCGCCAGGTATCGAGTATTCATGCGCCTTACGGGCGCTTTTTTTATTTGGCTCTTCCCCATTAACGGGGGATGACGGGCTCTTCCCCATTAACGGGGGACGACGCATTCACTAGATTTTCCGTAACCCCCGTTGCCGTACTGATGCAAAAAAGTCAGGAGCTTTTGCAAAGATCAAGGCTTGGTCTGTGTTGTGAGGGGGAGCGAACCGTTGCTAAGTCGTTGACCCAAAAGCACAGATCACCTTGCTGAGTCAGCAGCGGAAGTACTGCCGCCACTTCCGTCGGTGCTTGATGAACCTGATGCCGGCCTTCGCCACCTCGGTATGCGTCCTACGCTAGTGGGGATTAGCTGGTACCGAGTGATGAATACTTCCGAAGTCGGCCAACCTGTTGTGATCGCTGATGATTCAGAGATCCGTACTGACAATTGCTCTGGCCAGGCTTGTCCAAAAAATGACTGCCAGTTATCCATAGCAGGCATATGCACTCACGACCTTTCCTGAGTCGTTGAATTCGAAGGTCTCTGCGACCGATTGATTACGATGATTCCGATAAAGGACGGTTACGGTTTGAAAGCCAATCAGCACCTTGTCGAGTTCGAATTGCAGTTCGGGCTGGGCTGTTAGGCCTGCGCTCCAGTAGCTGCGTAGTGCTTCTCGTCCAATGACCCGGCCGTTGCCAGTACGCTGAGCAGCGACGGGCGATAGGAACACGATATCGTCACCGTAGTGGGAAAGGATCGCATCAATGTCGTGGCTGTTCCAAGCGCCGATCCAGTGTGCGGCAAAGGCTTCAGCCGAAGTGCGTGACGCGTTGTTCATTGATAGACGTTGGTTCAAATGGCGGCAGGTTGAGAGGGCGACGCATGAAGCCTTAACCCCAGCGCCGCAATGACCTTCATGATCGTCGCAAACTCGGGGTTGCCGTCAGCGGAGAGAGCCTTGTAGAGGCTCTCTCGGCCCAAACCCGCGTCGCGGGCGATCTGACTCATGCCTTTGGCGCGTGCAATATCGCCGAGCGCGGCGGCAATCAGTGCAGAGTCCCCTTCTTGAAGCGCTGCTTCCAAGTAGGCTGCCATGTCTTCGTCGGTGATCAGGTGTTCGGCGGGATCCCAGATGCGTGTCTTGGTTTTGGGCATGGTCACTACTCCTTCAAATCTTTTGCCAATGCCTTGGCGTTGCGGATGTCCTTGTCCTGAGTGGACTTGTCACCTCCTGCCAGCAAGACAATTACATCTTCGCCCCGCTGGATGAAATAGACCCGGTAGCCGGGCCCGTGATCGACCCTCAGCTCCGAGACGCCATCCCCAACAGGCTTGGCGTCGCCTGCGTTGCCTAGAGACAAGCGTCGGATGCGGATGTCGATGCGGGCGCGGGCGACTCGGTCGCGCAGTCCAGAAAACCATTTGATGTAGGCTTCAGTTTGCTGGATCTGAATCATGCCTTATTGTATCCCATGAGAAACATTTCCGTCAAGCTCGGCTTGGAGCAGCTTGCGAGTTCGAATCCCCGACCCCACTAAAAACAGGGGGTCTGAAAACTGAGCGAGTTAGTTAAACAATAACTTCTGGGCCGCCAAGTCAATAGGTTTTTAGGGCTCTTCCCCATTGACGGGGGATGACAGTTGACCGCCGGTTTGGGGGTGGCTGGCATACTCAGGACTTTCCAGCCCGGCGACACATATCTTCAAGGAACCCTTTTTCCATCTCGTCCCCGTTCTTCTGTGCATCTTTTGCCCAAGTGCAGGCGTTGCCAGCATCGCCCTTCAAATAGTATACGAAGGAAATGTTGGATCGTGCGTTGCGCGCTGTTGGCGACAGTTGGAGCGCCTTGTTCAACTGCACCAGGCTCTTCTCCAACTGCTTTTGTGTCCAAAGGAAGCGGCCGTAGTCGACAAACGCCACCGGGTCGACGTTCGGCTTTGATACCGACAACTGAAATAGGCGCTCAACCTCACCTGGTGTGCCACCGCGGACAGAAGTTACAAGAGCGAAACCGTGATATGCATTTCCATTCTCCGGATCGAGTAACCACGCTTGGTTAAAGCGAGACATCGCAGTAGCAAGATCACTTTTCGCCCAATAGGACCAGCCAGTCTGTATAGCCCTCTTCGCGGCCTCCTGACGCGAGAGCCCCTGCTTCTCGACTGCGGCAATGAGTGCTGCATCAGCGTTCTTAAGCTCTGCCGTCTTCTCACGCCCCCCATACATCGGCATTTGATTGATAGGGAGTGAGTCTGCAAGCGCTGTGTCGAATGTGAGAAGCGCAGCAATGAATGCAATTAGCAAGGAACGTTTCATTTGATTTGGTTTGTTTCGCTGGAAAAAAACAGAATACTGAAATGATCATTTGATAGCTGGTGCGGATTCAATCAAACATTCGAGGGCAAGACAGTTTGTATTGGCATACCTTCTGGTCCGCCAGAACAAGACCCTTGATCATCTGGTAGGTTGGTCCGCGCGCTGCAACACTTAGGCCGCCCATTGAATCAGGCTCCTGCCAGCTGCCTGCGCGTTCCAATAGTTCCCTGGCTTCCTCCACCTGATACCGCTTGGTCTCTTTGCCCTGATGTGGCCGATGGCAGCGCCCCTGCTGCGATACGGGGCGGGATGGGTCTTGCGACCACATCCAACGCAGACAGTTGCCGAGCCAGACGCGGGGCATGAGCGGCTTGGATCCCGTCACCATCGGAGCCTGAATAAACGTGTCTGCCTGTGTCTGACTGTTAGATGACAGGTGCCGCCTCTGGTATGTCGAGTCTCAAGCTGGGAAGAGGATGTTCAACAGAGGCATCGATAAGGACCCAAGTCTGATCATTTGGCGTGTTGCCATATTTCACGTCATATTTGTCACCATTGGGCATGTCTATGACGACGGTGGTGTTAGCCATTGATTGAAAAGAATGTGACCAAATGGCACCAGCATCTTCTAAGCTGATTTCATCACCTTGTTCAAGATGAACGCTTATCCAAGTTTGATCAAATTTGTTGACCCCGTAAGTGACTTGAGCCAGCCCCAGACTGGGTTCAATGGTTAAGAACGTTTTGCCGACCAGATTTGCGCCGTTGTTGAATTGCCAGTCTTGGTTTAAGTATTCGTAGTTGGTCAAGGCAATAGCATGAGGTTTTGAGTCATGAGACGGAGGGGGGGCCAAAAGGGACGCGTACGCGACGGCAAAATCATGAACGGTATTTTCCAGCTTTTCGTTACCATCGGTATACGAACCAAACCACCGCCAATCAATGGCATCCATGTTCAAGGCAAAATCGCAGGTCTGTTGAGTCGTTGGCTTCTCAATGGCCAAGTAATTTTGGATGATCGAGATCACAGGGACATGAACCGAATTGGCCGGATTCAAATAAGACCCGTTAACCCCAATCCATCCGGGGTAGCTGGTGTCAAAATGGATGGCGTCTTGTGTGCCATTGATGGATGTAAATTGAATGGTTGGCATGATTAGTCTCCTTTTGAAGGATAGGGTTGGGTACAGCCGCGACAACATTTGCGATCAGTTAATATAAAACAAAATGTAACAAATAAAAATCATTGATTCAATACTTTGTTTTAAAAAAATGACTCAAAAAATGAGTTTTTGCAACGAGCGCTTCCGTCTCCACGGCTGAATCCAAGTCTGTAGCAATGTTTCCGTTCAGCTTCTTGTACTGGCGGGCAAGCTCATAAAGATGAGATTCAATTCGGACGGGCATGCCCATAAGTACCTCCAAAAGAGCATTTGCCACGAAAGTAGCGAGACGCTGATTGGCTTGTCCAGTCGTTGTAATTCAATTTCAGAGCGGCATTACTGACCCCGGTTTAAAAAAATTTCAATGCGAGCTGTGCGCTCCCGGCTTTCGCACACGGACTTCGGTTGCAGCTTCAGGTTGTTGAGTGCGGGGCATTGACTGCCCCCCTTCGGCTTTGAATCTGGCTGGTTCACCGAGAGGACCTGTGTATTCGTGCGCAACAGTACCGTCTGGATGTTTGAACCAGCCGGGATCTTTGTAGTCACCCGGTTTTTGATCTTTGCGAACCTTCAGGACACTGAACATGCCGCCCATTTCGACCGAGCCAAAGGGACCCTCGCCAGTCATCATCGCTGTGGTGTTATCAGGCAAAGGCATCACCATTTCAGTCATATCAGCCATGCCGCGCTCACCCATCACCATGTAGTCTGGAATCAATTGATTGATTTTTTGGGCAACTCCGGAGTGGTCGACGCCTATCAATGTGGGCAGGTTGTGACCCATGGCGTTCATGGTGTGATGGCTCTTGTGACAATGGAAGGCCCAATCCCCCTCTTCATCGGCCAGGAACTCAATCTGGCGCATTTGACCGACGGCCACGTCTGTTGTGACTTCGTACCACCTGGTGCTTTTTGGCGTAGGTCCCCCATCGGTACCGGTGATGAGGAATTCATGCCCGTGCAGATGAATCGGGTGATTGGTCATTGTCAAATTACCGATCCGGATGCGCACTTTGTCATGGAGTCTCACGTTGAGCGAGTCAATGCCAGGGAAAATTCGGCTGTTCCAACTCCACAAGTTGAAATCGAGCATCGTCATGATTTTGGGCGTGTAGCTGCCCGGGTCGATGTCGTAGGCGCTGAGCAAGAAACAGAAGTCCCGCTGGACTTCATCGATCAGGGGGTTCTTCGCTTTGGGGTGTGTGACCCAAAATCCCATCATGCCCATGGCCATCTGTGTCATCTCATCCGCATGCGGGTGATACATGAAGGTTCCAGGTCGTCTTGCCACAAATTCATAGACAAAGGTTTTTCCGGGCGAGATCGCGGGTTGGTTTAACCCGGCAACCCCGTCCATGCCATTGGGAATTCTCTGACCATGCCAATGTACGGTGGTGGGTTCAGGCAGTTTGTTCGTCACGAATATGCGAACTCGATCACCCTCAACGACCTCGATCGTCGGCCCGGGGCTTTGACCGTTGTAGCCCCAGAGATGAGCTTTAAAGCCAGGCGCCATTTCGCGAACCACGGGCTCAGCAACCAGGTGGAACTCTTTCACGCCTTGATTCATGCGCCACGGCAGCGTCCACCCGTTGAGTGTCACTACCGGGTTGTAGGGTCGTCCGGTGTTGGGGACCCAAGGCGGCATGGTCTGCGCCGAGGTCTGAATGACCGGTTCGGGTAATCCGGCCATGGCAGCTCGCCCCACCGAACTGGCTGCAACGGCACCCCCGGCGATGCCTGCAAACTTAAAAAACTCTCGTCTGGATGTCATTTGAGACCGTCCTTCAATCAATGGGGGGCCGCGGCAGTAGGTGCTGCTGCAGCCGCAGGTGCTATAGCCATGGTTGTCGGCCTGCCGATGACCGAGGCCTTCAAAGCAGCGTCTGCCAGCCAAAATTGCTGCTCGGCATTAATGGCTGCTATGACTGTGCTGACTTGATCTTTTGCATCAGCCAACAACTCAAATACGCCGATGATCATTCCGTTGTATCGGAGCTGGTTTTCTTCAGAGATGACCTTTCGGATCGGTACGACCTCATCGCGGTGGTGTCGGGCAAGGTCATAGGCGGTCCGATATGCAGAGTAACTTTCCCTGAGGTTGGATCCTGCTGAACGTACAGTGGCCTCAAGGTTATGGGCTGCCGCAATCGTGCGTGCATTCCATGCGCTGCGTTGCATGTCTCCCCAATCGAAAATGGGCAATCGGACATCTATTTCATAACCACGGGCCGTGCTCCTGCTTCCGGCTGCGTTGTCAAAAGTTGTGTTGCGTCGGGCAATCAGTTCAATATCGGTCAAGCTGGTGAACTTGGTGATGCCTTGTGCTTTCGCAGCCGAATTGATGGCATTGAGCGCCAGCTGAATGTCCAGGCGAGTTTTTGTGGCCATGCTTGCGATCGCTTGGGCGTCAAGTGCCTCTTGCGGCAAGTCAGGCAGGCGCTGCGGAAGTTGTAGCATCTTTGCTTGAGTCTCGTCCAGTCCGATGAGCCGAACTAACTCTTCCCGGGTGGCAGTCACCTGATGTTGGGCATTCGCCATGCGGGTGGCGGCGTCTGCATAGAACGCTTGCTCGCGAGCGCGGTTCAGTCGATTGAAATTTCCAGCCGACTGCATGCGTCGAGCCAATTCAGCGCTCGCTTGTGCGGCCTGAAAAACTTGTTGTGCGTAAGTGATCGTTTGCTGAGCGGCGACTGCCCGGACCCATGCTTGGCGAACGCGCGTGACGTGATCAATGACCTGACCAGACAGTTGCAATTGCGCTTGCTCGATTCGTTGTCGCGCCAAATTTTGACGCACGGGCAGGGTCAACACATCAAGAAGGCCAAACGATAAAGCGCGCCCTAATTCGAGCTCGTCGCCTTTGACCATTCGCTCAAAGCTGAGAGCAGGGTTAGAAATGCGCCCGGTTTGCGCACCCAGGGCGGCCTCTGCCCAGCCCTGAGCCAGTAATGCCTGTAGCGATGCGCTATGGAGCAGGGCCAGCTGTACCGCTTCCTTTTGACTCAAGGGGGATTTCAGTAACTGTGTTGCAACCAGGTCCTGTTCGTTGCGTGCATGTGCATCTCGCGCAAGCTGAACCTGCCCGCCGGAAAAGGCGGCGGTTTCCTGGTTCACCCGATCGAGATTCTGTTCCAAGCTAACGCTGGTACAGCCGGACAGTAGGGCGATGCCCATCAGAGCGGCTGGCAGTTTCAAACTGCGAGGCAGATGTTGTTTCATTTTTTGGCCCGACCCTCATGACCCGCATGCGGGTTGATGGCGGGCTGGGCGTTTGAAGCAGGCTGCTCGGCCATTTCTTTTGCGTGTGCGCGCCAGCCACCAACTTGGCCCACCCGATCATTCGCTTCTCGCCAGGACAGCACAGCCTGATCGGTATAGGCTTTGTAGTGGGCCAGGGCGGACGTGTAACGAAGCTCGGTAGGCAGTGGATGGCTATGGGTTTTTTCCTCAGTTGCAGCAACCGCAACGCTCGCACTGATCAAAAACGACCATGGCAGGAGGAATCTGAAAATACAATACTTGATATTCATATATGAACATCATAATGTTTAAATAAATACTATTTATTTCTTTTTTTCAATTGGGTATCCAGACGATATGGCGCTGATCGTTTTGTGGTCTTCGCGTCACTTCGTGCATGGAGAGACAAAGTATCCGGCTGCTTCGACGGGGCAAAGGGGGGCTCAGTGAACTGGCGGGTCGTGTGATGAGGAGCCGCATGCCCAGGTGAGATTGAAGATCGCTTAGAGGTTCATTCAGGCCGTGTCGGCGCGGGGGACGGGTTGTTGAGTGGGCAAGTTGAGCGTGACGAGCCAGCACACCACCAGCATGGCGGCAGAGCCCAGCAGGGCGTAGAGCAGACCGCCCCATTGGTACAGCAAACCCGACATCAAGGTGCCGAAAAACCGCCCGAGCGCATTTGCGGCGTAATAGAAACCCACATCCTCCGCAGCCTTCTCGGAGCCGGCATAGGCCAGTACCAGGTAAGAATGAACGGAAGAGTTGACGGCAAATGCGAAGCCGAACAGTCCCAGGCCACCCACAACCACCCATTCCAGGTGCGGCACTTGAGCCACCACCGCGCCGGCCAGTGCCATCGGTACGACAGCCAGGACCGCAGACCACCAGCGTGCAGCTGGGACCTCATGGCTCAGACCGTCCGTGCTTCGCTTCACGATCTGGGGGGCAAGTGCCTGCACCAGGCCGTAGCCGACGGTCCAGGCCGCCATGAAGCCACCCACCATCGTGAAGGTCCAGCCTGCCGAATACAGAAAGACCGGGACGCCCACGACAAACCAAACATCGCGTGCGCCGAAGAGTCCGATCCGCGCTGCCGCCAATCCGTTGATGCCCGCATTCTTGGCAAACAATTCCTTGGCTGATTTCGATGCCTTGCTTTTGCCCATCATGGGCGGTAAGGACGTGACCACGCCAACGAGCACCAATGCCAGCAATCCGGCCATCGTCCACAGCGAACCCTGAAAGCCCAGCGCCTGGAGCATCAGGCCGCCCAAGAAAAACCCAACGCCCTTCATGGCGTTCTTGCTGCCGGTGAACCACGCCACCCATTTGAACAGTTGACCAGCGCCTTGTTCTTTGGCCTGCGCTTGCGTGACCTTGATGGCGGACTTGCTGGCGGTTTTGGTCAAGTCTTTGGCTACGCCACAAACGCCCTGCGACAACACCACCCAAGCCACCGACATCGTGACCGTCCAGCCAGGGTCGAGCAGCGACAGCAGCGTGAAGCCGCTGATCTGAGTCACCAGACCCACGGTGAGCATGCGAGCAATGCCGTACCGGGTGGCCAACCAGCCGCCAATCAGGTTGGCGATTACCCCAGCCGCTTCGTACAGCAGGAACAGGAAGGCCAGTGTGAAAGGCGAGTATCCGAGGCGGTAGAAGTGCAGCAGAACCAGCATCCGCAGCGCGCCATCGGTGAGTGTGAATCCCCAATAGGAAGCCGTGACGATGGCGTAGTTGCGTTCAGCCTGATTCATCAGATGCCTACGCGTTCGAGGTGGCAGGCCAGATCGACCATGCGGGTGGCATAGCCCATCTCGTTGTCGTACCAGGCATAGACCTTGAGCAGCGTACCATCGGTCACCATGGTCGACAAAGCGTCAACGATAGAGCTGCGCGTATCGCGTGCGTAGTCCGAGCTGACCAGAGGGAGCGCCTCATAGCCCAGGATACCTGCCAGCGGCGAGCCGGGTTGAGAGGCTGCCTTGAACAAGGCGTTCACCTCTTCGACCGTGGTGGAGCGTTGCAACTCGAAAACGCAGTCCGTGAGCGATGCATTGAGCGCCGGCACCCGTACGGCATGCCCATTGAGCTTGCCCTTGAGATCGGGGTAGATCATCGCGATGGCGGTGGCGCTGCCGGTTGTGGTGGGCGCCAGATTGACCATGGCGCTGCGAGCGCGGCGCAGGTCTTTATGGGGAGCGTCGACCACCAGGTTGGTGTTGGTCGGGTCGTGCAGGGTGGTGATCTGGCCGTGGCGGATACCGATGGCTTCATGAACCACTTTCACGACAGGCGCCAGACAATTGGTCGTGCAGGAGGCCGCTGTCACGATGCGGTCACGGGCCGGGTCATACAAATGATCGTTGACGCCGACCACGATATTGAGGATATTGCCCACCTTCACGGGCGCCGCGACGATGACGCGCCTGGCCCCTCGATCCAGGTGACCTTGCAGAGTCTCAGGGGTGAGGAACTTGCCCGTGCATTCCAGCACCACATCCACGCCCAAGTCGCCCCAGGGGATTTCTGCGGAAGTGGCGTGCGAGCTGAACGATAACCGGCGTTCACCGATGCGGATTTCGTCCTCCCCCTCCGCTGCGATATCAGCCTTCCATCTCCCCTGCACCGAGTCAAAGGTGATCAGATGGGCCGTTGCTGCCGCACCGCCTTTGATTTCATTGAGGTGCACGACCTCCAGACGGTTGTCCGCACGAGGGTCATGGTCAGGGCGATCGATGGCTCCAAAGGCGGCGCGAAGTGCCAGACGCCCCATTCGGCCCATGCCGTTGATTCCGACTTTCATTTCAATTCTCCCAATTAAATTTCAATATTCATTGAATTATCAAGGCCAACTGTGACAGTTCTGCGACACAGCGCGAGCGTTTGGATCGGTCTGCCCATGGGGGTGGTCGAGAAAGCCGTTGCTGTCAGCAGTTGGTCATGCCGCACGGTTTGGCCCGCTGGGGTGAGGGAGAGCAGTCCTGACCCTGGCAACAGTGGTCTACCAGGTAGCCCACCAAGCCATTCATGTGCTCAAGGTTGGGTCTGTAAAACAGTTGGCGCCCGTCGCGCTTAACGCTGACCAAATCCGAGCGGGTCAATTCCTTGAGGTGGAAGGAGAGGTTGGACCCGGTCAGCCCGAGCATGGCCGCAAGCGTCGAGGGCGTCAGCCCTTGCGGGCCTGCACCGATCAGTGCACGGAAAATTCGCAGTCGAGCCTCCTGGGCCAAAGCAGCGAGTGCGACAACAGCAGTTTTTTCATTCATAATTCAATGATAATTGAATAATTGAATATTTTCCAGACCCTCAATGACTGACATGTCTTCCCCTTCCCCTGCCGTCGAAACGACGGCGATCCGTTTATTTGAGCGCTACCTCACCGTTTGGGTGGCCATGTGCATCTTTGCGGGTGTTGTGCTGGGTCAATGGCTGCCCGGCGCATTCAAGGCCATTGCTGCCTTGGAGGTGGCTAAGGTCAACTTGCCGGTAGGCCTGTTGATCTGGGTCATGATCATCCCCATGTTGCTGAAGATCGATTTCGCAGCGCTGGGTCAGGTCAGGGTGCATGCCCGAGGCATTGGCGTCACTCTGTTCGTCAACTGGGCGGTCAAGCCCTTCTCGATGGCCGTGCTGGGCTGGATCTTCATCCGCCAGGTTTTCGCGCCTTGGTTGCCCGCCGACCAGGTCGACAGCTACATCGCCGGCCTGATCTTGCTGGCTGCGGCACCCTGCACAGCGATGGTTTTTGTCTGGAGTCGGCTCGCGAATGGCGATCCCTTGTTCACGCTCTCTCAGGTTGCGCTCAATGACACGATCTTGGTGTTCGCTTTTGCGCCACTGGTTGGATTCTTGCTGGGCATTTCGGCGATCACCGTCCCTTGGGATACATTGTTGACCTCGGTGGTGCTCTACATCGTGATCCCTGTTGGGGTGGCCCAGCTTTGGCGCAAGGCTTTGTTGTCCAAGGGTCAGGATGTCTTTGATGCGATGATGACCAAGATCGGACCCTGGTCGATCGCGGCGCTGCTGGCGACGCTGGTGTTGTTGTTTGCCTTCCAGGGGGAGGCCATTCTCAAGCAGCCGCTGGTGATCGCTTTGCTGGCTGTCCCGATCCTGATTCAGGTGTTTTTCAACTCGACGTTGGCTTATTGGCTCAATCGCCAGTTGGGCGAAAAGCATTCGGTCGCAGGTCCCTCTGCACTGATCGGCGCTTCAAACTTTTTCGAGCTGGCCGTGGCTGCCGCAATCAGCTTGTTTGGCTTTCAATCTGGTGCGGCGCTGGCCACGGTGGTGGGGGTGCTGATCGAAGTGCCCGTCATGCTGCTGGTCGTGCGCGTCGTCAACCAGACGCGAGGATGGTACATGGCCAAACAGTGATCGGCGGCAAAACAGTCAAGTTTCCAGATTCATTGACTGAGTGGGACCACGCCATGTCATCAGGGTTTATCCGAGCGTTTTTCATCTGCTGACGGTCGAAAAAAGTCGTTAAGAGAAGTTATAAACACATCTTCTCAGATAAATCATTTCTACAAAATTTATACAAGTTCTGAGAATTTTTAAAATTTTCAAAAAACTTTCAAATGATGCGATTTCCCTGTGTGCGGCCTTTTGCCCAGGTCTTTGTTTGCATGGGTTTCCTTTGGGGTTTCGGTCTGGGATGTGCCAAGGCTGACCCGGCCTATGTTCCCGAACCTGGCCAAATGGGCAAGGATGTGGTTTGGATTCCCACCCCCAAAGGCTTGATCGACAAGATGCTGGCGGCTGCCAAAGTGACTTCGAGCGATCGATTGTTTGACTTGGGCGCCGGTGACGGCATCATCGCCATCACCGCTGCCAGAGAGTTTGGTGCCCAAGCCGTGGGCATTGAATACAACCCGGAAATGGCCGAGCATGCGCGCCGCAAGGCTCAGGAGGCTGGCGTTGGCGACAAGGTGTGCATCATCACGGGTGACATCTTCAAAGAGAATTTTTCTTCTGCCACTGTCGTGACCCTTTATCTTTTGCCTGAATTGAACATGCGTTTGCGACCGACGCTGCTGCGCATGAAGCCTGGCACAAGGGTGGTTTCACATGCCTTCAGGATGGGCGATTGGGAGCCGGACGAAAACATTTCGCACGAGAGTGCCCGTGGCTTTTTATGGGTGGTCCCTGCCAATGTCGAAGGCGAGTGGATTCTGACGGGTTTGGAGGGCGGTCCCGCCCGCCTTGATTTCCAGCAGTCTTTGCAAAAAATCGGCGGCACGCTCATGCGCGGGACGTCCAGCACTTTGCTGTTGGGCGCCCGTCTTTTGGGCGATGATTTATCGTTCCACATCTTGACGCCCGAGCGCGAAGCGCTGCGCTTTAACGGCAAGGTCTCGGATTCGCAAATCACCGGTACGGTGACATCGTCGAAGGGCACGATGACACCGGTGCTTGCCCGCAGGCGGTGAAGTCCGCCTTGATTTGAAATCTACCTTCGCTTGACCTCATGAACCGATCCAATGCTTCAGCATGGGGCTTTTTGCCCTTTGCTTTGACGATTTTCACGAGCGCTTTTTTGTTGTTCCAGGTCCAGCCCCTGCTGAGCAAACAGATCTTGCCCTGGTTTGGGGTTAGCCCAGCGGTATGGACCACCGCCATGCTGTTTTTTCAAAGGTTGCTCTGCCTGGGCTATTTGTATGCTCATGCACTGGCCCCCTGGTTCAACTTTGGTTCACACGCACGACACACGCTAAATCGGTCTATCGACTTTATGCGCTGACTTTTGCGCCATTTTCATTGACTGCCGAGTTAATTATTTTGTGTGATTTTTGATGTAAAATCAGATTTTTATGGCACCATTGTGTTTTCAATGTCAGTATTTTTTCGTTTTGAAAATGGCGTCTGCTGTGTGACCCTGTTTTCATGACATGTTGTCTGCACAAAAAAGGGTTTTAGAGATGACTCATGCCCAGATGTCCGCTTCAAACGATTCGCGTCTTCGCTGCCTGCACGCCTGTTGCAGCGCCATGAGCGATTTGCGCAGTCGACGCTCTTTCTTGCATGCTTTGGGCGGCTCGGTCTTGTTTGGCAGCATGGCCATGCTGCCCGGTGGCGTTGCCTTGGCTGCATCCGGCCACTACGAGGCCATGGTGCTGTCTTGTATAGATCCGCGTTTTCAGGATCTCGTGAGCCGGCAGCAGGCGCACGACGGTTTGCGCGGCCGGTACAGCGCTTTCACCATCGCCGGCGCATCCATCGGCGTCGTGGCGCCGGCTTTCAAAACATGGCACCAAACGTTCTGGGAGAACTTGGCCGCATCTGTCCAACTGCACCACATCAAGAAGGTGATCGTCGTGAACCATCGCGACTGTGGTGCCGCCAGGATCGCCTATGGCAAGGACATGGTGGCGACTCCTGCAGCAGAGACGGCCACCCACCAGGCGGCCTTGCTGGAATTCCGCAAGCAGTTAAATGAGCGGCACCCCCACCTGGGTGTGCAACTGGGTCTGATGTCGCTGAACGGTCAGTTGGAGCAATTTGGCTGATGGGGCATATGGATACAGCGCTGTGGCAGACTGCAGCGAGTGGCTTGGATTTTTTTTGAAAGTCGACCGGGCATTTGATTGTGCGAAAGTGCAAAATCAAGCATACCCGCACCTTGGACAGTGGATTGAGGTTTTGACAGAGGGCTCACATGAAGATCAGTAAACGCGATTTCATTCAATACACCGCCTTGGCGAGCGCAAGCATGGTTGCGCCCGCATGGGCCCAGGCACGCCCAGGGTTTGACGCGTTGCATCTCTTTGTGCCTGCTGCGCCCGGCGGAGGGTGGGACAGCACCGCACGCGCTTTCGAGCGGGCTGCCAAGGCAGCGGGTCTGGTGGGCCAAATGCAGATCGAAAACGTCGGCGGGGCCGGGGGCATGGTAGGTTTGCCCCGGTTTGTGAACCATCGCAAAGGCTCGGGCAACAGCCTGATGGTGGGAGGCTCGGTCATGGTGGGTGCGGCGATCGCCAGCAAAAGCCCGATTACCATGAAAGATGTCACACCCATCGCGCGACTGACGGAAGAAGCGTGTATGGTGGTCGTCCCGGCGGGCGGCAAAATCAAAACCTGGACTGAGTTGCTCGCTGCCCTGAAAGAAAACCCCAAAGCGGTGCCGGTCGCAGGAGGCAGTGCTGGCGGCACCGACCGCCTCATTTTGGGACTGATGGTCAAAGCCTTGGGCCGCAACCCGCGTGAGGCCGCCTATGTCGCTTTTGCCGGCGGCGGCCCGGCCAACGCCGCCATTTTGGGTGGACAGGTGAGCGCCGGTATTTCGGGTTACTCGGAGCTGGAAGAACACATCAAGGCCGGCAAGATGATTCCCTTGGCAACTTCGGGGCGCACCCGCATTCCGGGGGTGAATGTGCCCACCATGACCGAGTTGGGGCTGAATGTCGTCATGTCCAATTGGCGTGGTGTTTTTGCGCAACCGGGCATCAACACCAGTCAGCGCGATCGCCTGGTGGAATTTGTGACGCAGGTGGCGTCCAGCGAAGCCTGGAAGGCCGAGCTCAGCCAGCGTAAATGGTCCGACGCCTTGTTGACCGATAGACCTTTTGCCCGGGAAGTGATCTGGGACATCGAGCGCGTCACGGCGGTCATGAAAGACTTGGGGTTGGCATGACCCCCTGCCGTGTCAG
>JACCDS012263932.1_pt1 | contig 15793 bp, 29 predicted proteins | sample 7446441 | NCBI WGS metagenome assembly JACCDS01 (sample SAMN15323445, study PRJNA562643) | freshwater metagenome | isolation source: river surface water | place: USA:Blue River Watershed | collected 2017-08-17
AACTGCGAAGGTTCTAATGATGACCTTATCGATAAGTCCTCCTTGGTCTCCTTCCTTCTTCTCTTGGAGTCCGATGATGTCCTCCTTGTTGATTTCCTCATCTCCTAAGAAGTAAGTTGATTTCCCTGGTTTGATGAAGATGCACTCGAGATAAAGTTTTCCTTTGTGCTCTACGAATGGGGTTCCTTCAACTCGTTGACCCCATTGGCGAGGTCCAGGTTCGAACCCTGAGGAAGCAATTGCTTCGAAGAGTGCGATTGTGGTGAGGTCTCCAGCGTTTTGTTTTTTCAATCTGCGGTTGACCATGTTCTTATAGCCTTTACCGTTTTTGAAAATCATCACCTGAGAACCAGTGGTGACCTTTTTCACCTTGCCTTGCATTGGGTTTTGTTGACCTCCAAGCAATTTGACTTCAGTAACAGCATCAAGACCAATGATCTGAGCTCCTTTGAAATCCTTAAGTTTTTCTAAGATTGTCATAGCGTATGTGTTTGATTACATAGCTAAAGTAATAGTTATCCTCGTAAACTAAAAATGAAACGGGGATAATTATTAGAAAAATGATAAAATACAATTTTGGGAATCATACACGAATTTTTTCCCCTCTGGATTCTCTGTAAGTAATGTCGGGTGGATTATAACGTTTCCTACTCTACTTGGAGTGACATAAAGTTCAGATCCAGGAATCTCATCATCGCTAAGTCGAAGTCCCATAGTGTATGTTGATTCATGTTCCATTAGAATACTTAGATCCGTTGAATCTTTCGAATATCGATAGGCATCGTTCTTGTTGGCGAAAATTCCATTTCTGAGATTTGTGTTCCAATACCAATTAAGGAAGGGGAAGATGTGATCCCGAACTATTTTGTTATAAATTCTGTCCATTCCAACATTAGGCAAAGGCATTCTAGCTTGGGTTCCTTCAACCTTATTTACAGAGGATAGAGCAAAATTCATGATCTCTAAAAACTCCTCGCAAAAAATACGGTTAAATATCGGGATTTCCAAAACCCCATTACTGACATCGATTCGTGAGGATAAATTTTGAAAGTTTAAATTTTTCAAATCGGGATTGATGTAAGTGTCCATCCATTTGTTCCAATCCCTTATGTCCCTAACGTTTACAAAGAATTCTACTTGACTTGATAAAGTGTTGGATTGGGGTGCAATAAACTCCCTCTTGTTAAAACTATAAATGTTGAAGTCCCCAGTATGAAACAAATTGTTTAAGTCTGGTCTTGGGCTTTTCCCTGCTAATGCCCATATGAATTCGTCAACGGGAACAATGTAATCCAAGAAATTACTGTTTGCTAATTTTTCTTGACCTTTCGGGGAAAGTAGATATGCATGGGCTCCATTTGAATAACCCGGTTTATTGATGTGGTCATTTATAACCTCATCCTCAAACCCATTTATTCTTTTTCTTCCAAGAAAAACCAAATCCCAATCTTCGGGTAACGAATCCCATTCAAGCTCGTTTGGCCAATCATTCATTATGAAGTCTTCCTCCAAGTGTAGAGTTATCCCTCTCTTTTCTTTATATGCATCAGACCAAAGCCAGTAGTGTGAGAGTGAACATCCAAGTTCCCCAACAGTCAAATACCTATTCCATCTTACATGTGGATAGGAATGCTCTTGAATTTTCCATGATTGGTAAATTGTCCAACTAAAAGGCGTAGTCTCCTCCGAGTAGTATAGTTTCTTACCGTTTACCCCTGCAAAGACATAATAGGGCATTTGTCCATGAGATTGCATTATAGATGCAAACTTTTGACACACATAATCATATTCGTAAGAAAGGTTGATTATGTAGGAGTAGTCTATTTTCATGGCTTAAATTATATCGGCTACCAACAAAAAAGTTCTACGTGTACACGTACGGTGAGTATGTTACGGACATACTATGTTTAGATACCTGAGAGGGTTGTTTGTATTTGATTGATAGGAGCGTCAAGTTCAGCTCTCGTAGCACCAGTAGCCCCGTTTAATATCATGTTTATGTAATCAAGTGTACCTGTTTGATAGGTGTAATTCCACTTGGATGCATCAGTGGGTGATGGACCAAAGATGTAAAGTGTATTACCATCTTTTGCATAATAATAAGTTTGTGTGTTAGCTCCTGATGTTGCTATTTTTTTGAAGTAATCCATGATTTAAAAATTTAATAGTTTTGAATAAAGAGATCAAACATTCCAAAACCAGGAGAAGCATCTCTTGCTAAGGCTGCATTATTTCTTGTGATTGTTGAAAGTCCTTTGGTCTGAGAATAGACGACTTCCGTTGGATTACCTACGTTGTAATTGTAATATGATCCAACATCTCCCGGCCATCCAGGCACTCTTATTTGGAACCCTAATGAGTTTGTTCTCGGACCTCGAGCTGTTGTATTCGTTGCACTTACTATTGAAGTAGATAAAAAAACAAGTCTAGTTGGCCATGGTAAAGATCCTGCTATAAACATAGCTTGGGAACCTTTGCTATAAAGAGTGTAACTATCATAACCCCAGGCAAATTGCGAAACCAATCCTGAATTTTCGTTCCACATTACAGTTGGCCAGCTTTGATCAAAATCAGGCTGTGTTCCAAGTACTTGAATTGCTATTAACATTCCCATAGTTATCTAAATGACAGCATTGTTCTTATTTCGAATCCACTCGGGCCATATGCCCTGGCATGTGCTCCTTGACAATCCATTAGAGCTAGTTCAGCTTCAGAAAATTTTTCATATGATGCAGCACTTGAAATATCCGGGGTCAAATCGCCAGCGCCATTCCAAAAAATGTCTTGACCTAAAACAGAAACTACAAAAAGGGTTACACCAGCCATGCTTTATATATCAACAAAAAACCCGAGAGATTATCTCGGGTTCGGGTGGAAAGAATCAAACCAATTAAAACATCACCACCAAGAATCGTAATAAACTGTGTACCCTTCTTCGATTGCTTTATGGGCTTCCTTAACGAATTTGAGATCATTTTGAATCTCTTCTTCAGAGCCTGTAGATTTTCCGAAAAAGAATCCTGTTGTGTCTGGCATGTTAGGTTCAGTTGCCAAAAGATCCATAGCCAAACGGTCTAGATCTTCTTTTGTCAGAAGTAAAAGATCACCGTTGAAATCCTCACCTTCTCCTCCCTTCTCTCTGTAGAGAGCTTCCATCCATCCATGAAGGTTTGGATGCTTTCTCCAGTAGTGAAGTTCTTCAACATCGGATCCATTGAGTTCTTCCTGAAAATCAACCTCTTGAGAAGGTTTGAACTTTGTTTTGAATGCAAACATGTCTAATCCCATAGCTTTTTGTTTTTGATTACTCTATAAAAGTACTTAACTAAAACGAAAAGAAAAAAAGAATTAGATGATAAAAGATCGAAAAAAGAATGGATCTCCTGTGAGGTTACCTAAGGCAACATTCTTACGAATCTCTTCTTGTCCTTCCTCCAAAGAGTCTACAACTACTGGGGGTGTTTCTAATTCATCTACCAATTTCATCGGAAGAGCCATCGCTCTTGAGGAGATTAGAGTTTGCTCCCAAATCTCATCGATTGTCTCGTAAGGTTGGTTCATAAGGAACTTTCTGATCTCATCCTTTGATTTTCCCTTGACGATAAAATTAAGTCCTCTTAATGGACCGAAGTGGTGGTTTACAAAACTAATCAACGTGCCCTGCTCATCAATAAACGGTTCTGTAACCGGCTTCTCATCGTGTTGACCTAATAACATTAACATATTTTGGTTTCTATTTATTAACACTACAAAGTTACAAATGTCCCACGGAGTAAAAAAACGAAGCAATAAAAAAAGGTCGGGAAAAATCCCGACCTTTAGATGAAGAAGACGGAGCTTCCTAAATACCTACTTCTTCATCATTTGCTCGTTGGTCTTGCGACCACGCAACATGTTAAATGCACAATTGACAATGCGTTCGTTCGGAAACATACCCGCAATCACGGTGCTAACAAAACCTTCTGTGAATCCGGTTTTCTCAGCAACCTTGCGTACATCTCCACGTCGAAGTCTACGGTTGATTTGTGCAATCTTTGCAGTTTGGGAAAGGCGCCCTTTCTCTACTTTGACTTCAGAAACTTCTTTCTTTGCCTTTGGTTTTGCCTTAGCTTTCGCTTTGAGCTGAACCAATGGTGTTTCTTGAACTGGTTCCTGAACTGGAGCTTCAACCACCGGTGCTACCTCAGCAACTTTTGGTTTAAGAACTCGAGTTCCAAATGTGAGGGGAGTTGCAGTCCCTTTTGGAGATCGCTTTATTTTTCCCTCGATGCCCAACACCAACTTACGGCCAAAGATGGATGAACGAGTTCGACCAAGAGCTGTTGCAATGGTTGATCCATCAACGCCACGCTCGATCATCTCGCGTAACATCTTGTCATCGTTCTCACTCCAACGGAGATTCATAAAATCGGGTTTTTCAGATTTTTTCTTCATGCTAAAAGAATTTAAAGGGTTAATTGTTTATTATTGTATCCCAAATATAATAAATCTTTCGGTTATAAAAAAATATTATATAAGATTGTTTGATACTTTTTAATAACTTATTTCTTCTCCCTCTTTTCAGCAATCATACTCTCAGCGATACATTCGAGAGTAAGAGTCAAACTCTTTAGATTATCAACATCCTTTGCTGGAACCTCTTGACCTTTCTTTTGTCTCTCTTCTAGCTTCCTAACAAGGATGAACAATTCGTTTACTTCTTCATTTAGATTTTCCACTTGTTGCTCCTTTCTTCTTTAATAACATTGACAAGTTTGATAAGTAAGCCAGATTTTCTTCAACGTATCTATTGAGATTCGTTGAGTTCCGGTCGCAAAGTAAATCCAACGATTGTTTTTGAATCTCTTCAGAAACGATATCGAGGATGCCTTCTACTTGAAGGAGCTGTTCTAATATTGGTTCTGCACGCTCTTCGTGAAAGAACACTATATTTGCTAACTGCAAAATGTTTATATTATTAAAACTTTTACCTTCCATAATGACAAAGTTATACAACGGGTGCGGATTAAAAAAATGAAAATATAAAAAAAGCGGATCCGAAGATCCGCTTCCTAACAAAAACAATGAGTGATTAGAAATCACCGTAATTAACCTGGAAGCAAGGGATTCCGTTCCTTCTCCACATCTGGACAACCTGATCTCGGTCATCAAAGACACAAAGAATATCCTTCTTCTCTTCTCCTGGAAAATTCTCGTTAAGCCAACTCTCCTTCAGATCCGAGTCCTTCATGAAAAGGGTCGGTGGAGTGTTGGGTCTCATAAGTAATAGGTCAAACTCAATTCCATACTCTTTGAGCCAATCAAGTGTTGCATCTTTCGTTGCATCAGATCTCCCGCTGAATATCACCATACGGTATCCGGCGTTCTTGTAGACTTGGAAAGCCTCAACAACTGGCCAGTTGGGAGTATCAAGTTTGACGTTTTGTGGGTCGAAGAATTTGGACCAATTAATCTTCTCCCCATCCATAGTGGCTAATGCTCTACGCTCTTTAATGTCAGCTAGAGTTCCATCTAGGTCAAAGATTACTGTTTTTTGTTTCATTCTTTACTTCCTTTCGTGTTTGTTGCTTTAAGAGCAAGGATTACTAAAGACGCTCCGAAGAACGTTTTGATTGAATATGCAATTGAAAACCCCATCAAATTTAATCCCCATATGAGCATGAAAGGACCAACAACGAAGATAAGGAGAATTGCAATTAGTATAAGTGCCACTGCACCACCTGCTCCTAAATACTTGATTAACTTATTAAACGCATTCATATTTACACTACAAATTTACTAACTAAAATTAGATTAAAAAAATTTTTACTACATTTCCCAGTATTTCACACCTGGCTCTTTGCTGGTCCAAACCTCAGCTCCATTGATATCGATTCGAACGATGTCCTCTTTGAAGTGAAGGTTTGAGATGTATTTTTGCGGGGACTTAACCTTATCGTAAGTTTTTACCATTCCGTCTTTTGTGTACACTGAAACCTCATCCCCTCCTGGCTCGTGGCTCAGTGGGTTAGTTCTGTACTGATCTGCTACTTTTAAATGCTTCATATCTTTATTGTGATTTTGCGTGTCCTAGTCCGTAAATGAAAAGCACACCGACTGCTAAAAACAGCGGCTGGTGTTCTGCTAATCTGATGATGGTTCCTCCCACTACTTGGAAGAGAAGAACAAATATTTCTATTAGTCTTGGAAAATGACTTAACACATAGAGGAATAGAAATATTATTACTAAACGATATCCGAATTTGATCATCACTCATGTTTTTGTATGCATCAAAATTAGAAAATCTTAGCGTTCTGAAAAAATGTATCGAGCTCTTGTTTGAAAATTGCTTCTTGTAGGGTCAAAAGATTTTTGGAAGTGTTGGTGTTTTCACCAGAATAGATGATAAGTTCTCCATCAACAATCTCTTTATCTTCTATTTTGAAGATTATCTTTTTATCCACACTAACTGCGAATTCTTGATTTTCCCACCTTTTCGATTCGAGTGTTGTTTCCATACGAGTAAAAATAAAAAAGGAGCAGACTCTTTTCAGAATGCATGCTCCTTCAGGGTGTTGGGGATATGCACCTATATATCAATTGAAATCAATATATCGTAGATCGTTGCCCCTATAGGTTTTATATAAGTTATGTAATAATGTGTAAGGAGGATTTTCTCCCATTTTCAGGAATTTGTTCAGATCGTCCCTGGACATTTCAAAATCACCAACGTTGTGACCTGTCATAAGATCCCGCATAATCTCCCTTTTATTGTTCTTGATAAGTTCTTTACGGATTTCCCTTAAATGGGATCTTCCCGAGGAACCTCCTCTTCTATAACTATACCACCAAACAATAAGCCTCTTCATCACTTATTAACTGCGGGTTTTTGTGTAATCATCCCAATCATGTGAAGTTTGATAGCATCTTTATCTTCCTCACGAATGTTGGATTCATTTATGTCTCTAACTACCTCATGCATTTTCAGGTAGATGTTTCGGGCTACATTGGTTACGACCTGATTGTATTGAGCCTTAAGCTGTTTGGTTCTTTGATCCTCCATGGTGTTTATCTAATAGTTTCTTTATTTCATCTCTGTTAAGGTCAGAAAGAATGATTGACCTTGGGTTGAGCATTTTACAAACACATCTCCAACATGTTACTGCTGTTGCATTGGTGTCAACATTCTCAACCACATTTGCGCAGTTTTTGCATTTCAGATTCTTTCCTGAATTTTGCCTACTGCTAAACTTTGCTTTTTTCATATCTCCTTAAAATCAAACAGGGGAGATGTATCTTCTGTATCTTCAAAGTTTTGTTCAAGCACCTTCTTTATAACATGACACTTTTCATATTCCTCGTCGTCAATGAAAAGAGCCAGCATTCTGCGAAGTGCTAAATTCACAGATTCCTTCTCCTCTTCGTTGTTAAAATTTATACCTTCCTCTTTCAGAAGACTATACCCTTCGTTACACCAACTACGAAAAGTTGATTCGAAATCATAGATCTCCTCGGACTCATTTACTCTTTCAAACTCCATAACTAAAAGTTTTAAAGCAGCTATTCATCCTCGAGTAAAGTAAGCAAATGGATTGTTTTACAGAGACCGGAATCCTTTAGCTCTCTATAAAGAGACCTACCATGAGAAAGTATTTCTAACTCACAGTGGAATTCGTTTATCATATCACGGATCTTTTCTCTCACAACGGTTGCCCGGTGAAAGTTGACCTTTCTTTGAATCTCGTAGTAATCCGATTTGCTTTCCGTTGTCAAAATGAACTTAACTACCATGTCTATTCTAGAATAGGGTGGCAGTAGTTGTTTCGACATTTTCGGTAACTAATGGTGAATGAGCTTCTACCCTTAGTCTGTGGAGATAGCCTTTGAAGAGTGTTTTCTCCCTTTCGTCCATCCCGTTATAAAACTCCTCGAACTTTCCTGCGGCAGCAACAAAATCTTTTACGAGGGCTTCTAGTGGTCTAGGTTCCATAAAAAAGTACATATGATTTATATTTAGAAAATTAGTTAGTGTTTCAATTTGTGAGCTTACCTTCTTCTACCTTCTTCGTTGAAGGTGTAGTCGTTATCTATGAGGGCGTCTTTTACAGCTTCATCTGATGTTTGAACATCGTACTCTTTCATCAGTCTTCTGTACAATTCTTTAGATTGCTCTCGGGCCCATTTGGTTGTCTTTCGTTCGAGATCCTGAACAAAACCATCGAAGTCTCTTTTGTCATCAACTTCAATATCTAGATAATCCGCATCAACATCTCCATCGATTGTATTCTCATGAACGTACATTGAACCGTGTTGTCTTCTTCTAACATTGAAGTAAAGATCATCTGCTTTGAATCTCTCTCTATTGTCGAATCCTATATTTCTGAGATCTCCCATCAAAGATCTAAGTTCATCTTCACCGGACCTTTCATCTCCATTGTCAAAGACATCTGATGATGATGTCACACCCAATGCTTCCCTCATGAATAAAGGTTTGTCGATTGCCTCACCAGTAAATGAAGCACCATCACCTTGTGAATAGAATCCCGAATATCGAAAATCATCAACTTCAAATCCGAATTTTTCCTTCATTTCTTCTTTGAATTCGTCGATGACGTAATCGTGCCAATCAAGATATTCTACATTGATGTCCCTATTATAATCGAGAGCTTTCTCTTGAGCCTCTGGTGATAGATCATTGAAAGAGTATAATTTCTCTTTCTTAGACTCGTTGATAAATTCTTGAAACTTCCTCAGTGACATTGATGTCAATATTTTCTTTATATATCGACACAAAAAAAGAGGAGACCTTTCGATCTCCTCTTGCTGAACCAAACCAATTAAAACCCGAGCTCAGCGACTCGAAGTGCTTTTAGAAATAGGAGAAGTGTGATTCTATTTCTCCTGAGAATCTTTCTTTGTACTCGTAAAAGAGTATAAGAAAATTCTTTTCCTCAGTTTCGGTCTGAGGGTGACCGTGTATAAAGTAAATCAGATTATTGAGAACGTGATCACGATACTCTTCCTTAGCACCAAAGTGAATAGGACGGAAGTCTTCCAAGAGAGCTGGTAGCTTCTTTTTGGCTTCTCGTATCTTCAGTGATAATCTCATTCTGATTTATTAGTTGTCCAAATGTATCTCAAGGGATTCATTTAAAAAAATGAAATTAAAGATTCACTATAATTTTCACTATTAGCATTATTGCTATAGCAACTATAAAACCTAATAGGGAATACCAACCAAGCTTCTCGCTTTCTAAAACCTTTCGGTATCCTCTTCCTTGATATAAATCAGAATCCCACGTAATCTGTCTTATGTTTTCTCGTTGAGTTTCTGTCCCATTTTCCATAAGTTGATCGTACAACCTATCTGAACATTTCTTTTTCTTGCAAACTAGAAAGAAAGATCCGTCATGGTCTGAGACGACTTTTTTGAAGGCTTTTCTTTCGTTGCACATTTGACAAAGTTGAGCTTCCATAGCTAATGGTTTTTTTTATTTATACACTTTCACATTATATTAAGTTCCCATGAATGTAATAATAATTTCCGAATAAAAAAATGAAGGCTGTCCTTTCGAACAGCCTTCTGGGAGTTGAGGTGATAAGGTAGTACGCCCGACAGGATTCGAACCTGTGACCCTCTGCTTAGAAGGCAGATGCTCTATCCATCTGAGCTACGGGCGCAAATAAGTTTTGGGTTTATCTATACATGATGATGTAATCGCCGAAGTAGTGTTCCATTGTAGCTAACAAATCCTCGTAGTCTCCGAGCATCATTTCGCTTGCGATTAAATCTCCATCCAAACCTAGCTGTTTAGCCAAGTTCTTAGCAGTACCGATTAGTACGAAAGCATTTCCGTCAGGACCAGTTAGATCAATCTCTAATTGTTTTACTTCTTTCTGTGATTTAGGTACGATTGCCATAGTGATTTATATATCAGCTAATGTATGTGGAATGTTCGGAATGAAAAAATGTTTTACAAACTCTTTATTTTATTACTGACCGACTTGTAAAGTTTCGGATTAACTTCCTTCAGTTTTGCTTTTACTCTTTGGTGCCAGCTTTCTTGGTACTTTGAATTTCCCCATAGGTGCACGAATCCGATTCGGTCAGCAAATTCAAATAATCCTTCAATATCCATATTCTGTAGAGTAATCAACTCTTTGACATGTATGTTTTGTGCTTGTGCAAGTTTTGTCAGAAGTGATTGTTCTACTACAACATTTGGGTCTGCCTTAGCAGGAAAGGTGATACCTGATATATCCAACATCCTTAATAATTCGAAGTACTCAAAGCAATAGGTGCTTTTGAAATCCTGATTCTTGAATCCGAGAATTCCATTATTGTAAGCAAAGTTAAATAGGGCAAGGTCTTGTATCCAAGGCCACACCTTATCTATATGCTTAAATATTTGTGGATAAGTAGAATCATAATGTTGACCAACCTCTCTCATCTGAACAGCAACATCCCATTTTCCCTTCAATAGCTTCTTGACATCTTTCCCCATTAAAAAGACGTCTCCATCTATGTGGAGAACTGGATGGTTCTGTTGCTGGATTGCCTTGATCTTTCCGGCGGTCCAAAATCCGGGATTGATGTGCTTCATCTCATCCAGTCCCAAATCTATGGAGTCATATGGTATACACTTGAAGAGCTCTAGCCCTTGTGTGTCCGTGATCAAATTGACACTTCCGTACAACTCTTTCGCATAGTGATATGAGAGGGCGAATGAATAAAGGTCCATATGGATTCTTTGTTCCTGATCCCATCTACCATGGAAATAAGCTTTAGACCAGAAAGAGTGGATTACCTGCATTATAGATTTCCACCACCGATGGGACGGTGACTTTGGTAAGAGTTTTTCTTGGAAAATAAATTCTTGAAGAAGTTAATGATAGCTTTCATTACGTATAAGTTTTCTTACTTATAGTCTGCAATCAAGTGTTTTCTCCACCATTTTTTAAATTTATTTTCTTCAGAAAGTTTTTGCACAACAAGATAATCGAAAAAAATTAGTCCAGGAAATATTGAGAAGACCACGATAAAGAAGTAAAACCAGAACATCAAACTTGATTTTGTTTTCCCCGAATAAAGTTCGGGTTGATTAGTAGTGAGTGAACATCGTTCCAGTATTTCTGGATTCGAACATCTTTCATTTCAATGAAGCACATAACCTGTTTGACTTGCACTAATGCATCTACTTGTCCGTACTTGTTAAGCATCTCAGTTGCTTTTTCTTCCGGGCTGAGTTTTATAACATACTTTCTTTTTGGCATAATTCAGGAAAATAAACCGTTGCGTCCATTCTTCATACGATTGATCTGGAACTTAAGTTTCCTTAGACCTTTTCTGTATATCACTCTGACCGACTCTGGAGTAAGTCCCCACTCTTGTGAGATATCGAAAAAAGACCTAGTGTATCCAGTCCCGTTCAGATCCAAGTGTTGTGTGATGGTTTGCCTTTCTCTTTCAGTAAGCTTTGCGAGAGCAGTGTTGATGTAAAAGAGATAGTGATCTCGTTCATAGTCGGAATCAAATGAATTATCTTCATCCATCAGAACATCCAGAAGAGTTCCCGCTTGGTCATCACTTCCAAACTGATGATCCAACGATGACACCTTGTTGTCTATAGAGAGAAGCACCTTTAGTGTATCCATGTCAAGCTTCTTAGCCATTTGGTGGTCGAACCCTTGCATGTGTTCGAGGATTTCTTCCTCGTTGGGTTCTCTACCAAGTATTCCGAGCAATTGTGTTTGAGCTTCCCGAACCTTTCCTAGAACCTGATTCTTGTTCTCAGGAATACGAATGGTGCGTGAGTTTTGACTTAGAAACAGCAGCATCTCTTTCCTGATGTGCCACACTGCAAAAGAGATAAACTTGAATCCTCTTGATGGGTCAAACTTTCTAGAGGAATCCACGAGACCTATGTTGCCAGCCTGAATAAGATCTTCGATGATGATTGGGTCTTGAGAATACATCTTTGCAACGGAAAGAACAAACCTAAGGTTTGCCTCCACAAGTTTTTGCTGTGCTTTCTCATCCCCCGCCGCGGCAAGTTTACCTACCTCGTGTTCTTCGTCGGGAGTCATCACCTTTGTCTTGGCAACATCTTGTACATAGAGAAGAGAAGCTTTTCCGTTTCTAGTCGTGATCCTCGTGGTAATCTTAAATTGTCTCAAGCTGTCTTGTTCGTTAGGTTTGCTTTTGTATCCTCCCCGGTCAATGGTGTTTCCATTTTCCACGAAATATTTACGTCTGAAGTACGTGGGGTTACTTCTCCCTTCGGGCTTGCAATCTAATTCTTTTCCTTTGATATACCAAAGCTTCTGATATCAACTTTTTGCTTTCGAGCAAAGCACTTTGGTATCTCACCCTATCTGGATTGTATCCAGCTGTGAGATTAGCTTCGTGGAGTTTGTGGAAAAGTGTTGTGTACTTCTCAGCCACACTCAATTGGTCATAACTCTTGCAACTGAGGATTACTCGAATTGCCTTGTCATGATGTGGATGTAAGTCTGAGAAGTTTGCCATATAGGCTATATACCGGATTTCCATAATTACTCCCAAAAATATTCAAATTTGTCCAAAAAAAGAAGAGTTCCATTTTTTTAGAACGGAACTCTTTCTTACTTTTATATTGTCCAATAAGGGAAGGGCTGGAGCAACACTCCGGGAGAGTAGACTCCAACCTGGGCGAAGGTTTTATCTCTTACCTTGTCCTACATAAGCCTTCTGATAATTCTTACCTTTCTTGTGGGAACTCTGTTTGCATTTAGAGTGCACCCCCGGTCTTTTTTTCTTTGGCTTGGCTACGAAGTTTTTAACCAAGGAGACTTTTGCTTTTGCTGCCATTTCATAAGAGATTATTTTTAAAACCCGGCCTTAGCCGTGGCTCATGTATATAATCTCAAAACATCTGAAATTTATTTGTCCTCTCTGTTTGCCATAATAAAGGCAACAAAGAAAATCGTGGCAACTCCAACGATTCCGATAAGCATCTGTAATGTGTCCATACTCTTTACCTTTTTTTGTCCTCATCCTATGCAGTCTATCTGCACAGAAGAATTCGTGGTTTATTAAAATCTCCCGCGGGCAGAGAGTATGTTACGGACATACTATGTCTTATCCCTTAGAAGGTCTTCCTCTTTTCTTGCCCTCTGCTTTCACTGTGATTTCCTTTTTAGGAGCAGCAGCCTTTTTTGCAGGAGCCTTCTTAGGCTTGGCAGCAGCCTTGGGCTTAGCAGGCACAGGCTCTTCCTCTTTTGGATCCAGGATAATGTGCATGTCTACAGGCGCATCTGCAGGCACTTGCCCGTGAAGTCCAAAAAGTTTTCTTAAGAATTGTATCATGATTATTTTGATTTAAGTTGATCTATATATCTCACGCTCTCGCGGGCACATAGTATGTTACCACCATACTATCTATTTGGGCTCTTTATCTACCCAATAGGAATCACCATAGTTGGAGAGAAGCTCTTCTCCTGGTGCAATCTCCCGAAGGGTTCGGAACACAAGTAATCTATTCACCTCATCACTGATCCATTCTATATTAGGTTCCGAAGAGTGATTGTAGTAGCTTCCGTATCCAAGTGCTATAACAAACTCTTCCCACTTTGAATTCTGTGGCCACCCGAATGTGTAGTCTGGAAGTACACCTTGTCCTATAGAGAGAATGCCTGCTCTCTCTATCTCTAAACCCTTGGGCAGAGAACCCGAAGTGAAAACACCTAGCCCGTGAATGGGAGATGCTTTGACTCTAAGAAAGGGATGGATGTAAGGTGTCATGGTTTCAAAAAAGAGACGAGTCGTCCATCCACTGCCAGCACCTTCTCCTTCGTGGATGACAAGAGCCAGAAAGGTCGAAAAGAGCTCGCCGACTCGTCACACTATATACCCATTATAGTCTTCCCACACCGGGGTGTTTCAGGGCTGAGAATCTGAGGAGACCCGCCCACCCAAATAGATGCTAATACATGTTCCGTTCCTATATAGAGAAGAGATAAGACTAAGACATATAGAGAGACATAGAGAGAAGGTAAACCCTGACTTACTATAGAGAGAAGAGAAGGGCGTATCAGAGATAGCAATAGATGCTAAGCGAGCCCAGGCTGGGCTGGGAAAACACGCCCGTGAGGGGACCGAGGTTAACTCGGGGCTTGGACCCTGTGGAATCTGTGTTTAACCGCGGTTAACGAGGCTAACTTCGGGGCGAAATTGCTTAGCCCCAGTTATCCCCACTTTATCCCACTTTTTTCCACTTTTTAACCTCGTAACCGCAGGGTTAAGCCTCGGCGGGGCGGACCAGGGAAACCTGGGAAGTCCCGAGGAAATCCAAAACTCCTCGCCCTACACCCTGGGTGGTATCTCGCACCTTTAGAGAGGCTGGGTTTAGGGCCTGTTTTCCGCGATCCTAAAGGTCTGGGCTAGGGGTCTCCTAGAAGGGTCTCCTAGAAGGGTATTCTGAAGGGATCCTAAAGTTCTGGGCTAGGGTCTTTTATAGGGCTTCTCTATAGAGAGTATCTGGGTCTATCTCTATCTCTCTATAGGGCATTCTAAAGACCTGGGTTAGGTCTCCTTTCTCTCTATCTGTCTATAGGGTATTCTGAAGCATCTTTGTCTCTCTACTTAGAGTGTATGTGATTGAGAGTATGTTCTTCTCTCTATAGAGTGTAGACAGCATTCTCTTTGTGCTTTTGATCGTGTGTAGTCTTAGTCTTATCTCTATGATTCTCTCTATGTGTATGACTATGCTTATGAGTATTAGTATCTCTATAGAGAGAAGAGATGGTATGTCTTTTGGCGGCGGGCCCTCCTGGGAATTTGACCCTGAAAAGCCCCCTTGCGTGAAATGTGATTTGTGGTGGGATTATCCGAGCAGATTATCTGGATCCAGATCTTTGCAGTGCTCTCCATTGGATTTGCCGAGCAGGCAATCGTCGTACTTCTCGTCCTTGTCAATGAGTTTAAGACTAGATGCTGGTATCTCTGATGTTGTCACCAGCCATCCTCCAAACTCGTCGTGGTTGGGATCGTTGAAGATCTCCAGATCTAAACCTTCTGGGTTGATCTCCCAGACATCAAATCCATAGAGAGACTTCTCTAACATGGAAGGCTCGTGGGAGAGCATATAGACGAATTTCTGTAGATCCTGTGTCTTGTTCTTCTCTTGCCAATTTGTTGTCTTCTGTCCAATTCCAGGTTTTAGACCATTTGTTTGGATGCTCTGCCTGTTGATGTAGTTGGAGAGATGATAGAGAGGACCTGTGTGATCAACAGGCTCAAGTGCCTCATTTAAGAACTGGGAGAATTTAAGTAGACGTTTCATAGGATTATATATCACATCTTTGGGCCGGCGGTCTTTGTTGATGTGAGTGTGAAACATCCCCTTTGCAGGTGGGATATATAAACCAGAACATAGCATTAAATAATGAGCCGACGCATTCTTTCATTTGCCCTTTTTGAAGCCAAGATCGGACTGACCCCAGAACAAGAGGCATTCTTGAACAAGTACACCAAGGGAACTTGGACTTTGAATCCTTCTACTGGACTTGTGGATGTGGAAGGGGATTTTGATTGTTCTCACGAGAACCTGGAAGACTTTAATGGGGTCAAGTTCGGCAAGATCGGTGGGTATTTCAAATGTTCGGACAACAACCTCACAATCCTTGCAGGAGCACCACAAGTCGTGGGTGGTCATTTCGAGTGTTGGGACAACAGCCTCACAAGCCTTGAAGGAGCACCACAAAAGGTGGGTAAGGATTTCGATTGTTGGAACAACAACCTCACAAGTCTGGAAGGAGCACCACAAGAGGTGG
>JACCDS012501748.1_pt1 | contig 15789 bp, 9 predicted proteins | sample 7446441 | NCBI WGS metagenome assembly JACCDS01 (sample SAMN15323445, study PRJNA562643) | freshwater metagenome | isolation source: river surface water | place: USA:Blue River Watershed | collected 2017-08-17
GTTCTCGGGAATGGTCTGACAGTACATTTACAACAGTCGCTATTTCTTTTTGCCTTGCCTTCCTTCGTGACGCCTTTGTTTCTATCTGCTTATGGTTTTGTGGATAAATTAATCTCCAGTTTTAGGATGCTAGTTTATGCTTATTCTGCTAGTGTGATGCCGCACGCTGCCACGACGCACCAAGAGGGACTTCAGGCTTGGAAAAATTTAAAAAAACAACAAAACGGGATCCTGGCTGTGATTTGCATTGCAGCAGGATTAGTGATGTTTTTCTATCCAGAAGATTTATTGTTCCTCCTGCTGTTAGGTAAAACAGGTACTCCTGAATTTTTAGCTGAGACTGCTCGCCTTCTACGATATATTTCTCCTGTTCCTTTATTTATTGCCATGAATATTTTCAATGTAACGGAATTGATTTTAGAAAAGCAATTTGTGGCTTATTTTGGTGCTGGAATTCTTGTGCTGATCGTCTCCTTATTAGCTATTGACGCGTTGTATGTGGGAGTCTCACCTACTTTTGCTGGATTTTATCCCTTATTGATCGAGGGCGCCTGTTTGGTAATTTATGGAATTATTGTTCGCAAATTCAGGGCTAAGTTACTGCTCATTTTAGTTGCATTAGGGCTGTTTTCTTGCAATGATAATCTTCCGCAAAAAGAAGTAATCTATCAAAATTATTTTAATGGAGGGAGGGGTGATTTAGCTGTTTTTGCCGGAGATAAATTAGATACGCGTCCACTGGTATATTCGTTTAACAACAATAATGTACTTGGGCCATTAAATCACCAGACAGTACATCGTTTCATGGGCAAACTACCTGAGCATGATATCATTGAGGTTAATGCCACTATTTATATACATGATCAGTGGAAGGGCAATGATGGTTTAGCTTCTGATTTTTGGGGATTTTTTGTAGATAAACAAAGGGAATTTTACACGACTTTTTCTAATCTCCCTAATACAACTCAGGCTTATCCAGAGCAGGAGGGGCATTATTTTATGCCGGGATCGAATTCCAAGAGCAAAGATTTAGAGGGGAGATGTAGTTTGAAAGGTAAAGTGGGGGGCACATCTGTTTATCAGTTTGTTTGGAAGAAAAAGCATAGCGCATCGAGCATTCAAATTGATTTTAGCGATTTAGTTCGGGAATTAGACCCTTGTGTAAAAAGTTGGTCGATTGATAATTTAAGTGTTACTTGTATTAACTTCGACAATTAGATCATGTTCTTGCTGTTCCCGCTAGTGTACATTTCTTCCTTTCTGTATTTTTTGAAAGGCCTATATCTAGGTAAGCCGGAACGAATTCTGTGGTTTTTTCTACTGGGAATGTCGATTTATACCACCGCTCTTTCCGTCACGTTCGGAATGGGATTATTACCAGTAGTCAATGTTATCAAATACTTTAAAGAAATAGCAGCCATTGCAACACTAGGGTATCTTATTTTAAAATACCAGGGCGAACTGAAATTTCATTGGATTGATTTATGGGTGCTAGGCTTGTTTCTATATTGCCTATCTTATGTGTTCCTGCCAGTGGGGAAGTTGACTTTTATAGAAAAGCTTACCGTTTTTAAAAGTTATGGACTCTTTGGGCTTTTGTACTTCATAGGTAAACTACTCCCACTAAAAGAAATAGACTTGCGTAAAATAGTGCTCGGTATAATTGCTTGGACGGTTTTAGCAATAGTGGTTCAATCTATTGAGTGGTTATTTTACCAGCATTTGCAGACCCTAACTTCCTATACAAACTACAACCAAAAAGTTAATTTACTTTACCCTGCAGGATCTTTTGGTCTCACTTTTACGTTTGAAACGGATCTTATGGTTAAACGCTTTGCTTCTTTTTTTAGCGACCCCTTAGACTTCGCCATTTCACTACTTTTTACGCTCTGTTTACTTCTTTCTTGGATATCGTTTTCTGAAGAGACGTTTATCCGATCTAAATTTCGCTGGTTAATGGTGGGAGTTATACTTTGGGGATTATACCTGACGTTCTCGCGCGCCTCTATAGTAGGTTCGGTCATAGTGCTTTACCTATATGCGATTTGGACGAAAAGAAGACAGTTATTACGAACCTTATATTTTGGGCTATTTTTAGGCTTTGTGTTGTTTTTAGTATTTGCAAACTTAAAATTCAAAGCCTATGTTTTTGATACGATTAGTTTAAGAGAAAGTTCCAGTTTAGGTCATTTGATTAGCTGGGTAACTGGATTAGATGCGATTATCCAAAATCCGCTAGGAATGGGTTTAGGCTCATCGGGACTCTATGCTTTTGGCGATGGATTAGGAATAGGAGGAGAAAGTCAACCCATCTTTATGGGCGTTTCTACAGGAGTCTTGTCGATGATTGCCTATTTAGTAATTTACATTGGTAGTATAGTTGTATTAGCAAGAAATTGGCAATCATTAAACGGGTATACAAAAGTGATCGCATTTGCCTTATTATTATTTAAAATGGGCGCGATTATTCCCATGTTGACTTCCTATTTTGAGTCCTTCTTATACCTTTCATACTTTACCTGGTTATTTTCTGGATATGTTGTAAACCAAATTGTTCAGAAGAAATGAGAAAGATAGCTATCGATACCCGAGATTTGAAAAAAGGGAAAACGGGGACTTTCACTTATTTGCAATCTTTGTGCGCGGAGTGGGAAAATAACCCAGAGGTGGTGTTTATCGCATACCCTTTCTCCGTTTATAAGGGCCCTTCTGTAGTAGGAAAAATAGGGGAGCATGTCTTATTTTTTCTTTGGAAGCAGCTCTATTTACCTGCCTATTGCTTCTTTTTCGGGGTAGATGCTTTATTGTGTACAGACTACTTTTTACCCCTGCTTCCGATGCGGACAAAAAAGTATGTCGTATTTCACGATGCCTTTTTTTTTGAGCAACCAGAACATTACAATGGAATTTGGCTTCGTTTATTTCATGGCTTAGCAGTACCAGCCGCAAAGCGTGCAGCCGCCGTCATTGTACCTACAGAGTATGTAAAAGAGCGTCTTAAGAAGTTTATTCCAGACTTAGGTAGGGTAGAGGTAATTACAGAGGGAGCTAAACCATTCCCGGTAATTAGTGGACCTTCGGCTTATGATAAACCTTATGTGTTGCACGTCGGGACCCTAGATCACCGAAAAAATTTACCCCGTTTAGTTCAAGCATTTAGCCGTTTAGATTGGGATGGGTTACTTGTATTAGCAGGCGATTCGCCAGCCTATGCAGGTTCAAATGGGCGCAGCGCACTAGAACAGGAAATAAGAAACTTAGGCTTAGAGGAGCGTGTTTTGCTACTGGGAAGAGTAACAGAATCGGATTTAGCTCATCTGTACGCACATGCACATGCGTATATGTTTCCTTCGCTAAATGAAGGATTCGGTCTTCCATTAGTGGAGGCGATGCAATATGGTATTCCTTGCGGAGCGGCAAATAATACAGCGATGCCAGAGGTAGGGCAAGAGGCAGTACTCTATTTTGATCCATTGAATGTGGAGGCGATGCAAGAGACTCTCAAGACGCTAGTAGAGGATGAGAAAACAAGAACTCGATTAAAAGAGGCGGGGCTTTTACGCGTGAAGGCATTTCAGTGGTCTGCTGTGGCTAATGCTATATTCCAATTAATGCAGCGGCCATTACGTGTGGCTATGTTAGGAGTGAAAGGTTATCCCTATGTCTATGGGGGTTATGAAACATTAATAAAAGAAGTAGCTGAGCGCCTGGCCTTAAAAAATGTGGATATTACAGTGTATTGTCACAGATCATTGTTCCAAAATCGACCTACTCAAGCAAATGGTATACAACTTGTATACATGCCTTCTATCGAACAAAAAAGCCTCAGTCAATTAACGCATACGTTTTTATCTACTTTACATGCCTGTTTCGTGCGTAGACCGGATGTAATTTTCTATGTGAATGCGGCTAATGGGCCATTTGGCCTTTTGACTAGATTAGCCCGAATTCCTACGGTTATTAATGTGGATGGGATGGAATGGTTAAGGCCAAAGTGGAAAGGATTAGGAGCAAAATATTTCTATTTTGCGGCTAAACAAGCCACGCGTTGGATGGATCAGCTGGTGACGGATGCAGTCGAGATGCAAAAGACTTATTTGGAATTATTTCAGGCTCCATCGACGATGATTGCCTATGGATCGGACCCCTACATTCCTGTATCGATCGATCAGTTAAGCCCTTGGAAGCTAGAATCAAGGTCCTATTTCTTAATCGTAGGGCGTCTAATTCCTGACAATAACTCAGAAATTTTGATCGACGGGTATTTGCAATCGAAAACAGACAAGCTATTAGTCATCGTAGGAGATGATGTGTTTAATGATGATTATGCCCAGTCTATTAAAAAGAAAATACAAGGAAATTCAAATATTGTATTTACTGGATATGTAAAAGATCCAGCCATTTTATCGGCACTTTACCAGCATTGCTATGCCTATTTACATGGGCATGAGTTTGGTGGAACGAATCCGACCTTAATTAAGGCTTTAGCGGAGGGTGCTGGGATTTGCGCATTGGGGACACGGTTTAATAGAGAGGTTTTAGCGGAAGGCGAATTTGGATTTTTGTTTGAAAAAGAGGCGGGGTCAATTGCTCAGAGTTTACTGGCACCCGAAGAGGTTTTTGCTAATTTTAGGTTGAAGGCACAAAGCAGGATCATCGATATCTATAATTGGGACTTTATAACAACACAATATGAGCGAATATTCGTAAATTCGCACCATGAAGGGAATCTTTAATCGGTACTTGATTGCCAAAGTGGTGCTAGATTTCCCCGTTCTAATCACCGCTTACCTCTGCGCTTTTTTCTTTATTGAAAAAAGTTCATTCCTTGTTCCATTCAGCGTTCATTTAGTTTTCGTTTCTACCTCGGTTTTTTCTTGGTATTTATCTGCCCGTATTTCTCGTTTAAATACGGATCGCCGTTTCAATAAATACGCGGAAGAAATTATTTTTATAGGCTATACAATCGTGCTTTTTGCCATTGTCCAGGGCGCTAATATTTTCTTTTTTCAGTTATTTCTTTACTATAACTCGTATTTTTTTTACAATTATTTAGCGATTTTATTTGGGATTTTGTTTTTAGTCAAATATATCGTTCGCAAATATTTGCACACGTTTACGAATAAGGGGAAGATTTTTGAACGGGTAGTGATAGTTTCTGATCCTGACTACGCAAATCACTTTTTTGATATTTTAACACGCCATGCTTTTTATGGATATAAATGCTTGGGAGCACTGTCAGATGTATCGGTAGGATTTGATTCGTGCCCTTATTTAGGCAAATCAGATCGGGTGGAGGCAATTATCAAGGAAATGGATTTAGATGAAGTGGTCATTGCTTTGCCACAGAAAAAAGAGAAGGAAATTAACCGCATAATTACGGTTTGTAATCAGCACCGTATCAATGTTCGCATCATTCCTAATTTTACCCATTTAACTTCAAGTCCCATGACGATTGAAAATATCGGATTGATCCCGGTTATTAGCCAGCAGGCATTACCTTTAGATGAATGGGGGAATCAGTTAATTAAAAGGGCCTTTGATGTGCTTTTTTCTCTCTTATTTTTAATACTTATTGCCTCTTGGCTGTTTCCAATCTTAATGCTTTTAGTGAAGTTAACCAGCAAAGGTCCTGTATTTTTCAAGCAGCAACGCTGGGGGTTGAATAACAGCCATATAAATGTCTATAAGTTCAGAACAATGTATTTTCTCGCGCCTACTTCGAGGGCAGATGGAACTTTTATTCAAACAGAAGAAGAGGATAATCGAGTGACGCCACTCGGAAAATTTTTGAGGAAAACAAGTTTAGATGAATTGCCCCAGTTTCTAAATGTTCTTCGAGGTGATATGTCCGTGGTAGGTCCTAGACCCCATTCGATTCCGCATAATTTAGAATCATTAAATGTTGTTTCATCGTATACTTTGAGACATATTATTAAACCTGGTATAACGGGCTGGGCCCAAGTAAATGGATTTCGAGGTATAACAAAAACGAATTTGGATATGCAAAATCGAGTAAATTTCGATTTGTATTACATCAGAAAATGGAATTTTTGGTTAGACTGCCAAATAGTTCTTCAAACAATCATTAATCTTTTAAAAGGAGAAGAACAGGCATATTAGTTCATTCTTTTCCTTAAATTTATCTCATGAAACTAGTTTTATACACCCTTGCGGCTTTTCTGTGCTTATCTTTTGTGTCCAATGGCCAAAATGTAAAATTAAATGGGGCTTTGCAATCTCAAGCATTAAATACCTATTTGAAAGCGAAACAAATGGGTCTTTCAGATGCTGAAATCAAGAATCAATTAGCTAAGCGTGGTTACCCAGCCAGTGTTTTTGAGCAAGTAAAACAAGCAGGGTTAAAACAATCAACAGCAAGTGCTAAGCGAGGGGAATTTAAATCAGATACTTCTTTTACAATAGCCACCCCTCGTAGAGACACCAGTTGGGTATTTAAGAAACCACTTGAAGTAAAAGCTAAATTGCCCTATTTTGGCTATTCATTCTTCGCAGAGGCATTTTCCCAATATGCCCCCAATACGAATTTAGCTACTCCTGAAAGTTATATTCTTGGTCCTGGTGATAAACTAAAAGTAGATGTAACAGGATTAAATGAGCGAGAAATTGCTGGCTACATTAGCCCAGAAGGATATTTTACGCTTCCATACGTGGGGAAAGTGTCATTAGTAGGTTTACAAATTGAGGCAGCGAAAAAATTAATTCGATCAAGATTAACGGCCATTTATCCGGGCATTGCTTCTGGGGCAACAAAGGTGTATGTGAGTTTATCTGAAATAAGAACCATTCAGGTTTTTATTTCAGGAGAAGCTCGTAGACCTGGGGGCTACACGGTTTCTGGTTTAACTAATCTGTTCAATTTATTATACCTTTCTGGCGGACCTACTACAAATGGCACCTTGCGCTCGATTCATGTAATTCGAAATAATAAAGTAATTCGTGAAGTCGATTTCTATGAATTTATTAAAAAAGGAATTTTAGGCCAAAACATTCGATTAGAAGACCAGGACATCATTTATTACCCAGTTTACAAAAATCGAGTTAGGTTAGAGGGTGAGGTAAAAATTCCATCTATTTTTGAATTAAAGGAGAAAGAGACAATTCAACAAATCTTGCAATATGGGGGTGGATTTACCGAAAATGCCTACACTCAAGGGGTAACCGTAAATACCAAGGGGGAGACTGGATTAGTGGTTAAAAATGTAAATGCCACAGAATATGCCACATTTACCCTTTCTGCGGGAGATGAAATTTCTGTAGGCCCAATCGATTCGCTATTTGAGAATAAAGTAAATATTGCTGGCGAAATTAATAGACCAGGCCCCTATGGATTATTAAAAAATGAGATGTTAAGTTCTTTAATTTCTAGAGCTGGAGGAATTAAGGAAGCGGCTTTTGCTAATCGCGGCTTCATTCAAAGGAAGATGCCGGGTGTTAATACGCAAATGCTAGCTTTTGACATAAAAGAAATCTTGGCGAAAAGACAGGACGATATTCTTTTAGTAAAAAATGATTCAATCGTGATTTTTTCTGCTCAGAATTTTCTTACGAATTCATTTGTCACGATCAGCGGAGGTGTGAAGAAACCTGGATCTTATACTTTCCAAAAAGGAATGAAAATAGAAGACCTAATAACTTTGGCTGGTGGGTTTACGGTCGATGCAGCATTCCATAAAGTAGAATTAAATCGGCTAAAGAAGGACAACCAAGAGAATCTGTCTAATCAAATTTTGACCAGATCAAAAGTGTCCATTGATTCAAATTTACGCAGTACTCCAGCTTCAATTGCTCTAGAAGCTTTTGATGATGTTCTAGTCCCTAAGTTGTTAAATTACCGTTTGTTAGGATCTGTAAAGGTAAGTGGCGAAGTCCTTTACGAAGGAGATTATAGCCTAGAGAAGCGTGATGAGACAGTAAAAGAAATCATTGCCCGTGCAGGAGGTATTTCACCTTATGCCTCTATTGAGGACCTTCAAGTTTATCGGGATGGTTTGCGCATAGGAATTGAAGCCCAAGAGACGCCTTTGTATTTATTGCCAGGGGATCAAATTGTAGTTCCACGTAAAAACAATTTCGTGACAGTGACTGGAGCCGTATTTAATGAGCAATTGATTGAATACCATTCTGGTCGCCTAAGTGAGTATATTTCTGCTGTAGGCGGGACGAAGAATAATGCCAATCTTCGCAAAGTGTATGTTCAATATCCGAATGGGATGTTTAAGAAAACCCATCGTTTTCTTTTCATGAAGTTCTATCCCCGAGTGAAACCAGGAAGTACGATATTCGTGCCTGAGAAATCCTTAGCTGACATCACAACCATTGGTTTTTCTGATATTAGTAGTATTGCCACGTTATTAACCTCTTTAGTGGCGGTCATTTCAATTTTGAATAAATAAGCTCATGTCAGGATCACTCTATTCGCATTTGATTTCCAAAATTAAGACTTATGTGGCTTATTTGCGCATCAAGTTGACTTTAATCGTTTCTATAACGGCTCTAGGGGCTTTGCTAGGAGTAAGCTATGTCACGATCAAGCCCTTAAAATTTACCGCCAGATCTTCTTTTGTAGTGGAAGACAGTAAATCTTTAGGCGGGTCTGGTTTGATGGGAGCAATTTCTGGTCAATTGGGGCCTGAATTACTAGGGGCATTAGGGGGAAGTAATCTATTAAGTGGTGAGAATATTATTGAATTAGCGAAGAGTAGGTCTTTACTTCGTAAAACATTCTTAACATCTTATGACGGATCTAATCTATCTTTAGCGGATCGGTATGCTACGTCACTAAAACTCAAAGAGGATTGGTTAGATAGTCGTAAAGTGGGGATTTCAATTAATTTTTCTTTAGACAAGAAAAAATATTCTCGTTTGGAGGATAGTTTATTGAACACCTTAATCGATCGCGTCATTAAGAAAGATATTGAAGTCTATAAACCTGACCGTCGTTTGAGCTTGTTTGAAATTAATATTACCATGCGTGATGAGCAATTAGCTAGTCTATTTTGCAAGCGTTTACTAAACATGACTTCTGATTTGTATATTAATGCGAAGACAAAACGAATTAAGGGGAATATTAGTCGTTTGCAGCATTTAGCTGATAGCCTGCAGCGCTATGCAAATCAACGCGTAAGATCTACTGCTCAATCTAATTTTAACATGTTAGATTTGAATCCACAATATTATGATCAAGAAGTAGCAAGTACGATTAATACCAGAGAGGAGGGGCTTTCTAGTATGATTTATGGTGAAGTATTAAAGAATTTGGAGATTTCGAAGGCCTCCTTATTACAAGAAACACCTACAATTCAGCTTGTAGATACGCCAGAAACTCCATTGCCAAGTAATCTGATTGAATGGTATGAGGGTTTACTTTATGGATTAATTGGGGGCTTGTTTGGAAGTATCTTTTTATTGGTATTCTTGTTTGAACCTAAAGACGGTATTGAATAAGTAATCTAGCTCCGTAGTTGACTTCATCAGCCCCTACATTCTCAAATCCTACCCAAGTATACCGAACCCATTCCCATTGGTGATTATAATCACGCTGCCAAGATAGCTCACCAGCAAAGGTGAATTTTTTATAATGGACATTAGAATACAATGCGGCATTGAGGGTAGCCCAATATTGATTAAAGTGGTCGGTCGCATAATAACGTGTAGAGTGGTAGTAGTCTAGATTTTGAATTACTCGATTGAATCGAAGTCCTACCAAACTTAAATTTTTCATCCATTGTAGATAGATGGTTTGGGCATTGCTTCCTGGTCCAATACCAGCACCTAGTACTCGCCCTCTATGTGTGAAGCCCTGGCGGATATAATCGTCTAGATACCAAGATTTTGGATTATAAAGAACTTGATCTCTCTCCGGTAAACTGAGGTTTGTTAATTCTGCTCCAATTAGAATAAGTTGTTTATTACTTCCAATTTCATACCCTTTCTTTACACCTGCGGTATATCCACGACCGTAAGGTTGGCTTTGGAAAATATTATCAATTCGTAAATCAGTATCCGAACGGCCATATTCAAAGTAAATTTCTGCATGATCTTTAGGCATGGTATACCGCATGAACCAGGAACCCATCGACGCACTAGTTTCACTGAAAAATTCATTCTGATAGCTCATTCGTAATTTAGCAAAACCGATGTACATACCAGGAACCCATTTAGGTTGCCAGGAATAAACTAAACCTACAAGGTATCTATTTGAATCTTTCTTAGGCTTATAAAGCCAGTTTTTTTCCCAGGTAGAGATACGATTTTGTTCTGGAGGGCCATAGCCTGAATTATTTAAAATACCACCGATCAATTCCGCTTCCACTTCTCCAACAGGGGTATTAATGGGCTTGATGGTACTTATACTTCCATGTAAGAATCCCGGTGCATTGCTGCCTAAAATCAGTGGATTAAAACTCGCTGGCCCCCACCATTTATTCTCCGTTGAAATTTTAGCCGCCCAATTTTTATAGGTGTATTGAATATAGGACTGTCCTAAATTTAATTTATTAATTGCTTGCTCTCCAAAACGCTCAGGAATATCAATGTGGTTTAAATAATAATAATATTGATCCCAGTCAGGGCTATTTAAGGGGAAACCAGGATAGCTTAGATTCTCAGCGAATTGATATTCAGGGGCAATTTGTAGGGTAAATTTATTTTTCCAGTTTACCTGTACACCAAAGTTATAGAGTTGTTGAAATCCTACATTTGGGATTGCTGAACCCTGATTAATTCTAACGGGCAAATTTGAATTATAGTTACTTATTACTGAAATAGGAGTTGCAGAAATGTTTAATTCAGCTGGTTTTTCGGGAATAACTCCTAAAAGAGAGTCTACTTCCTTTTGATCTAGGTGATTCGCATTGATTAGGAAGGAACGATTATTCCGCAAAAAGGTATTTTTCAATACGTCGGGTCCTTGAAAACTATAATAGCGTTGTGCTTTTAGCTGAAAGATGAAAAACAAGGTAATGCCCAGAAGTAGTTGTGCTTTTTTCATTACCAGTAATAATAGGATTTAAGGGATAATTGAAGGTTTAGCTTGTCATTCCCCTTTTGCCAAAATAATCCACTTCTACTCACGATGTCGATTCCCGCAACAAAAAGAAAATGCTTTTTCCAAGGTTGCTGGTGTTTTAGAGCAATTGACAAATCGGTCCAAGTTATTTCATGAAAACGAGGATCATGCTGATACCTTTCTAAGGTAATCGATTGTTTTTTCAATCCATTACTATATGAAATACGAAGTGTTGCGGTATTGTCTCCAGGCGTCACTCCACCGCCGATAATTTGGTTTTGATGCGTATATCCTTCCCATATTTGGCCATGTACATACCAATTACCTGCGGGTCTGGCAATATCTGAATTAGTAGGTTCTAATTGAGTTAATTCTAATTCCATCCCTATTCTGCGTTGATTCGAAAGCGGGATAATTTTGCGTAATCCTACTAGGTAGGCCGCTGCATGATCTGGGTTGAGAATTAAATCTCGCATATTGTATTTATGGTCATTCCACCCAAACTCACCATAAATTTCGGTATTTGCCTTAGGGAAGGCATAGCGCAGGAATAAATTAATTAACTGATCTCGTTCACGGGCATCTTCAGCCAATCCGCCAGCAGAATTTTTGAATACAGCACCTAGGACCGGCAAATAGTCTTGTATAAAACTCCCCCCTTTCATTCCCTCGCCCCCATAGCGCTGAAACATACGATTCAACCCTACGCTTAAACCTTTTAAAAATCGGGGGCTATAGCTAATGTTAATAGCATTTAAATAGCGAGACTTTGGTTCTCTGCTAAAAACAGTTGAAAACAAGCGTAACTCTTGGTTTTCAAATGGCAAAGTAGATTGGCTAAGTAAATTCCCGCTAATTAGTTGAAATTCAAAATCCCCAATCCAGGTATGTAATGGTCGTCTTGTATGTAAAGAAATGTGTTCAAATCCAGGTGAATTATTACTCATCATTAGTGAATTAAAGACACCGGGTCCCCACCACAGATTTTCCGTAGAAATAGATAATCCAACCGGGAATTTATTCACATGAAATCGAAGAGCTGATTGACCCAGGCTAAGATTATTTACGGTAGCTTCAGGCGTCCAATAGACTTCAGGGATTAGTTGTAAATCAACAAATTTAGAGTGAACAGCTGCCCCTACTCTCCATATCGTCTGATACCCTTTTACTGACATCATGGATCCATCATTTCGGCCCCAATAAGAATGGGTATTGAAACGTTGCTCCCATTCTAAGGGATATGCTTTGAAGTATTTTTTTTGATAATTTTTACCAGCGATTTGATTTAACTCAGTCTGGAACAGACTATCCTGATCAACTAATAAAGGGCGAGTGGTAAAAGAAGCATTTTCGTTATAGCGGCCTGTTAATTGTAAATCCCTAAGCGTGATTTCATCGCTAGAGCCTGCGATTATGGTCGATTGTGCGCGACAAGTAATACTAATAATAACGAAAAGTAGAATCAAAGACCTCATTAGCGCAAAGTTAAAGAAATAATGCGAGTCATTTCCGCATTAAATCGCTCTAGGGAAAAGTGATGTTTCGCTCTTTCCCGCGCCTGAATGCTCATTTTTTTTATTTCATCCGTATTTTCGATTAGTGGCCTAATTATTTCTGCGGCTTTTTTAGGGTCTTCAATAGGTATAAATACGCCCGTTTCACCTTCTTTCACCATGTCTAAAGCGCCACCTTGTCTCGTGGCAATGACAGGTTTGCCTGCTGCCATGGCTTCTAAAATGACCGTGGGTAATGGATCTGGAAGGATGGATGGTAAAACCAGCACATGTATTTGGTTGAAAAAATCTCGGTTATCTGCTACATACCCCAGGTCAACTAGGTCAATCTGAAGTTTTTTTTGAAGAGCCTTATTTTCAGCAAGCAAATATTCGTAGCCAGGATAAGGATCACCAGCCATGATAAAGTGGTAATTAGGGCCCAATTCTTTCGCAATTTGCATGAAATAGGGTTGCCCTTTCCAGTGATTAACTCGACCTATCATTCCTATGGTGACAGGTCCTCCTGGTTGAATGACATCTTTATAAAATGCCATTTCAACTCCATTAAAGAGTTGAATAATTTTTTCTGGTTTTTTAACTAAGGACTTCCAGTGTTTTTCTGCTGCCCTGGAAACGGCAATTTGCAGAGTCGAAACCCGATCCATCAAATAAATCTGGATTTTTTTCAATGGCCAGGGTGGGGTCATTATTTCATGAATGTGCCAAATGTGGCGCGTCTTGGTTTTAGCACAAGTAATGGCTCCTATCATGACAGCAGTTCCATTCGAATACACTAAATCAATTTGTTCTGCCTTAATAATCTTTATAAGTTTAAAATAGGCATTTGTGAGATAATAGAATCGATTAAATATGCCCCAAGGATTCATATAACGCCTTCTGAGAATCCCAAGTTTGAAGATGTAAAGATCTGCACCTAATTCTCTGATTTTATCTGCTAATGGCCCCTCATCAGATAAAACGACGACTGCCTTATCTCCATGACGAATTGTATTTTCAACGATTTGAAGAAAAATACGACTTGCGCCATACAGGTCTGATGAGCTATGTAAGAATAAAATGGCTTTCAATGAGATAATCTTTATCCCTCAAAATTACATAATTAAGGCCATTCCTTTTTACATTTGCATATGCTGAAACAGATCTTTTTCTGCCTTATTTCATTTCAATTATTGGCTCAAACAATACCGGTGGGCATGACCGATTTTGTGGAAGAACGATTGAGGAATGAACAATTGATTTCAGGGGCTAAGTATTCATTTACTATTCGGCCTGTTACGGATTCGGTGAAGCATAACATTCTGCCAATTAGCCTTCTGTCCAGTTTTAATTCATTTGCCCCTATGGGTTATTCAGATGGCGCGATGGTTCCAGCTCGAGGGTTGCAAACCATGTTTACTGGCGGGGTATTTTTGAAATACAAATCACTGTCTTTACAATTGAAACCTGAGATATTGTGGGCAGCTAATACAGATTTTTCGACTTTTAGCTTATCTCAGACCGATAAGGCTAGGCGTGCAATGGTGTATTATTTGACGACAGCGGATATCCCTGAACGGTTTGGTACGGATCCCATCACAAAACTTTATCCGGGTCAAAGCTCCCTGCGAATTTCTTCTAAATCCGTTTCCTTCGGAATTTCTACAGAGAATCTTTGGTGGGGTCCTGGGTTTCGTAATAGTTTGTTGATGACAAATAATGCCCCAGGTTTTTTGCATGCTACATTTAATAGTGTTAAGCCATTAAAAACGTTTGCAGGCAATCTTGAATTTCAATGGATTGCAGGGAAGTTAACTGGCTCAGGTTTAGAGCCTACAACTGAAGAGGTAAGTGTAAATGGAGTAAATTATTTTTGGCCCAAACCGAAAGATTGGCGTTATACAACTGGGATAACTTTAAATTATCAGCCTAAATGGGTGCCAGGATTATTCTTAGGTTTTTCTAGAATGTTTCAAGTGTATTCTAAAGACATGGGTTCAGGCCTGACAGACTTTTTCCCAATCTTAATTCCAGTAGAGAAAAAATCGGCCCCAATGGAGGATGAGAAAAATAGAGATCAATTGGCATCTTTCTCCGTACGTTGGGTATTCCCATCTGCTCAATTAGAAATTTATGCGGAAAGTGGATATAATGATTATTTCATCAATGTGTGGGATTTCTTAGTTTCTCCCGATCATTCCAATGCTTCTACAGTCGGTCTTAGAAAATTGTTTAAGCAATCTAATGGCAAATATATACGAGTTGCCGTGGAAAATACCACATTAGCAATGACCTCAAATCGTATTCTTCGAAACGAGGGTTCCTGGTATCGTCATTGGATTGTTCGGTCAGGATACACAAATGAAGGTCAAGTACTTGGTGCAGGAATTGGCCCTGGAGGAAGTTCACAAACAATAGATGTAGCTTCCATTTCAGGTAAAAAAGCGCTAGGCTTCACTTTTGAGCGCTTTGCGCATAATCTTGATTTTGTATATGACGGTTTGACTAATTATGATCAAAAATGGGTTGATCTTATTCTAGGGGGCTATTATCAGGTGCGTCATCGAAACATTGGTATAAATGCATCTTTATCTGCAGCTTGGATTCGTAATTACCAGTGGGAATTAGATAATCATCGCTTTAATCTACAAGCTAGATTATCAGTGAGTCGATATTTTTAGTCTTCAGGACATATTTTCGTTCGATTTCAAAATCTGGCTAGAAGCGTCAGTGCATCGAATCGAAAGGAATCGATAAAGAAATCTCTAAATTGTATTCAAGGCTTGGTCTAAGTCCGCCCATAAATCATCCACGTGTTCTAATCCGATTGAGAAACGTAATAAGTTTCCGGGTGTCGTGCTCTGTGGCCCTTCGATAGATTTGCGGTGTTCAACTAATGATTCTACTCCACCCAAACTTGTAGCTTGTTGAAACAGCTGTAATTTTCCTGCCATATCACGGGTTTCTGTTTCGCCCGTTTTTACTTGCAAAGCGATCATTCCGCTAAACCCTTGGTTCATTTGAGCCTTTGCAAGCATATGCTGTGGATGGGATTCTAAGCCTGGATAGTGCACTTTTTCTACCTTAGGGTGTTTTTCTAAACGTTTAGCAAGTTCCAAAGCCGTGGCACTATGCTCGCGCATTCTCAGCGGTAAAGTCTTTAATCCTCTGGCTAATAAGTAGCAGTCCAAAGGATTAGGCGTCGCTCCCATCAAAATTTGTACTCGCTCTATGCGCTTTGCCCAGTCATCATCTTCCTTCACA
>JACCDS010036352.1_pt1 | contig 15786 bp, 11 predicted proteins | sample 7446441 | NCBI WGS metagenome assembly JACCDS01 (sample SAMN15323445, study PRJNA562643) | freshwater metagenome | isolation source: river surface water | place: USA:Blue River Watershed | collected 2017-08-17
CAAAAAGCCATAATTTTCTGGATGTCAATTTTGTGAATGCCCGAAACTTTGATGATTCAAAAATTAATCTCTTGACAAATTTATCAGAACAAATTATCTGGTTGAAATTAGGAAGTACAAAGATTTCAGATAAATCATTAACTGAAATTGCTAAACTAAAGCATCTCACACGTTTGCATTTAGAACATACAGCCATCACGGATGCTGGAATAGCTCAATCGAAAGATTTACCATTTTTAGAATACATCAATCTGTTTGATACCCAAATAAGTGATGCTGGATTGAAAGAATTAAGCAAGCTCAAAAACTTAAAGAAAGTATATTGTTGGCAAACAAAAGTTACAAAAGCTGGCGTAATAGCTTTGCAAAAAGCCTTGCCAAATGTAGAAGTAAATATAGGTTGGGAAAATAAAGTAGCAAAGGCTGATGTTAATAAAGTAATTGCTCAGAAATAGTTATTCAGAATTAAGAACATAAAAAATCGGTCGAAAAACTAATTTCGACCGATTTTTTATGTTTTAATTTTTTTGATAAAATGTGTTTTTTACTTAATTTTCAAGAGACCTACCAAACATAAGTAGCCACAACTCCAGCTTCAAGGGTTTGTACAGCTTTTTTTCCTTGATACGAAATATTAAATTTCTGTGCTTTATTACTTTCGTTTTGAACTATCAATACTTTTCTGCCAGAGGGTGTTTTGAAAGCAACGTTAGGTAAACTTACGGTTGTGTTAGAGAAAATTCTAACAGAATTCGGTCTTACAAATTTGGAAGCGTGTGCAATGATATAATAAGCTGGATTTCTTTTAATACTATTTTTATCAATTGTAATTGCTCCCAAACATTCTGTACATCCGCCTTCTGTATGTGGATTTTGCTTTGGGTCGGCAGCTAAATTCCATTCCAATACCGTTTTACACCAGTTTTTGGACGCACCAATGATAAGATTTTTTACATGCCAAATTAAATCTCCAGAGAAATTTCCAGGACTTCCAATCCATTGTTCTGTAAAGTATAGGTTTTTATCAGGATGAGCATTGTGTACATCCGATAAAGTATTGATATAACCTCCATACAAATGAAACGCAGAACCATCAATGTATTTTCGGGCTTCTAGGTCGTTCAAAATTGTGATTGGATAATCTGGACGGTCGGCATTGTGGTCATAAATAATGATTTTAGTATCAGCTTTAGCCGCTTTGAAAATTGGTCCTAAATGTTTTCTTACAAAAAGTCCTTGTTCTTCGGGCAACATCAATAAACTTGGATTGTTTCCCGGATGAAGTGGTTCGTTCTGTACTGTCAAAGCATCAATTCTGATACCTTCTTTCTTCATTTCCTGAATATACTTTAATAAATATTTCGCATAAGTAGTGTAATATTCTGGCTTCAAACTTCCGCCTTTTGAGCTGACATTACTTTTCATCCAAACTGGTGGTGACCACGGCGAAGCAAGTATTTTAATCTCGGGATTAATCGCTAAAATCTGTTTTAAAACAGGAATTAGGTACTGTTGGTCAGGCGAAAGTGAAAACTTAGTAAGTTCAGGGTCGGTTTGTCCTTCAGGTAAATCGTTATATGAAAAAACACGACTGTCTAAATCAGAAGCGCCAACACTAATTCTTAGGTAACTTACTCCAATATTAGCATCGTTTGTAGCAAACAGTTCCTTGAGTAAATTAGCCCTTTCTGTAGCTCTCATTTGATTAATCAGCATAGCGCTTCCGCCAGTTAACGTAAAACCAAAGCCATCCATTTTCTGAAAAGTTTTACGTTCGTCGATAATGATATTCGGTAAAGCATTATTGGTATATTCAAAATTGAAGGTTTTTGCCTGTTTTTTAAATAGAATAGATTCGTCTGAGCTCGTGAGCCAAATCTCAGCAAATTGTTTTTGTGCTTTAAGATTGTTAATAAGGCATACAATCAGGCAAACCGACAAGAAGATTTTGAATATAATTTTCATAAGAAAAAGATTATTTTACAGTGTGTTCTTTTTTTGTGCAAAATAATCTTTTTTTCGAGAAGAAGTGTACGGTAGTATAAACCCTGAAAAATTAAAGGCCTGCAAATCATTGTGTAGCACAAAATATCGAATTGCTAAATTGTCATTTTGTAATATTTATGGATTAAATAAAAATGTTTTAATTTTTTAACACTTCTTGAATTTTTGATTCGCAGCTTTTGAATGTTTCAATGTAGTATATTTGGAGAAATATAACCTAAAATCAATATTTGCGAAATTTCGCAAATATTGATTTTAGGTTATAAGTAAATATTTTTCAAAAGAGCTAGTCATGAGTATCAATAGTGATAAAGTAAAAATAATTTTTGGTCTAAAAATCAGACAATTAAGATTAGATAAAAAGCTTTCGTTAAGCGAAGTAGCCGAAAAAGCAAATTTTTCAATTTCCTACTTGAATGAAATTGAAAAAGGAAAAAAGTATCCGAAAACCGAAAAGATTATGGCTTTGTCGGAGGCACTTGGGGTAGAGTATGATTCTTTGGTTTCATTGAAGTTGAGTAAACAATTAGAGCCAATTGCAGAGCTACTCAATTCCAATATTTTATCGGCACTTCCCTTAGAAGTTTTCGGAATTGACCCCTCGGCCTTTGTTGGTTTAATGGCCGACGCACCCGTGAAAATTAGTGCATTTATTAATACAATCGTCAAAATCAGTCGAAATTATAACATCAGTACGGGGCAGTTTTATGTTGAAGTATTGCGCTCATATCAAGAAATGAACGATAATTACTTCGACGAATTAGAACAAGCCGCACAGCAGTTTAGGAAAATATTTGAAATTTCAACGACCACTTCTCCGAATGAAAGCCTATTATTAGAAATTCTACAAAATTTCTATGGATATAATATTGAAGTATTTTCTGAGCATACTTTTCCTGAATTTGCTACGGTTCGATCAATTTACATTCCAAAAAGTGCAAAATTGTTGATTCATCAAGACTTGGATAGCCAGCAGAAGGCATTTATTTACGCCCGAGAAATTGCTTTCCAGTTTTTACAATTAAAGCAACGCTCGGTTGTTTCGCCAGTTTTAGAAATAAATTCCTTCGAGGAAATTCTTAATAATTTTAAGGCTTCGTACTTAGCAGGTGCCATTTTGATTAATAAAAATATACTTATTGACCGCCTTACTTACTTTTTTGCATCGCCCAAATGGGATGAAAATATGCTAATGAGTATCATGCGTTTGTTTAGTGTTACTCCTGAAGTGTTTTTGCATAGAGTTTCAAATCTTATGGCGAGTCATTTCAAAATCAGTAATTTTTTCTTATTTCGGTTTAATCACGATAAGAAAAGCAATCAGTTTTCACTAAAAAAAGAAATTCATCTTACGAAATTGCATACTCCGCATGGTGTGGCAGCTACAGAACATTATTGTAGGCGTTGGATTTCAATCAATATTTTAGAAGATTTGGCAAAAATTCAGCACGAAAAGGCACCTAATTCTAATGAACTAATTTGTAAAGCCCAAGTGTCAGATTACACAGAGGCTGGTAATCAATATTTTGTGATTAGTTTAGCCAAAGCCTCTCCGCCAAATTTCACCATTAATAGTAGTATTACACTAGGTTTTAGTATCGACGACGAGCTGAAAAGTATGTTCAAGTTTCTTCCAGATTCTTCGGTGCAACATCAATACGTCAATGAAACCTGTGAAAGATGTCCAATAGCAGATTGTTCCGAACGTGTAAGTACGCCTCATATTTTAGAAAAACAGCGCATCGTTCAGCAAATGAAAACGACACTTGATAAATTACACTAGTTTCACTTAAATCGTCTATCAGTTTAGGATTTAATAGTTCATATATCGAATATAATTTGGTTTTTTCAGGTTATTCAAAATTTTATTTTGAATAACCTGAAAATTTAATAGTTTTCGCTTGAAAAATATCATATTCAAAGTATTGTTTTCTTGCTTAATTGATATATATTTGCTAAATATACTATATTGTATTATTTCTATGAAAAATCCAAATTGTCCTCGTTGCGACGCACAGAATGTAACAAAAAGTGGCGTAATCAAAGAAAAACAACGTTTTAAATGTAAGGATTGCAATTATAATTTTACAGTTGAAAAGCTAGGAAAAGGTATCTCCGCATATTATGTAATTAAGGCTTTACAACTATACATCGAAGGCGTAAGTTACCGAGAGATAGAGCGACTTTTGGGTGTTTCGCACGTTTCTGTGATGAATTGGGTAAAAAAATATCAAATCAAAATACCCAAAAATTCTGATTATTATCCTACTTACAAGATAATGAATCACAAAGAATTAGCTGCATTTTATGCCGACAGAGAGAATCTGCGAGATGCTGGTATGATTGTGACGGAACTTGGCGATAAGTTTATGTTGATAAAATGGGAACGTTTAAAACACTAGCTACATAAAGTAAAAATTATCCTCAGTGGCACAAAAAAAGGTTCGAAGCATTTTTTCGAACCTTTTTTTGTGTCTATCTATACTTAAATAGCGTTGCTATACCTATGCTATTGTCTGTATAGCTTTTTTTATGACCTTTGGATGTATCCAATACAATATTATCGTGCTAAAATACAAATTTGATTTGGGCCTATAATGCTAAGTTGCAAGCAATATTAGCTTGAAATACCCATAATAATATTCATTCCCGATTATCAATTAAAACCTTTGTCTATTAAAAACTATGTCAGAACAAATAGTAAAAAAAACATCCACTAAAGCACTTGCCGCCATTATTGGGGCTTCATCAGTGGGGACGCTCATCGAATGGTATGATTTTTACATTTTCGGGAGTTTAGCCACAATCATTTCTACTCAGTTTTTTCCAAAAGATAATCCTACGGCAGCGTTTCTTTCAACCTTGGCTACTTTCGCCGCAGGTTTTGTGGTTCGTCCGTTTGGAGCACTGTTTTTTGGTCGGCTTGGCGATTTAATAGGTCGTAAATATACATTCATGGTTACTTTGGTGCTTATGGGCGGGGCAACTTTTGCAATCGGCTTGGTACCCAAATACGAAACCATTGGTTTTTTTGCACCACTTATTGTATTAATATTAAGATTATTACAAGGATTGGCACTGGGTGGAGAGTACGGCGGAGCAGCTACTTATGTAGCCGAACATTCACCTGCAAATGCCAGAGGTTTTTGGACTTCGTGGATTCAAATTACTGCTACAGCAGGTTTATTTATTTCATTAGGAGTGATTTTATTGACCAAAAATGCCATGTCAAAAGTATCATGGGAAGATTGGGGATGGCGTATTCCATTTATGGTGTCAATTATTATGGTTTATGTTTCGGTATTGATTCGGAAAAATATGTCTGAATCGCCACTTTTTGCCAAAGCCAAAGCCGAAGGTAAAACATCTACTAATCCATTGAAAGAATCATTTGGTAATAAACTGAACTTCAAATTTGTATTGTTAGCACTTTTTGGGGCTACTATGGGGCAGGGTGTAGTTTGGTACACTGGTCAGTTTTATGCACAAACATTTTTATTGAAAATCATGAATGTGGATTTCGACCAAGCCAATACTTTATTGATTATTGCTTTAATGATGGGTACGCCTTTGTTCGTTTTTTTTGGTTGGTTATCCGATAAGGTAGGGCGAAAGCCAATTATGTTGGCTGGTTTGTTATTGGCAGTGTTCGCCTATCGACCTATTTACGAAAAAATGTATCAAACTGCCAATTTAAAAAATAAAGAAGAAATCGTGGCTCAAACAAAAGTGGTAATGAAAACTACTTTACTAGCAAATGCTGGAAAAGACTCCTTATTAACCACTACAACTACTAAGACTTTCACAGACGGCACTACCTACAAAGAAGTTAAGAAACAAATAATTCACTCAGATAAAAACGTACAATCGAAAGCTGAAGTAGCTAAAACCGTTGTGGTTAATGATAGCGATTTATGGACGCTCGTTTGGTTGGTTTTTATACAATTAGTTTTTGTAACAATGGCTTATGGGCCAATCGCTGCGTTTTTGGTTGAAATGTTTCCAGTAAAAATTCGATATACTTCAATGTCGCTGCCTTATCATATCGGCAATGGAGTATTCGGTGGTTTGATGCCAGCCATTGCTACCTATTTAGTAACCAAAGCAAAAGATGCCAACGAAGTAGCCGAAAAAGCAGGTGAGGCCATCAAAAATACGCAACCTTATTTAGAGGGTTTAAATTATCCGATTCTGATAGCCAGCGTTTGTTTTGTGATAGGCTTACTATATATCAAAGAAGATAGAAGTATCAGAGATTAAAAAAACATCATTACTTTAAAGATAACTTACTCAAAGATATGAACAGCATAAAAAAAATATTAGGGATAGTATGGATAATTTTTGGTTTAGCTACTGCTTATTTTGGCATTTTTGAGTTAGGCATTCCAAATTTTACTTCTGGTAGTCAGGAAGATTTAGTGTTTGGTATTATCGTTATGATTGTACTGACGCCCATTATTACTGGTGGTTTATTGATTTTTGGGAAGTATGCACTTTCTGGAGAATACGATAATTAAAAGATAAAATCTTTAGTACAGAATGTATGCCATTGATGTATGAATGATACATTTGGCATACATTTTTAATGGTTTGGCTGTAAAAAATTAGCAAGTATAGTTCTTTATTTCTGTGAACAGTTAAATTTTTTACTTTAAATTAGGATAAAATTTATGCTTGATTGAAAGCGTTTAAATCTTTAATCATTGATGAAGGAAAAGGTAAAAAATCAAAAATTATTCGTTTTAGGAATTGTCTTTATGATTCTTTTTAATTTTCCAATTTTATCAATCGTCAATCATTTCGCAAACATTGAAGGTATTCCTACACTATTTTTTTATGTATTTACCGTATGGATAATATTCATCGCCTTGATTTATTGGAGCGTTCGAAACGAAGAACAAGAAATTAATAAAGATGAATAGTATAGTCCTAATATTTACTTCCATACTCTATTTGGTTTTCCTGTTTGGGGTGGCCTACTGGGCCGAACAGCGTTCTGTGAAAGGCAAAAGTATTGTCAATAATCCGTACATTTATGCTTTATCTTTAGCGGTTTATTGTACCGCTTGGACTTTCTACGGTTCAGTGGGTAGAGCTGTAACAAACGGCATCGAGTTTATTTCCGTTTACATTGGTCCATCTTTAATGATGCCACTTTGGTGGATTGTACTACGAAAAATTATCAGAATCTGTAAGGTGCAGCGCATCACTTCAATTGCTGATTTTATTTCTTCTCGGTACGGCAAAAATGCAACGCTTGGCGTGATAGCAACGATTGTCTGTATTTTGGGTATTTTACCCTACATAGCTATACAGCTAAAAGCCATCTCCAATAGTTTTTTGATTGTTGAGAAAGCATCAGGTGAAATTTCAAGTGATTTTTTACTGGGAGATTTAGCACTTTATATTACGATTGCACTGTCAATATTTACTATCATTTTTGGTACAAGAACCATCGATTCTACCGAACGCCACGAAGGAATGGTAGCAGCCATTGCCGCAGAAGCAATAATTAAATTAGTTGCGTTCTTGGTGGTTGGTTTTTTTGTAAGCTACTTTATTTTTGATGGAATTACTGATATTTTTCAGCAGGCTTCACAAGTATCAGTTCTGAAAAATATTTTTGTGTTCAACTCAGAACAAGATACTGCTGGTTGGTTTTGGCATTTGTTGTTATCAATGATGGCAATCATGTTTTTACCTCGTCAGTTTCAGGTATCAGTAATTGAGAACGTCGATGAAAAACATCTCAATAAAGCACTTTGGTTATTTCCTTTGTATTTATTACTCATCAATATTTTCGTAATTCCAATTGCGCTGGGCGGTAGCTTGATTTTTCCTAATCATTCAGTAAATCCAGATGAGTATGTGTTGGCTTTACCCTTGAAGTTTAATCAAGGGTTCATTACCTTGTTTACCTACTTGGGTGGTTTTTCGGCAGCTACTAGCATGATTATCGTTGAAACCATCGCACTCAGTGTGATGATTTCTAATAATTTAGTGATGCCTGTTATCTTAAAAAGTAGTTATTTGCAGGAAAAATTGGCAGGTAATCTGAGTTTACTTGTAAAAACGATTCGGCGGACATCTATCGTTTTAATCCTTTTAATGGCTTATTTATATTATAAAAGTATTGCCGAACATTACTCTTTAGTTTCAAATGGAATGGTTTCTTTTGCGGCCGTTTCGCAGTTTGCTCCAGCCATTATTGGTGGAATTTTTTGGAAAAATGGCACGCAAAAAGGTGCTTTGATTGGCTTGTTGGTAGGTGTATTTGTTTGGTTTTATACCTTAGTTTTACCTTCAATGATTGGGGCGGGTTTCTTCCCACAGGAAATTTTAGAGCATGGTTTATTTGGTATTACAGTTTTAAAACCACTTGCTTTGTTTGGTTTAGAGGGCATGGACAGTATCTCTCATGGTTTGTTTTGGAGTTTACTTCTCAATATATTCTGTTATGTATATTACTCAATCAATAGTCATCAAAGTTCTATAGATTATAATCAAGCAGTTATTTTTGTTGATATTTTTAAATATTCAGAACAGGTAGAAAGTCCAACTATTTGGCGTGGAACTGCCTATTTTTCAGATATTCAGTTGTTACTCAGTAACTTTCTCGGCGAAAAAAGAGCTGAAAAAATACTTAAACTTTATCTGCAAAAGCATAAAATCAGGCAGCTTTCCGACAAAGCAGATCCACAGATTGTTAGTTACGTTGAAAAAATTCTTGCTGGAATTATAGGTACTGCTTCTGCCCGAATCATGATTTCGTCGGTTTCTAAGGAGGAAAAAATTTCAACCGAAGAAGTAATCAGTATCTTGAAATCTTCGCAGAGTTTATTATCGGCAAATAAAGAACTTAAAAGAAAATCAGTTGCTTTAGAAAAAGCAACTGAAGAATTGAAGGAAGCCAACCAAATTCTTCAGAAAACAGATAAGCTAAAGGATGATTTTCTATCAACCGTTGCTCATGAAATCAGAACACCACTAACTTCTATTAGAGCTTTATCTGAAATTGTGTACGATAATCCAGCCATGGATATGACCGAACGAGAGTATTTTTTGGGGACAGTCGTTAAAGAATCAGAAAGGCTGAGTCGTTTAATAAACCAAGTACTTGATTTAGAAAAATATGAATCAGGCAAACAAAAGTTGATTTTAGAAGCGGTAGATATGCAAGAAATCATGAAAGATTCTATTGATGCCCTTTATCAACAGGCGAAAGAAAAAGAAATTAAAGTGGTTTTTATACCCGACCGTTTTATGCCAAGATTTCAAGCTGACAAAGATAAACTGGTGCAAGTAGTAGTTAATTTATTATCTAATGCCATAAAATACTGCGAACCGCAAAAAGGAGAAATTACTTTGTCCACTCATTTTTCTGAAGGTTACGTTTATACAAGTGTGACAGACAATGGCACAGGAATTGATAAAAATTTCCAACGACTTATCTTTGATAAATTCTTTCAGGCTGAAGATCAAACCATCAAAAAACCTAAAGGAAGTGGACTCGGTTTAGCAATTTCCAAGAAGATTATCGAACTGCACAATGGACAAATCTGGGTAGAAAGTCAGGCAGGGAATGGGGCAAAATTTACCTTTACTATTCCTGTGGTATAGCAATTTATAAGCATATAAATTTTACATATTGAGTAATATGAAAAAGAAAGTAAAAGTATTAATCGTTGACGATGAACCAAGTATCTTAATGTCTCTTGAATTTCTTATGAAAAAAGAGGGATATGAAGTATTTATTGCCAGAGATGGCTCTGAGGCACTAGAAATCATCGACAAAGAGGTGCCTGCGGTTGTATTGCTGGATATCATGATGCCCCGTGTAGATGGCTATGAAGTATGTAGTTTAGTAAAAAAAAGTGCTCATCTTCAGCATATTAAAGTGGTTTTTTTGAGTGCTAAAAATAAAGAAGCAGACATCGAAAAAGGTTATCAATTAGGTGCTGATTTGTATGTTGCCAAACCATTTTCAACACGAACATTAGTGGCTAAAATTAATTCCTTGATTCCAGATATTTCAGAAGAATAGCCATAGCGGTATTTTTCAAGAAAGATATATCAAAAGTAGATGAAAGATTGTCAGATTTATTTTAGTAGGCACATAAACTATATTTTAATTAGTAAGAATAGATATATTAATTTAGCGTAAAACCTACAAAACAGTATTTAAATAAAGGAAATGTCTTGTACTTTTACAGTAGAAAATATTAAATTCTGAAGTGATTCAATACCAACATAATTTCTAATATCCGATTAATGATGAATTTACAAATTAGCTCCTTTGAAGATTACGAGTCAGCATATAGCCATTCAGTGTCAGATCCTGAAAGTTTTTGGGGAGAAGTCGCACAAAATTTTCAATGGCGTAAACCTTGGAAAAAAACCTTAGAATGGGATTTTACCCAAGGTACAACTAAATGGTTTTCAGGCGGTAAAATGAACATTACCGAAAATGCACTCGATCGCCATTTGGCTACTCGTGGCGACCAGCCAGCTATCATCTGGGAATCTAACGATCCACTAGAGGAATCAGTAACCTTAACCTATAAAATGCTTCATCAAAGAGTTTGTCAGTTTGCAAATGTGCTGAAGAAACATGGAGCTAAAAAAGGAGATAGAATTTGTATTTATATGCCAATGATTCCAGAATTGGCGATTGCTGTATTGGCTTGTGCTAGAATTGGTGCTATTCATTCGGTAGTTTTTGGCGGTTTCTCAGCACAATCGATAGCCGACCGTATCAATGATGCTCAGTGTAATATTGTCGTTACATCGGATGGTTCTTTTCGTGGAAATAAAGAAATTGGATTGAAATCTACGGTAGATGATGCCCTGATACAATGCCCCTCTGTACAAAAAGTAATTGTTTCTACTCGTACTCGTACACCAGTTTCAATGCTAAAAGGGCGTGATGTTTGGTGGGAAAACGAAGTAAAAACGGTTTCTTCTGATTGTCCAGCCGAAGAAATGGATGCCGAAGATATGCTTTTTATTTTATATACTTCTGGTTCAACAGGCAAACCAAAAGGCGTAGTGCATACTTGTGGTGGCTATATGGTTTATGCTACTTATACATTTGCTAATGTTTTCCAATATCAGCCTGGTCAAGTACATTTTTGTACAGCCGATATTGGTTGGATTACTGGGCATTCGTATATCGTTTATGGGCCTTTGTGCTATGGCGCTACTTCATTGATGTTTGAAGGTGTGCCTACTTATCCAGACGCAGGGCGTTTTTGGGATGTGGTAGATAAACACAAAGTAGATATTTTATATACAGCTCCAACCGCCATTCGTTCGTTAATGGGTTTTGGTCTCGATTATGTAAAAGATAAAGATTTAAGTTCGATTAAAGTACTTGGTTCAGTTGGTGAGCCTATCAACGAAGAGGCTTGGCATTGGTATAATGACAATATTGGAAAAGGGAAGGCTCCGATAGTGGATACTTGGTGGCAAACAGAAACTGGTGGAATATTGATTTCTCCGATTGCTGGTATTACCAAAACAAAACCGTCTTATGCTACGCTACCTTTACCCGGCGTTCAGCCAATTTTAGTGGATGAAAAAGGAGAGGAGATTGTTGGAAATGGTGTTTCTGGAAACCTTTGTATTAAATTTCCATGGCCAGGAATTATTCGTACTACCTATGGCGATCACGAACGTTGTATTCAAACTTACTTTTCGACTTACAAAAACTTGTATTTCACTGGGGATGGCTGTATGCGTGATGAAGATGGATATTATAAAATTACAGGTCGTGTAGATGATGTAATCAATGTTTCTGGTCATAGAATTGGTACGGCTGAGGTTGAAAATGCAATTAATATGCACTTAGGTGTAGTAGAATCAGCGGTGGTAGGTTATCCTCACGATATCAAAGGTCAAGGTATTTACGCTTATGTAATTTGCGAAAAAGTGCCAGACCAAGATGCAGAGTTAACTCGTAGAGATATTTTAGCAACAGTTACCCGTGTAATCGGCCCGATTGCTAAACCTGATAAAATTCAATTTGTAAGTGGTTTGCCGAAAACTCGTTCAGGAAAAATCATGAGGAGAATCTTGAGAAAAGTAGCCGAAGGCGAAACTTCAAATCTAGGCGATACTTCTACTTTACTAGACCCAAGTGTGGTTGAGGAAATCAAACAAGGAGCTTTGTAAAGAATCTGTAAAATTTATATCAATAGGTTTCGTGAGAACGAAACCTATTTTTTTTGACCATAAATTTATCAGTGATAATTTGTTAAATTTTGTTAAGTACACAAAAAATATCCACTCTTCCTCAGCTGTAGGGTACTGTGTATGCTTTTCTGCACCATTTTTTGTTAATATTAAGTGCAAGATTTGAAAAGTGCTGATAATCAGCTAATTTGTGGGAGAATGTTTATTAAATATTTTGAGTAAAATAAAAGTAAATAATAATTTTAATCGCCTTTTTGTAAATAAGGATAAATCAGGATTCGGCGATCTTACTAAAAGAAGCTCAGATTTTTGGAGAAAATTGTGTAAATTGCAGCCTTGATTCATTAAAAATTAATTCTAAACAGAAGTTTTAATGAATCTTTTTGTACAATTTTTTAAGGTTTAAGTTCACGGTAGCGTATCTGAATATTAAATTATTGTTTCACGAAACCCTTATTGTAAAAAGATTTGATATAATCATTTTCAATATCAATTGTGCTAAATAGTTAGGCTTTTGCGGTAGGTTTCTAAATATGTTATTATGATATTAAAAACAGTTTTCCTGCTTTTTACTGCCACGATTACTGCTTTTACAACTCCTTCCAAACCGAAAAAATCGATTAAAGGAAAGATTTCGTATTATGCCAGTAAGTTTGAAGGAAGAAGAACTTCAAGTGGTCAGCGCTACAAAGCGAGTCGCAAAACTGCTGCTCACAAATCGTTTCCATTTGGTACTTTATTAGAAGTAACAAACAAGGAAAATGGAAATGTGACCGTCGTAAAAGTAAACGACAGAGGACCACACAGCAGAGGAAGAATTTTGGATGTTTCCTATGCAGCGGCAAAAGATTTAGGTTTAATTAAAAAAGGAACTGCATCTGTAGTAATTAAAGTACTCTCTTTTGGTGATGGTATCGTTGACCCAAATGAGGAAGAAGACGATTTCACAATGATTCCGCAAGACAGTACTCAACAAACTTCAATGGTTGATGCATTACTGAAAAGAAAACCAATGTACATGATGGTTGTTAAAGATGCAGAAGGAAGAATTCGGTTAGATTCAACAGAAATCAGACCTTTAAATCTTCTGACAAAGGAATAACAAAAAAGGCTTCGCAATTTGCGAAGCCTTTTTTGTTAATAACTTAATTTCAAATGAGATTACTTACCACCAAAACCAAATGTTAAGCCAGCATTCACCATAAAGAATTTAGAAGAAGTACTAAAGTCTGCATTGGTTGGCGAACCATTATTTGCCCCGTCTTTGTTGTCGAAGATGAAATTGTAAGTACCTTCTGCAAAAATTCCAAGATTTCCGATTGGTATTGCAATTCCTAGTTTGGGCGCAGCGCCAAATTTTGAAGTTGTTACTTCTGAAGTTGCTCCTAATACATTGCCTTTTAAGGTAGATCTGAATACCCCAGCCTCAGCGCCAACATACGGACGAACAATTCCTTTTGTTAAATAATACTCAAACATACCAGTGATAGGTACAATTGTGTTTGTGAATTCGTAGCCCGTTCCTTTAAATTCTTCTTTGATTGATTTCACACCTGCACCAATTGCAAACTGTTCCGTTACAAAGATTTTTGCCTGTAAACCCGCACCGTAAAGCCCCTTTGCATCTTTAGAGTCAGGTGAAAAATATGACCCATGAACTCCTAATGAGAACTGTGCATTTGCTTTCTGAGTAGTAGCAATGAAAGCTGTCGCCAAGATGGCGAATGATAACAATAACTTTTTCATATTTTGATCATTTTAATGAAGAGATAGAATATTCTTCTGTTTATATCAAGGAATGAAAAAAGGCTGTTCCATAGCTAAATCTGTTCTTTTCTGGGGTGTTTTTTGCACGAATAAATCATGAAAAAATATATTTGGCATACAATTAGCCCCAAAAATAATGGGGAAAACCTCCTAGATTTCCCCCATTAAAGTATATTGTAAGTGATTATTCTTATTTTATTCCGATGTAACGTTCAAAAAACTCGTAAATTCTAAGCATTCGGTCTATTTTCTGACGAACATTTCCAGTTCTTGAAAGTTCATGCGTACCGCCTGGCATACGAACATACTCCACTTCTTTCCCCATTATTTTTAATGATTTATACATCATTTCAGACTGAATCACCCCTGTTCTTAAATCATTTTCGCCATGTTTAATCAAAAATGGAGTTTTGATTTTATCTACATAAGTATAAGGAGATTCTCTTTCTAATATTGGTTTGATGTTATTTTCCCATGGATAACCGCCAAAATAATTTGGCGTAAGTCGCCAAGCGTTACCTTCACCCATGAAAGTAGATAATTCATAAACTCCACGCTGTGCAAAAGCGGCTTTAAAACGGTGGTCGTGCGAGATAATCCAAGCCGTTAAATAACCAGCATAAGAACCACCCGTAATTACTTGTCTGGAAGTATCGACCCAACTTGCTTTGGCAGCATCGCTTGTAGCAGCTAAAACATCTTCCGTTGGTCCATTGCCCCAATCTTGATAATTTGAAAACTGGAAATCTTTTCCATAACCGCCCGAACCTCTTGGGTTGGCATAAACCAAACCATAACCTTGCGAACAAAAGTATTGGAATTCATGCCACATTGATGCTTCGCCTGGTCCCCACATGGCAGTTGGTCCACCGTGCATATTTAATAGTAAAGGATATTTCTTGCCAGCTTCATAATTGGCAGGTTTCATAATCCAATACTCTACTGATTGTCCTTTAGAGTTTTTGTAAACTCTTTTTTCAGGAAAGCTCAAGGCTTTATTTTGTAGCCATTCGTCATTATGAGCGCTTAATTTAACAGCATTTTTCATCTGTAAATCTGCTGTATATAATTCAGAAGGGTTTTTTACTTCAGTTTTGGCAAAAAGAATTCGTTCTTTAGAAATGTCAAAACTGCTGATTCCTGTATCATAGTCACTTAGTTTTTCGATTTTTTTAGTCTGCACATCTAATTTATAAACAGGTACTCCACCATTTGAACTTGCAGTGAAATACACAAATTTACTGTCGTCTGTCCATTCAAAATTATTAGCAGCTCTGTCGAAAGCAACCATTGTTTTGTTACTTCCATCGGCATTGGCTAAAATGATTTGATTAAAGCCCAACCAATCTGTTTTAGACATCGTGGCAATCAACAATTTTCCATCAGGCGATGGCGTAGCACCATTGTATGAAATTCCTTTTCCAGCAATAATTTGTTTAATGCCCGAACCATCAGCATTCAATAAAACAATCGAAGCATTCAATTCTCTATCTGGATGTTGTAAACTATCTCTACCACTCGACGCATAGATTTTCTTACTGTCTGCTGACCAACTTCCGCCGTTATACGACCAGAATCCATTTGTCAACTGTACAGGTTTTGCACCTTCTTTCGCATCAATCACGAATAAAAGATTGAAACGAATTTCTGGCTCAGTCGTAGATTCTCCTTGAAAATTCAAGCGGGTAATTACTTTTGCTTTTTTATCTTCAACATCTTTTTCAAGATATGCTCTGATTTCTTCCATACTTCCATTTGGATTAGCTTTTACTTTTTTATCAGTTTTCAAGAAATCATTAGTTTTGAAACCAGCTTTTTCAA
>JACCDS010818084.1_pt1 | contig 15784 bp, 17 predicted proteins | sample 7446441 | NCBI WGS metagenome assembly JACCDS01 (sample SAMN15323445, study PRJNA562643) | freshwater metagenome | isolation source: river surface water | place: USA:Blue River Watershed | collected 2017-08-17
ACTGGCGCCCACCACGCATTTCGTTGCCGCCGCCCAGGCCATCCTTTATCGCGGCGCCGGATTCTCCGTCATCTGGCCGCAAGTGCTGGCGCTCATCATCATCGGCGCGATTTTTTTCACCGCTGCGCTGGCGCATTTTCGCAAGAGCATCAGCCAGATGGCGTGATGCAGCGGTTAACCAGAACGCGGAACGAGCGTATGAAACTCCCCAAGGGCGTGGTCGCACTCGGCCTGGTGAGCCTCACCATGGACCTCTCCTCGGAAATGATCCACAGCCTGTTGCCAGTTTTCCTGGTCACCGTACTGGGTGCCAGCGCCCTGTCGGTGGGCTTTATCGAAGGCATCGCCGAAGCCACGGCATCGATCGCCAAGGTTTTTTCCGGCGTGATTTCAGACTGGATGGGCCGCAGAAAACCGCTGGTGCTGCTCGGCTATGGGCTGGCGACGCTGACCAAGCCGCTGTTTCCGCTCGCGCAAGGCATCGGCGCGGTACTCACCGCGCGGTTTATCGACCGCATTGGCAAAGGCATACGCGGCGCGCCGCGCGATGCGCTGATCGCCGACATCACGCCACAGGAAATTCGCGGCGCGGCGTATGGCTTGCGCCAAGCCATGGATACCGTGGGCGGCTTCGCCGGGCCGCTGCTGGCGATGGCACTGATGGCGGCGACGCAGGATAATTTTCGTTTGGTCTTTTGGGTGGCCGTGCTACCGGCGATCATCTGTGTGCTGCTGATTATTTTTGGTGTTGAAGAACCCGAGGCCACGCGTCCGCCAGCCCAGCCGCACTTGCCGCTACACCGCGAAAACCTGCGTCGGTTTGATCTTCGCTTCTGGTGGCTGGTGGCATTTGCGGCAGTGCTCACCTGCGCGCGCTTTTCCGAAGCCTTTTTGCTTTTACGCGCAGAAAATGTCGGGTTGGCGGCGACCTGGGTGCCGGCCATACTGATTGTGCTGAATGTAATGTATGCCTGTAGCGCCTACCCGTTCGGGAAATTTTCCGACAATGGCGGACGGCGCCGGTTGCTGATCTGGGGCATAGGCTTGCTGATTGCCTCTGACTTGGTGCTGGCGCTGGCGGGGAATATCTGGCTGGTCGGCCTGGGTGCCGCCATCTGGGGCCTGCACATGGGCGCAACCCAGGGCCTGCTCTCGGTGCTGGTGGCCGATGCCGCACCGGCTGATTTACGCGGTACGGCGTTCGGCGTGTTCAATCTGGTCAGCGGCCTGGCGCTGCTCGCCGCCAGCGTGCTTGCCGGCAGCTTGTGGACGGCCTTCGGTCCGGCCATGACGTTTTATGCCGGCGCGGCGATTGCCGCCGTGGCCTTGCTCGGTCTGCTGGCGAAAAAAGCATGATGTTGCCAGGCCGCCTCGGCCCTCATGAAGTCGCCACGGGACATCCAAGTCACCCTGGCGACATTCGGACTCGGGACAAGTTTTCGCTTCGCGCGGCCGCAGTATGTCTTGCGGCTTCGGGCCTCCCCTTGAGGCCCTGGCCACAATGACTCTACGGCGACACACCTTGGCTGCTGCGCCCGCCAAGGCTCGCCTAGCGCGGGATCCCCGGCTCCTGCCTCGTTCGGGGGATCTTCGGCTTTGGCATACGTAGGTTCACGCAGTAGTTCGACTAGGGCGTGCCCGTGCTCGACGGCGCCTGGATACGGAACCACATCGCATACAGCGCAGGCACGAACAGCAGGGTGATAACGGTGCCAACAGCCACACCACCGATCAGCACGTAGGCCAGAGGCCCCCAGAAGCTGTCCAGTGTCAGGGGAATGAAGGCCAGCACTGCGGCCAGCGCCGTCAGCACTACAGGCCGCGCCCGCTGTACAGCAGCCTCGACCACGCCATCGAACGCTCCCATGCCGGCCTCAAAATTGTCGGCAACCTGCTGGGTCAGGATGAGGGTGTTGCGCATCAGGATGCCGGCCAGACCGATGAGTCCGAGCAGCGCCACAAAGCCAAAGGGCTGGTTGAAGACGTAAAGCGCCAGCACCGCCCCGATAAGCCCCAGTGGTGCGGTGGCCAGCACCATGAAAGTACCGGCAAACGAGCGCATCTGCAGCATGATAAAAATCAACATGAAGGCCAACATCACCGGTTGCAACTTCTGGATCGATGCATCGGCCTTGCCGGAGGCTTCCATTGATCCGCCGATGTCAATGCGATAGCCCTCTGGCAACGTCGCACGCAGACGTGCCAGATCATTCCAGACCTCCTCCGTGACGGTGTTGGGCTGTGCGCCTTGAATGTCGGAGCGCACGCTCACGAAGGGCTCGCGGTCGAGGCGTTTGATCACTGGCTCCTCATAGCGGATCTCCAAGCGACCAATTTGCGCCATCGGCAGCTTGCGACCGTCGCTGCTGAGGACTTCCAGGCTTTGCATTGCTGCCATGTCCAGCGGTCGACTAAGTGCGCCGCGAGCGATCAGGCCGACGGTGCGCAAACCGTCGCGCAGTTCTGTCACCGGCGCGCCCTCCAGTTGGAATTGCAGTTGTCGTGCCAGGTCTTGCGGCGTGAGCCCAATCAGGCGCAGGCGATCTTCGTCCAGCGTCAGGTGCAGCGCTGGGGCGCGCTCGTCCCATTCCAGGTGGGCGTCCCGGGTGTGTGGGTTGGCCGCCATGATCTCGCGCACACTGTGTGCGATTTCGCGCAGCTTCAGGGGGTCGGGGCCAATGACGCGAAACTGCAAAGGCCAGATCACTGGCGGACCGTAGAGCAAGCGGTATGCCCGCACCCGCGCTTCGGGAAACTCGCCAGCCTCGATGCGATGTTGCAGTTCGGCCAGCACCTTGTCGCGTTCGGCCGCGCCTGCGGTGACCGCAACGATCTTTCCAAACGCCGGATCGGGTGGCTCCGGGTTGGCTGAAATAAAAAAGCGCGGTGCCCCACCTCCGACCGAAGTCAGCAAGGACCGGACTTCGGGCATGGGGTCGAGCACGCCTTCTATTCGCTTCATGACCGCATCGGTGGCAACGATGGCAGACCCCTGAGGCAGGTAGACGCTGACCAGCACCTCGGGTCGATCGGAGCCCGGGAAGAACTGCTTTTGCACCAGGGTTGCCATCGCAATGCCGGATAGCAAGAGCAACAGGACCGTACCAAAAACTAACCTCTTTCGTCGTCGCACGCACGCAGCGACCAGGCTGCGCAGGTGCTGGTACATCGGGGTCTGGTACTGTGCGTCATGCTCGCCGTGTGCCGTAGCACCTTTGAGCATCTTGACGCCCAGATAGGGCACAAAAACCACCGCCACCAACCACGAAACGATGAGTGCGATGCTCAACACCCAGAAAATGTTGCCCGCGTACTCCCCGACGCCGGAGCGGGCAAAGCCAATCGGCAAGAACCCGACAACCGTCACCAGGGTTCCAAACAGCATGGGGGCAGCGGTCACGTTCCAGGCGTGGGCCGCCGCGCGGACGCGGTCCCAGCCTTCAGCCATTTTCACCAACATCATCTCGACGGCAATAATGGCGTCGTCCACCAGCAGGCCTAGCGCGATGATCAGCGCGCCGAGCGTAATGCGGTCCAAATTGATGCCCATGAGCAGCATCACCAAAAAGGTGATACCCAAGGTGACTGGCACAGCAATGCCGACGATCAATCCGGCGCGCAGACCGATGGCGAGTATGCTCACCGCCATCACCACGGCGACCGCCACCAAAAACTTGATTTGAAACAAGTTAACCGCCGCGCGGATGGCGTCGGCTTGATGGGTGAGGACTCCGAGTTCCAGCCCGAGTGGCAAATGCTTCCGCTCGCTGTCGATGAAAGTCTCAAGGCGTTTGCCCAATGCCAGGCCGTTATCGCCCTTGGCCATGACCACCCCTAACAAAATGGCTTCCTGGCCACGCGAGCGGATCAGGGTGCCAGGTGGGTCTTCGAAACCACGGCGAATTTTGGCGATTTCACCCAAGCGCAACACCTTATTGCCGGCGCGAATGGGGAGCCGGGCCAGCGCCTCGGGATCGCTGAGGTCGGCATCTACGCGCAGGTGAAGGCGTGGCCCGACGGTTTCTAGCCGCCCTGCGGGCACTAGCCGGTTGGCCGCGTCGATGGCATCGAAAATGTCCTGTGGCGACAGGCCAAGGTTGACCAGACGCGCATTGTCGAATTCGACAAAAACCCGCTCGGTGCGTTCGCCCAGCAGCAGCGCCTTGTGCACGCCAGGCACCCGCTGCAGCCGGTCGCGTACGGCTTCGGCCTCACGCACCAGTGCCTCATAGGGCAAGCCCGGGGCCGTCAGCGCCATCAGTTTGAAGTACACATCGGCAAAATCGTCATTCACCAGTGGGCCGATGACGCCGGCCGGCAAACGTGACGCCTCGTCGAGCATGCGCTTGCGCACCTCGTAGAAAAGATCGGGCACCTTATCCTGCGGGGTGTAATCCTGAAATTCGATCTGCAAGGTGGCTTGGCCTGGGCGTACCGTGGTTTCGATGCGGTAGAGGTATTCCACCTCTTGTAAGCGCTTTTCAAGCCGATCCACCACCTGATCGCGCATCTGCTCGGCGCTCGCGCCCGGCCAGATGGCATTGACCACCATCACCCGCACGGTAAAGGCAGGGTCTTCGGCACGCCCGAGAGACCCAAATGCATAGACGCCGGCCAGAATCGATAGGATCAGGAAGAACAGCGTGACAGCGCGCTCGCGCACAGCGAAAGCCGATAGATTGGGGAAGCTCACTTCGCCTCCTTCACGCGCACAGCCAGCCCCTCGCGCAACAGATGCGTCCCCAGCGCTACGACGCGATCTTCGGACGAGAGCGGGCCCTGCACTCTCGCCTGCCGGTCATCCATGGCCAGCACGTGCACCGGCACTGGAACCACTTGACCGTTGTGTACGCGCCATACTTGCGGTAGTCGGCCTCGCTCGTCCAAGGCCCCCAGCGGCAAAGCGAACACCGGAGCGACTGCGCCAGCGCCGGTGGCAGCAGCGGAGTCGAGATCGAATCGGGCGTTGACCACACTGCCCAGGGCGAGGGAGTCGCCGCCACCTGCGATGGTGTAGCGCGCCCGTCGGGTGCGCCCCAGGGGGTCCAGGGCCCCGGAGACTTCACGCAACCTGAGTAAATCCGTCGCGCCGCCGGGCAAAGACAACTTTCCCTTGGCCGGGGGGACGACGCCCTCCGGCAGAAAGACCTCGACTTCACGCGCGCCTTGCGCCAGCAGGGCCACTGTCTGGCCAGCGGCAACCACCTGGCCGGGCTCGCCGGTAACGTCGATCAAGATACCGTCGGCCGGCGCCTTGAGCGCCGCATAGCCCAGCGCGTTGCGCGCTTGCGCCTGCCGCGCGCTGGCGGCATCCCGCCGCGACTGCGCCTCACGTCGCTGGAGCGCCGCCCGTTCCACTGCTTGCTCGCTGATAAAGTTCTGTTTCTGCAATTGCACCACGCGGCGCAGTTCTGCCTCTGCATTGGCGAGTGCAATGACGGCTGCCGACTGCTCGGCTTCAGCTGACTCAAGCGCCAATGCCAGATCGCGGGTATCCAGGCTCAGCAGCACCTGCCCGGCGCGCACCATTTGCCCGGCATCGACCGCACGGCTGACGATGCGACCCCCAACCTGAAAGGCCACCGGCGCTTCGATACGGGCACGAACCGTGCCTGAGGACCCCACCACTTGGCCCACCGCTGCACGGGGCTGGACCACGCGCACATATGGCGCCGATTCGCCTGCGGCCTCTTCCTGGGGAGGTGAGCAGCCAAGCAGCATAAATGCGCTCATCCACACAGTAAAAAAATAATAGCTCCGAACTGCCATTACATATTCCTTTCGATGTACTCGGTGCGCCACTGTGCGGGCCTCAAGCGGACTCACCTAACCCCACCAGCAACTCATCCAGCAGCGCTGCAAGGGCCTCGGCTTTTTGGGGCGGGAAATCCGCCTTGGCAGCCAGTTCAGTAGGCACACAGGTGCAACGTGATCGCAGTCTATGACCAGCCTCGGTAAGATGAATTTCCACCACTCGCTCATCCTCGCTCCTGCGCTGGCGCCAAACCAGGCCCTGCAGTTCAAGCCGCTTGAGCAGCGGGGTCAGTGTGTTGGTGTTGAGCAAGGCGCGCTCGCCGATATGGGATACGGGACAAGGCGCATCTGTCCACAAGATCATCAGTACGATGTACTGTGGATACGTCAGCCCCAATGGATCCAGCAAAGGCTGATACAGCCGGGTGATCAGGCGCGACGCCGCGTACAGGCGAAAGCACAGCTGCCCGTCGAGGCGCAGTAAATCCTCGGATGCCCCATCCTTCGGATGTGAATACACCGAGCCTCTGCTCATGCTCGTAACGCCCCAAGTGCCTTAAGAAGGTGCTGCTCGATCTTTGCGGGGGGCGTGACAGGAGCGTAGCGGCGCAGGGGCTGGCCGTCTCGGCCGATCAGAAATTTGGTGAAATTCCATTTGATCTGTCGACAGAAGATGCCCGGCAATCGCTCGGTCAGCCATTGGAACAGCGGATGCGCATTTGGCCCTTTGACTTCGACCTTCTCGAACATGGGAAAGCCAACGCCGTAATTGATCAGGCAGCTGCCTTCGATGGCGTCGGCATCGCCGGGCTCCTGGTTGCCAAACTGGTTGCAGGGAAAGCCCAACACCACGAAACCCTGATCAGCATATTTGCGATAGAGCGACTCAAGGCCCGCATACTGGGGCGTGAGGCCGCATTTGCTGGCGGTGTTGACCACCAGCACCACCTGACCGGAGTAGCGAGACAGTTCAACAGGCTCGCCGCGCAAAGAGCGGGCCTGGAAGCGATGAAATTCACTCATGGGTCGAACCTCTGCGGGAGGGCTCAGCGCAATTCCAGCGCGACCTCGACATTGCCGCGTACGGCATTTGAATACGGGCAGACCGCGTGCGCCTGCTCGATCAATGCCTGCGCCTGTTCACGTGGCAGGCCAGGGACTGTAACCGTCAGCCGGACCGCAAGCGCAAAGCCGCCTTGATCATTCGGTCCGATGCCAACCGTAGCATCGACGCGGGAGCCATCTAACTTGATCTTGTGCTGACGGGCGGCGTACATCAAGGCGTTGTCGAAACATGCAGCGTAGCCGCACGCGAACAGTTGCTCGGGGTTGTTGCCCACGACGCCGGCACCACCCAAAGCCTTGGGCAGGGTCATCCGCAGATCTAGCGTGCCATCATCCGTAGATACACGACCATCTCTGCCACCGGTGGCCGTTGCGCCGGCTTCATACAGAACTTTCATGGACTTCCTCCTACTGTGTCTTGAGAGATTATATCGCTCACGATACAATCTCTCAAGACGTTTTTTGATGCATCACGGCAGTCAACCCGTTTGACTGGGCTGGATGCCGGGCGTCGGATGTAAGCGAATCGAGAGACCGAGTGTGTTCACACGGAAAGGAGAAAGTTCATGCAATATCGTCAATTGGGTAAGTCCGGGTTACTGGTATCGGAGTTGTGTTTTGGCACCATGCCGTTTGGTGCCAAGGGCTACTGGGAAGTGGTCGGCGGCCTGGATCAGCCGATGGCGCAGCGCTTGGTGGACATTGCAATCGACGGCGGTGTCAATTTTTTCGACACGGCCGATGTCTATTCGCATGGTCAGTCGGAGGAGATTCTGGGCAAGACCTTGAAGGGCAAGCGCGACCAGGTGGTGCTGGCCACCAAGGTGCGTGGCCGCATGGGTGCCAACATCAACGACGTGGGCTTAAGCCGCCGCCACATCATCGAAAGCTGCGAGAAAAGCCTCAAGCGTCTCGGCACCGACTACATCGACCTCTACGTCGTTCACAGCTTCGATTTCATGACCCCGCTGGAGGAAACCCTCTCAGCGCTCAATGACTTGGTGCATCAGGGTAAGGTGCGGTATCTCGGCTGTTCCAACTACTTCGCCTGGCAGCTGATGAAAGCCCTGTCGATTTCCGAGCGCCACCATTGGGAGAAGTTCGTTTCGCTCCAGGCCTACTACTCGCTGGTTGCACGCGATGTGGAATACGAACTGGTCCCGCTGTGCGAAGACCAAGGCCTGGGGCTGACGCCATGGTCACCGCTGGCAGGGGGATTTTTGAGCGGCAAGTACCCGCGAGAAAACCCAAAAGCGCAAGAAGGTCGCCGAAGCCGCGAAGAGCAGAACTTTCTACAGCTGGATGAAGACCGCGCTTATGCCATTCTTGACGAGGTCAAACGCATTGCCGAGGCGCGCGGCGTCACCCCGGCCCAGGTGTCGCTCAACTATCTGCTGCGCAAGCCGGCGGTGAGTTCGGTTCTGATTGGTGCGACCAAGCCTGAACAACTTCAGGACAACCTAAATTCAGTGTATTGGTCGCTGACGCCGGACGAAGTGGCCAGGCTGGATGCGGTTAGCGAGCCACCGCACATGTACCCCAAGTGGATGCTGGATTTCACCCGGCTTGATCGAGACAATCCGCAAATGATGCTTTGACACCACGGGTCGTGTGGGGCGCGCGCGCCCCTACACAATGCCCGGTTCTGGTGCTGGTATCTTGGAAATGTTGGTCACCGTATCGCAGCTTTGCCGATGTGCAATACGCAGTTCGCGTGGTCACCCTCGATGAGATCAAAGCTGAGGATTGGACGCTGAACATCTCGCGCTACGTCCTGCCACCCCTTCAAGAAAACATTCCGCCACTACCTGATGCCATCGCTGCATTCAAAGATGCGCTCAACATCGGGGAATCTGCAGTCGAACTCTCGCAATCAGGAATTTTTCCCGATCGCACAAACGACAAAAAGCCCGACCTGTCCTAAGACAAGCCGGGCTTCATTTTCACGGTTCAATCACTGACTGCTCGCGGTACCACCGCTGCACTTCCACCAACATCAGGGTAGTTTGCGCAGCATCCTTGCTCAGCTGCTCGCAGCTCATCTCCCCCGCATCTCCTGAGGAAGCAAGTAAATGGTCGGAGCGGGCTGGAGCAGCTCCGGCGGGAGTTTCGGGAACGGCGGGCAGATCCCTGCCACCGGTTGGGGGGACGTTGCACACCCCGCCAGAACGAGCGTCAGGCTGGCGATCAGCCAGCAGCTTTGACCTTTTGGCGTATTCATTCGAGATTTCCTGCGAGATTTGAAGTTGAGACTGCCGCACATCGGCGACGTGCTGCTCCTGCTTGGCCTGCACCTGAGCGATCTTTTGCTTTTCAGCGTCCCAGGCCTTTTGGACACGGGACTCCCCGATCTGAATTCCACACAACAGCGCCATGGTCAACAGAAGTGCGTCAAAGATTTGCGACCAGTTGGCCAGCAAGAATCGATTGATCCAGTTCATGCCACACCTCCGTCCAAGTCCAGCAGGTTGTGCTGCTTGATCAGGCCGATGACTTTGTCCGCATAAACAGGGTCTGTGGCATAGCCTGCCTTCGCCAGAGCCTGGGCAAAGGCCGGGGCAGTGGTACATGCAAAGCAGGCCTTGTAGCGGGGGTTGCGCTTGAGGAACGCGGCGTGGTCATCGATGCTGGCCTGCCAGCTCGGGTACTTGCGCCAAAGGGCTGGCACCATCACCCACTGGTCCTTGATGAACTCCTTGGTGTTCAGGGTCAAGGTCTGACCGCGCCAGAGGCTGTCGGCCTTGATCCCGAAGAGGTTGTTGCCTGTTTTGGCCAGACCAGATTCGCCCCAAGCCGATTCCAGAGCGGCCTGCGCGATCGTGATGCTGGCAGGAACGCCTGTTTCCTTGGCTGATTCGACGGCGGCCGTGGTGAGCCGCATGATGAATTCCGTCGGACTCACATCATCTCCTTCACGTCCTTGGCTACCTCATCAATGGAGTCATCACGGCGCTTATCGATGAAGGCAAACGTCCAACGCACCATCGCCCACCCGGGCAGTCCACACGCAAAGATCAGCCCGCCCAAGGCACAGAGCCCCATGGTAGAGAACGCCCAGTGGTGCAGTCCAAAGTGCTCGACGGTCATTGCACCACCACCGATGCTGGATACCACTGTGCTGATCAGCCCTACGGCCCACTCCCGTTTGTTGCGTGGCGGCGTCATCAACATGACCACCACTGCAGCCAGGGTGGCTCCACTGGCAGCCGCTGCGGCGGTTCCACCAAATGCTTTGTAGGCCACCGCTGCTCCTGCGACCCCACTGCTTGTAGGTTCTGGCATTCATTTCTCCAAAAGAAAAGCCGCCAAGGCGAACCATGGCGGCGATGAACAAAGTAAAAGTAAAAAAAGGCAGCGTTCAGACGGCGTTCAAGCGGCGACAACTGCAACGGGAAACGGTCTGCGCTCTTGTTTTAGGGGCACAACAGCCCCCATATCCCCGCCCGAATCGACAAACGCCAGCTTGACCACGTCGACCACAGAGACCGTGTCATACCGAATCGCATCAGACTCGATGCGCGTGAGGATCAAACCTTGTGTCTGGTAGTACAGCGCGGCAGCCATGACAGCCAGGTTGTGAGAGAACGCGTTGTCACAGGCGGCATCCCAGAATTCCCCTTCCAGGAACAGGCATGCCCCCTTGCACAGCTGAACCACCGGGCAACGCGGGCATTGACTGCGGGTACTGAAGTGATAGGCCGTATCAAGCGCAATGGCATCGAACTGATCGACATGACCGATCTTGTGATGGGTCGATGCGCTCATGTTCTGGCAGGTCGTGACGTTGCCTTTCATGTCTACGGCAATAGAGTCATCACTGTCCATGCCACACTTTTGCCCCAGTGCAACCATGGGTCTTGACTGAGCCTGCGCGCGCATAAATTCATCGACCTTGTCACGCATCGTTCCCACCGCCATGCCTGAGCCGGTGACCAGTTCCCAGAACACCTGATGGAGGTAGCGGTCGTGGTCTGAACCCTTCAACGCCAAAGACATGCCGCCCTGGTCATAGGGCAGCATCACTTCTTCGGTGGCCAGAACGATGGCCTGCACAGGTAGATCGAGCTTTGCAGCGAAGAACTGGCGCACTGCCTTGAGGGACTGGTTGTGACGGTGCAGTACGGTATTGAAGCTCATTCGGTCCAGTGGCATGCGCCGGGACACCCAGCGCTTGATCTGAGCCAGCATTTCGGGATCGTCTAGCGGATCTGGTCCACGGTAGGACTGTGCAGGCCCGTCATGTGACAGGCCAATTCCAATGTCCAGCTTCTCCACCCAGGCTAGCTTCTCGTCATCGAAGAGCGAACCGTTGGTGACGATGGACAACTGTGCATTGGGATACCGCGCCTTCACGGCTTCACCCAGTGGCTTGAGCAGTTTCCAGTAGACAAAGGGCTCACCACCCCAGAACTCGATCTTGACGCCAGCGCCTTGTCCGTCCTCGCCACCGGCAAACCAACCCTCAAGCTGCTGCATGAAAGGCAAGACGTCCTCAGGGTGGCCGTCAATGTCATGAGGCTGGTGCGCTTGCGAGCAGTACTGGCAGGCGTAATTACACTTGAGGCCCAACTGCAGTTTCAGGTGCCGTATGGCTCTCGATTTGCCTGCCGGGTTGTTCGGGTGATGCACATGCCAGAAAGGCTGCCAATGCATGTCTTGTCTGGGAAACGCCTGTGGCAGAGGCAACGACTCACCGCTGTCGGCCCAGATCAGGCTGGAATCTTCGGGGTCATAGATGGCCTGTCGTTCGAAACCGTTCTTGCCATTGAGAGCGAGTTTGAATTTCATGCCAGGAGCTCCTCGAATGCGATTGGATATGCCTCGCGACATACCTGCGCAGGATCTGCGCCAGCCATCGTCTTGAGGTTAAAAACATGGCGACCGGAGACTTTTCCATCAGGATTGGTCACGAGCACTGTCATGTGCAGATTGCTGTCATCGATCTGGACCACATCGACGTCATAGCCAGGCCGGGTTTGTAGGTTTAGATTCACAAGGTCTCTCCTTTGAGCTCGGTGTAGAGGTCAACATAGTTGTGCGAGGCCACCCGCAGAGTGACCACCAGAAGGGTTCGCTCCCCCTTTGCGTTGAAGGGATTGGTTTCGTGCCAGAGGCGCGAGGGATGCAGGACAACCAGGCCTGGTTCGGTTTCGATGTAGTGAACCTTCTCCCAAAATGGAAACCCCGCCATCGGGCGGGGGTCCTGCAAGATGAGTTCACCGTCACCGACGGTCCAGTCGCGTGCGCGGGGAGGACTTCGCCCCTGACCGCAGTCCAGGTAAAGGCACAGCACATGGTCACATGTATGGTGGTAATGGGGCTGCGCGCGCATGCCAGGCTGGTAGTGCACAGGGATGCAGCGCGCCTCGATCCTGAGATCCCTGGCATTGCGCACCCCATGTGCCCCCAGCAGGTAGTCGCGGTAGGTGTCTTCCACCCAACGCCGAAACCGATGCCAGACCGGGGGCGCATGCGATTCATGCTCGGCATGAAACAGGTTCAGTTGCACGCGCAGCCGCACATCCACATCCGGCAAGCCGTGCTCGGGTGGGTTGGCCTTGTGGTTATGAAACCGCTCGACGGTGAAGCGCCGAAGCGCCTCCATCTCGTCAGGGGTCCAGGGCGCGGTGTTTTTCAGAACAGGGGTGGGCCAGAGATAGTCGATCAAGTTACACCTCCCGAATCCGACCCGGCACCCACTTCCGAACCAAAAGCCACCGCGATGCGCAGAGCGTTGCAGTAACGGGACATGGGACGCGCGGCATGCGCCATGCAGCCATTGAGCTCCACCATCCGATTTGGTTTGACCAGCACGGCTGCCTCGATTTCGCCCTGTGCATCGAGCACGACCAGGTCCCCGCCCCAGCCCGGATCCCACTCGGCCACCGGGTACCAGATCACGGATCTGGCCGTTTTCTGGAATTCGGCCGGGAAGTCCCTGTGCAGCGATGCCTCGTCGCCAAAGGCCTGCACATTGACCCATAGCCGTGTGATGGGGCTGTCAGGAAAGAAGCTCTTCTTGACCTGCTGCGCCGCCATCGCCATGGGACCACCTCGAGCCACGAACGCATCGAGCGTCAGCTCCGGACGCCAGGCCCCCGGGTCATAGTGGTGCTTGCGGGTGCCCGGCAGCACGAAGTTTCGATGCCAGAACACACCAGGAGCTTCAGCATGGGCTTTCCAACCGAATACCAGGGTCTGGCTCAGCAGCCACTGCCGACACTCGGAGGCCAGCTCCGGTGCAATCAGGTCGTCAACTATGCGCATGGTGTTCTCCCGAGATGGCTTCAACACGGAACTCGAAATGGATTTCCACGCTCGCTCGCGTGCCGTTGTAGGGGTAAGTGTGGTGGGCCAGATAGCTTGGGAACACCAGCAGCATTCCGGGCTTGGGATGGATGATTTCCGAGCGCCAGCCTTCCCATGGCAACCTGCGGCTGCCGTAGGCTCCGCTGGGGTTGATCAACACAAAGGCCCCGGAATAGTCCTGCCGCGTCGGATCAGGTTTGGCATCGCCATCTACCCAGTAAATGGCCGACAGGTCCATGTCTTCGGCATGCAGCGGGATGAATTGCCCAGGCTGGGTGATCACCTCACGAGCTGTTTGCCAGACAGGAACGCAGCTATAGGTTTGCTCGATGGCCGCATGAATCTGAACCATGAGTGGGTCCAAGGCATCAGGCCAAGTGGTGTTTCCGATGAGCGACTCTCGGCTCTTTCGCGCCCAGGGTTGTCCATCCCGATTGAGCCTTTCATGAAATCCCATGGCAACTTCGATCATTTGATCGCGCTGTGCATCACCGAGGTGCAGGTATCCCTGGAAGATCCTTGCAGAAAACAGTTCGCGGATCATGAAAGCGTCACCTGCGCGTCGGCGCATCCGGGGTAGAACTTGAAGCCAGCCTTGAGGCGCACTGTGTCGCCTGCTGCAAGTCCCGTGGTCAGGACCGTTGCGGTTGTGGTGCCACCCTGTGTCTGGCGACGGCTGATGGGCAGGTAGCCATTGATGCTTTCGAGGAACACTTCCGCGTCGCGGTTGCTCGCGTCACCAATGCCATCGAGCATGTGAACCGTAAACACGGCCGGATCCCCTGCTTTCACAGAGGTTGGGGCCGTGACCCGCAGGTCCGGGAACTGCATTTCACGCACCTGAGCCGAGGACTGGTAGTCGGTCTGCTCCACATCCGAAGGATCAACCCCTTCGACCAAGCAGCCACCGAGGGTCGGATGCAGGTTCACGGTGACAAAACACTCGTCAAACGGGCTGTCGGCAAAGGGCACATTGAAGCCGGTCAGAAAGTTGCCGTTCCAGACATGCCCGGCAGCCTCAGGCGCGGTGAACCGCGTGGACAGTGTGTAGACGTACAGCGGCAAGGGGTCGATGAGGCGTTTTTCTGCCCAGCGGTAACCCGTCATGAAGGACTGGCGATCGGACCAGCCTCGGTTGTTGCGCAGTTCGCGATAAGTGAAAACCTGCTCTGTCACCACCTGGTAGGAGTTACCATTGACTTCAAAGTCTGGGGTCAGTCCCGAATCAGGCCTGTGACGCAAACCAAAACGCATGCGTACCTGCTCGGCGGTCTTGTCGATCAGGAGATGGATGGCGTAGTCCAGTGTGGTCGAGAGCTTGCCAGCGCGCACAAGAAAGACTTTCATGTGCATCTCCTTCAGCAGCAACCACAGCAGGCACAGTTGCAATTGCAATTTGTGCGGCAGTTGAAGGCCGTGTTGCCGCAGTTGCAGTTGGTGTAGCTGCCACAGTTGCAGTTGCAATTGCAGGCTCGGTACCAGCGGTGATACTCGCCCCCGCCAATTTCGTCTTGGGCCAGGTAGTAAGCGTCGTAGTTGTAGCCGGTGCTGGGCACAGCGTTGTAGGCGTAGGTTGTCCCTCCAGCGCCGTCGTATTGGGCCGAGTTGGCACAGTAGTTAAACCCCAGACCCCAGGTCCACCAGTTGGTATTGGAGGGCTTCCAGTACGTATTGCTTGCGCAGTTTCCTGTCGGCAAGATGCCGTTGCAGTTGCCCGCCAGATCGTCGTAGTACTGGTTGCTGCGTCCCATCTCGCCAATGTCCTGACCATCGTTCATGCGATAGCCGGTGTTGCGAGCGTTGTCCGCCGCACCAGACTGTGACGAATAAATCACTGCACCATTGCCCATGTACAGATGACCTGTCATCGTGTCACCGGCTTTGGCCAATCGACTCGACAAATCGATTGGTACGGTGGCGTTGCCAGTGGCATCCGGTGCGTTGCCATTGACTGAGCGCACAAAGGCTGTGGAGTCATAACCATCGAGCTTGTCAGCGTCGGCGGCTTTGGCCGTGATACCCAGGTATGCCGTGTTGTGGTTGTGCCCCAGCGCCGCATATGCGGCATCGTGGTTGTGTCCACTCAGTGCAAATCCGGTGGAGTCAATGCCGTCCAGCAGATCTGCATTGGCCACCTTGCCCACCGTGGCCGACAGGTCAATGACCATCTTCCACGTGACGGGACTGACCACGGTGAGGATGTAGAGCTTTTGCTCATCGGTCCTGAAACACGGCATACCCAGCTGCAGATTCACAGTTGGGAATGCCGTTCCACTGGAGAGTGACAACGCCGTCTTGTCATTGTTCAGGATCTGCGACAGCGAGTCCGAGAGCGTCGTAGTGGATGGAATTTCGGTGTAGTTTTGCATTTAGTACCCTATCAATACCCTTGGGCAACCCAAGAAATGACTCCCGTTACGCGGGTTCCAGAGGTGTTTTCAAGAATGGCGGTGAAGCCGGTGGTAGAGACTGAGCCGAGGATTCTTGGAATGGCGATGGTGGTGCCGCCTTTGAAGGTCAACGTGACTTCCGGTGCCACACGAAACTGCCTGGTGAAGACCACGGTCACGCCATTGGCGGCTGTGACCACCTGCGCCGTGCCCCGGTCAAAGACATCGGGCACGTCCACCGTCACCCTCAGGCCATCGATGTAGCC
>JACCDS010028174.1_pt1 | contig 15782 bp, 13 predicted proteins | sample 7446441 | NCBI WGS metagenome assembly JACCDS01 (sample SAMN15323445, study PRJNA562643) | freshwater metagenome | isolation source: river surface water | place: USA:Blue River Watershed | collected 2017-08-17
GAGCAGCGCCACAAGCTGGCGGCCGTGGTCGAGTTCATCCATACGGCCACCTTGTTGCACGACGACGTGGTGGATGATTCCGCGCTGCGCCGCGGCAACGCCACCGCCAACGAGACCTTCGGCAACCCGGCCAGCGTGCTGGTCGGCGACTTCCTGTATTCCCGAGCCTTCCAGATGATGGTGGAAGCACAGGACATGCGCATCATGCAAATCCTTGCTGACGCCACCAACGTCATTGCCGAAGGCGAGGTGCAGCAGCTCATGAACATGCACAACGCCGATCTGGACGAGGCCGGCTACCTCCAAGTGATCCGCTCCAAGACGGCCAAGCTGTTCGAGGCGAGTGCCCGCTGCGGCGCCATCCTGGCGGGTGCTGAGCCCCGCCTGGAAGAGGCTTGCGCCGAGTACGGCCAGTCCCTGGGCACCGCTTTCCAGGTGATCGACGACGTGTTGGACTACGCCGGCGACGCCGCCGTCATGGGCAAGAGCCTGGGCGACGATTTGCGCGAGGGCAAGGCAACTCTGCCGCTCATCGCCGCCATGCAACGCAGTTCGGGGCCCGAGCGCAAGCTGATCCGCGACGCCATCGAGCACGGCTCGGTGGCGGAACTGGACCAGGTGATCGCCATCGTGCGAGGTACCGGCGCACTGGACGTGTCGCGCCAGGCCGCCGCCCGCGAGGCAGAACGCGCTGTTGGCGCAGCACGGCACCTACCCGCCGGACCCCATGCCGCCAGTTTGATACAATTGGCCTCTCAATTGCTGGAGCGTCAGTCCTGACGCCTACCCAGCGGTTCGGGACATCGGAATGTAGCGCAGCCTGGTAGCGCACTTCGTTCGGGACGAAGGGGTCGGAGGTTCGAATCCTCTCATTCCGACCAATCATTGGCCTGGCCTGGCCCCCTCGGGATTCATGTACCCCACCGAGTAGCCCCGCCTGGCACTCTCCCCTTGCTGTTTTTTCATGTTGCGCTGCAACGTCTGCTTGCACAATGGCGCCGTGCTTTCGTTTACATCAGTCGGGCAATCGGCGATGATTCGTGGGTTTATCCTCCGAAATTTCGAGAACCACCGCCCATGGCCGCCGTTGATACCGCCATCCACCGCGAAAACGCCCCCTTAGCACTGCCCGGCCTGGGACGCGCCCTGATTCTGGCGGGCAAGCTGGAACAGAAATCGGCCGAGGACATCTTCCGCAAGGCATCCACCAACCGCACCAGTTTCATCGCTGAGCTCACGGGCTCGGGCGCGGTCTCCGCTGCCGATCTGGCGCACACCATGTCGGTGGCTTTTGCCGCTCCGTTGATCGATCTGGATGCCGTGGACACGCAGCGCCTGCCCAAGGAGCTGCTGGACGGCAAGATCTGCCACGACTATCGCGTGGTGGTGCTGGGCAAGCGCAACAACCGGCTGGTGGTCGCCACAGCGGATCCCTCGGATCAGGCGGCCGCGGAAAAGATCAAGTTCGCCAGCCAGCTGGGGGTGGACTGGATCATTGCCGAGTACGACAAGCTTCTCAGACTGGTGGAAGCGCATGCCACCACCGCCTCCGAGGCCATCGACAACATTGTCGGTGGCGGCGACATCGAGTTCGACGAATTCACGACTGAGGCGACGCCCGACAATGCCGAGTCCGCCACCTCGGAAGTGGACGACGCGCCGGTCGTCAAGTTCCTGCACAAGATGCTGATCGACGCCATCGGCATGCGGGCCTCGGACCTGCATTTCGAACCTTACGAGCACAACTACCGGGTGCGCTTCCGCATCGACGGTGAGTTGCGCGAGATCGCCTCGCCGCCCGTGGCCATCAAGGACAAGCTGGCCTCGCGCATCAAGGTCATCTCCAAGATGGACATCTCCGAAAAGCGGGTGCCGCAGGACGGCAAGATGAAGCTCAAGGTTGGTCCTGAGCGGGTGATCGACTTCCGGGTCAGCACCTTGCCCACCCTGTTCGGCGAAAAGATCGTGATCCGTATCCTGGACCCGAGCAGCGCCAAGCTGGGCATCGAGGCGTTGGGTTATGAGCCGGAAGAGAAGGAACGCCTGCTCAAGGCGATTGCGCGCCCCTACGGCATGATCCTGGTCACCGGGCCCACCGGTTCGGGCAAGACCGTGTCGCTTTACACCTGCCTGAACCTGCTGAACAAGCCGGGCGTCAACATCGCCACGGCCGAGGATCCGTCCGAAATCAACCTGCCAGGCGTCAACCAGGTCAATGTCAACGACAAGGCCGGCCTGACCTTTGCCGCCGCGCTCAAATCCTTCCTGCGTCAGGATCCCGACATCATCATGGTGGGCGAAATCCGCGACCTGGAAACCGCCGACATCGCCATCAAGGCGGCCCAGACCGGCCACCTGGTGTTGTCCACCCTGCACACCAATGACGCGCCCACCACTCTGACGCGCATGCGCAATATGGGCATCGCGCCGTTCAATATCGCCTCCAGCGTGATCCTGATCACGGCGCAGCGCCTGGCACGCCGCCTGTGCCCGAACTGCAAGGCACCGGTTGACATGCCCAAGAAAGCCATGCTTGATGCCGGCTTCCAGCCAGCCGAACTCGACGGATCATGGATCAACTACCGTCCGGTGGGCTGCTCCGCCTGCAACAACGGCTACAAGGGACGCGTGGGCATCTACCAGGTCATGCCGATCACCGAGGAACTCCAGCGCATCATCCTGCGCGATGGTTCGGCCCTGGACATCGCCAGACAGGCACAGGCCGAGGGCGTGCGCTCGCTGCGCCAGTCTGGCCTGCACAAGGTCAAGCAGGGTCTGACTTCGATCGAAGAAGTCCTGGCCGTCACCAACGAATAACAAACGGGAGCTTCAGAGGACACCATGGCAACAGCACAAACCAAGGGCGCCAAGGAAGTGGTCTTCGAATGGGAAGGCAAGGACCGCAACGGCAAGATGGTGCGCGGCGAAATACGTGCCGCCGGTGAAAACCAGGTGCTGGCCTCGCTGCGTCGCCAGGGCATCCTGCCCGGCAAGGTCAAGAAGCGCCGGATGCGATCGGGCAAGAAGATCACCGCCAAGGACCTGACCCTGTTCACACGTCAGCTGGCCACCATGATGAAGGCCGGTGTTCCCTTGTTGCAGGCATTTGACATCGTGGGGCGCGGCAACTCCAACCCCAGCGTGACACGCCTGCTGAACGACATCCGCAATGATGTCGAAACCGGCACCTCGCTGAGCACGGCTTTCCGCAAATACCCGATCTACTTCGACAACCTCTACTGCAACCTGGTCGAGGCCGGGGAAGCCGCGGGTATCCTCGACCAGTTGCTGGACCGGCTGGCCATGTACATGGAAAAAACCCAGGCCATCAAGCAGAAGATCAAATCGGCCCTGATGTACCCGATCTCGGTGGTCGTCGTGGCCTTCGTCGTGGTTGCGGTGATCATGATCTTCGTGATTCCCGCCTTCAAACAGGTGTTCTCCTCGTTCGGCGCCGACCTGCCCGCGCCCACGCTGATCGTGATCGCCATGAGTGAATTCTTCGTCGCCTGGTGGTGGCTGATTTTCGGCGGCATTGGTGGCGGCCTCTACTTCTTCTTCCAAGCCTGGCAACGCAATCGCAAAATGCAGCAATTCATGGACCGGCTGATGTTGAAAATACCGGTTTTCGGCGCATTGATTGATAAATCCTGCATTGCGCGCTGGACTCGTACGCTATCCACCATGTTCGCCGCTGGCGTACCGCTGGTGGAAGCGCTGGACTCGGTGGGCGGGGCCGCCGGCAACTGGCTTTATGAAGAGGCCACCATAAAGATCCAGCACGAGGTCTCTACTGGCACCAGCCTGACGGCCGCCATGACCAATGTGCAGCTGTTCCCGAGCATGGTTCTGCAGATGTGCGCGATTGGCGAGGAATCCGGCTCGATCGACCACATGCTGGGCAAGGCGGCCGACTTCTATGAAGCCGAGGTGGACGACATGGTCGCCGGCCTGTCCAGCCTGATGGAGCCCATCATCATCGTGTTCCTGGGCACCCTCATTGGTGGCATCGTGGTTTCGATGTACCTGCCCATCTTCAAGCTGGGCCAGGTGGTCTGATGCTGGTCGCGCAGGGAGTCGACGCCGCTCTGGTCGGTGTGCTGGGGCTGCTGATCGGCAGCTTCCTCAATGTCGTCATCTATCGGCTGCCCAAGCTCATGGAGCAGCAATGGGCAGCCGAATGCGCCGAACTGGCCGGCAAGGAATTGCCACCGTCGGAAACCTTCAATCTGCTGGTACCGCGTTCACGCTGCCCGAAGTGCAAGCACCAGATCCGCTGGTACGAGAACCTCCCCGTGCTGAGCTACCTCTTCCTGCGCGGCAAATGCTCGGCCTGCGGTACACCCATCAGCTTGCGTTACCCGCTGGTTGAACTGGTCACAGGCGCCTTGTTCTTCTACTGCGGCTGGCACTGGGGGGCAACGCCCGCAGGGCTCGCCTGGTGCGGTTTTTCGGCGGCCATCGTGGCCCTGGCCCTGATCGACTGGGACACCACGCTGCTTCCCGACAGCATCACACAGCCCCTGCTCTGGGCCGGCCTGATCCTGGCGGCCCTGAAATGGAACAACGTCACCTTGCCAGACGCCTTGTGGGGCGCCGTGGGCGGGTATCTGTCCCTGTGGCTGGTCTATTGGAGCTTCAAGCTGGTCACCGGCAAGGAAGGCATGGGCTTTGGCGATTTCAAGCTCTATGCGGCCCTGGGCGCATGGTTTGGCTGGACCGCGCTGGTGCCCATCATCCTGATGGCTTCGGTCATCGGGGCCATCATCGGCATCGCCCTGAAATTCAACAACAGCTTGCGCGAAGGCGGTTACGTGCCCTTCGGCCCCTTTCTGGCTGCGGCCGGACTCACGGCCATGCTCTTCGGGCCGCAAAGCATCCTGCGTTTTGTCGGGTTGTGAACCGATGCGTGGTGTGACGCGTCTCGGCCTCACAGGCGGCATCGGCAGCGGCAAGACGACGGTGGCCAGCATGCTGGCCCAACAAGGTGCCGCCGTCATCGATGCCGACGCCATCTCACGCCAGACCACAACCACAGGCGGCCATGCCATTGACGCCATCCGACAAACTTTCGGCCCGGAATTCATCACTGCGGAAGGGGCGCTGGATCGCGAACGCATGCGCGCCCTGGTCTTCAGCGATCCGATGGCGCGTCAACGGCTGGAGCAGATCGTGCATCCGCTGGTGGGCCAGGAAACCCGGCGCCAGGCCCAGATCGCCATCGCGGCGGGACACCGTTGCATCGTCTTCGACATCCCCCTGCTGGTCGAGTCGGCCCACTGGCGCACCCGCCTCGACCAGGTGCTGGTGCTGGACTGCCGGCCAGAAACCCAGATCGCGCGCGTCATGCAGCGCAGCGGACTCAGCCGCAGCGAGGTCCAGAGCATCCTGGCTCAGCAGGCGAGCCGCACCCTGCGCCTGCAGGCAGCAGACCACGTGATCTGCAATGACGGGCTTGGCCTCCCTGAATTGGCTCGCCTGGTCGGGCAGTTGGCCCACTGCTTCGGGCTATGATTCGCCGTCCGGAATTACCAGCGTGATCACCTACGAATACCCATTCAACGAGCGCATCAGGACCTACCTGCGGCTGGAAAACCTGTTCCACCGCCTGCTTGAACTGGTCGCTCGCGACGAGGCTCTCGATCATCACTATGCCCTGGCCAGCCTTTTCGAAGTCATGGACGTGGGCGCCCGCGCCGATCTCAAGGCTGACGTGCTGCGCGATCTGGACCGTCAGAAGCAGATCCTCAACGGATATCGGGGCAATCCGAGCATAGCCCAGACGGTGCTCGACGAAGTCCTGCAGCAGATCGAAAGCTGCTACACCCAGCTCACGAACCTCACCGGCAAGGCGGGGCACCATCTGACCGAGAACGATTGGCTGATGAGCATTCGCAGCCGCATCGGTATCCCGGGGGGAACCTGTGCCTTCGACCTGCCGGCCTATTTCGCCTGGCAGCATGAAACGGGTGAAAAACGGCGCGCCGATCTGCAACACTGGATCGCCACTCTCACGCCCATCTCCGATGCCATCAGCCTGCTGCTGACCCTGCTGCGTGATTCAGGTGTGGCGCAAAAAGTCATGGCGCCTAGTGGTCAGTACCAGCAGGCTCTGCCCCAGGGACGCACGTTCCAGTTGCTGCGCCTGAGCATTGATCCAGCCTTGGGTCTGATCCCCGAGATCAGCGGCAATCGCCTGATCGTCTCGATCCGACTCATGCGCCTCGAAGACGATGACCGCCTGCATGCCAGCAACCAGGACGCATCGTTCGATCTGACCCTGTGTTCCTGAGCCCCCCGCGTTCGCCACGCCCTCGCCTCATGCCTCGTCCTGCCAACACCTCACCAGACCCAACGAAGCGCGTCAATTGCCCGACATGCGGCGGCCAGAGCGTGTATGCCCCGGGCAACCCCTACCGTCCCTTTTGCAGTGAACGCTGCAAGAAAATGGACTTCGGCGCATGGGCCAGCGAAACCTTCCGCATGCCGGCCGAAGCACCCCCTGACGACCAGGAATTCGGCGACCCCAAGCTGCAATAAGGCCCGCAGCGGGCGTTCAGATATCGATACGGGTCGTGCCGGCATATCCGCGCTCCTCGGCCAGCCATTGCAGCACCGGAACAGCACCCGGCAGCACGGGCGCCATCTGGACCGGCAGTTCCTGCCAGGTGCAGGCTTGACCTTCGCGCATCTGCAACTCACCACGCCAGGCCGTCACTTTGCAGAAATTGAGTCGCACCAGCGCATGTGGGTAGTCAACCAACTCGCTTTTCCAGGGCTGGATCTCCAGCGCGTCTATGCCCAGTTCCTCATGCAACTCCCGCTTCAAGGCCTGCGCCACGTCTTCCCCGGCTTCGAGCTTCCCCCCCGGAAACTCCCAGTAACCCGCATAGACCTTGCCCACGGGGCGGGAGGTGAGCAAGAAACGACCATCGGGCTGCAACAACACGCCAACAGCAACCTCGGTCACCGACCGGTCGGGGCCACCCTCACGCTGGCGGTGAGCATCGGCAACCAGCGTTTGGCTCATGCTTGGCTGCCATGTTTGCCAGCGTAGTCCTTGGCAAACTGGTAAGCCACGCGGCCGCTACGGGAACCACGTTCCAGCGCCCAGACCAGGGCTTCGGGCTGCGCAGCCGCTATGGCCGGCTCGGATACGTCAAAGGATGACAGCCACTGCGCCACGATGCTCAGGTACTCGTCCTGGCTGAAGGGATAAAAACTGACCCACAAACCGAAACGTTCGGACAGGGAGATCTTCTCCTCCACCACCTCACCAGGATGGATCTCGCCATCCTCGGTATGGCTGTAGCTGAGGTTGTCCTTCATGTACTCGGGCAGCAGGTGACGGCGATTGCTCGTCACGTAGATCAGCACATTGGGTGTGGTCGCCGAGACCGATCCATCGAGTATGGATTTCAAGGCCTTGTAGCCGGGCTCACCATCCTCGAAGCTCAGGTCGTCGCAGAAGACGATGAATTTCTCGGCGCGCTGCGACACGGCCTCCACGATGTCGGGCAAGTCCACCATGTCGGACTTGTCCACCTCGATCAGGCGCAAGCCCTGCCCGGCATAGGTATGCAGGCAGGCCCGGATCAGCGAGGACTTCCCCGTCCCGCGCGCACCGGTCAGCAGCACGTTGTTGGCCGGCAGCCCGCGTACGAACTGCTCGGTGTTGCGCTGGATCTTCTCTTTCTGCTGATCGATTTCCTTGAGCTGATCCAGCTTCATTGCCCCCACATGGCGCACCGGTTCGATGACGCCATGGCCGGAACTGCGCTTGCGGTAGCGAAAGGCGATGGAAGCCTCCCAGTCGGGCTGACTCAGGGGCTGGGGCAGGATGGATTCGATACGCGCCATCAGGTGCTCGGCGCGCAGCAGCAGGCGTTCAAGTTGGGACTGCATGGGCATCAGGAACGATAGTCGGCGTTGATGGTCACGTACTCATGACTGAAGTCACAGGTCCAGACCGTGTCTTCAGCCTGGCCACGCCCCAGCACCACGCGCACCGTGATCTCGCTCTGTTTCATCACGCGCTGGCCGTCTTCCTCGCGGTAGGACGGGTTGCGCCCGCCTTGCACGGCCACATGAACGTCGTCCAGGAAAAGATCGATGCGGCTCTGGTCCAGATCGGCGACACCGGCATAGCCCACCGCAGCCAGGATGCGCCCCAGATTCGGGTCGCTGGCGTAGAAGGCCGTCTTGACCAGCGGTGAATGCGCGATGGCATAGGCCACCAGGCGGCACTCCTCGGCAGTCTTGCCGCCCTGCACGCGGATGGTGATGAACTTGGTGGCACCTTCACCGTCGCGCACGATGGCCTGGGCCAGCTTGCGCGCCACCTCCAGCATGGCCGCTTTCAGTTGCTGGCCCTCGGCGCTGTCCAGCGATTCGATCACAGGATGAGCCGCCTTGTTGCTGGCGATGACGACAAAAGAGTCATTGGTCGAGGTGTCGCCATCGACCGTCACGCGATTGAAAGATCCGTCGGCGAGCCCGTGCGCCAGCTGCTGCATCACCCGCTGGCTCACACGCGCATCCGTGGCCATATAGCCCAGCATGGTTGCCATATTGGGGCGGATCATGCCCGCGCCTTTGCTGATGCCCGTGATGCTGACCTTGGCACCGGCAATCATGAACTGGGCACCGAAGGCCTTGGGCACAGTATCCGTAGTCATGATGCCCTCGGCCGCACGCAACCAGTTGTCTTCGCGCGCATCGGCCAGCGCGGCTGGCAGACCGGCTTCGATGCGCTCGTGCGGCAGCGGCTCCATGATCACGCCCGTCGAGAATGGCAGCACCTGTTCAGGCACCAGTTTCAGTTGCCTGGCCAGCGCCGCGCAGGTGCTCCGCGCACGTGCCAGCCCCTCCTGCCCGGTGCCGGCATTGGCGTTGCCGGTATTGATGACCATGGCGCGGATACCTCGGCCCGCCGCCAGATGCTCGCGGCACACCTGCACCGGTGCGGCGCAGAAACGGTTCTGCGTGAACACGCCGGCGACGGATGCCCCCTCATCGAGCAGCACGACCGTCAAGTCCTTGCGCTTAGCCTTGCGCACGCCGGCCTCGGCGACGCCGATGCGCACACCCGCGATGGGGAACAGTTCAGCCGGATTGGGTTCAGACAGGTTGACGGGCATATTGCAACTCTTATCGGAAATTCGGACGCCTGCCTCAGCTCAGCTTGCCGTGACACTGCTTGTATTTCTTGCCGCTGCCACAGGGACAAGGCTCGTTGCGCCCCACGCGCGGAATGGCCGCTACTTGCGTGGCCGTATCAAGCGTGGTCTGCACCTCACCGGTCTCCGTGGGCGCGGTATACGTGACGTTGGCGATGTGCTCGGCCTTGTTCTCCATGGCCTCGGCCGCCTGCTCGATCTGCTCGCTGGACTGCACGCGCACCGTCATGAGCACACGCGTCACCTCGTTCTTGACGGAATCCAGCAGTTGACCAAACAGCTCGAAGGCTTCCCGCTTGTATTCCTGCTTCGGTTGCTTCTGGGCATAACCACGCAGATGGATGCCCTGGCGCAGGTAATCCAGCGCACTCAGATGCTCTCGCCAGTGGGTGTCGATGCTTTGCAGCAGCACCATGCGCTCGAACTGGGTGAAATTGCTGGTGCCCACCTGTGACACCTTGGCCTCGTAGGCCGCATGCGCCGCGGTTATCACTTTTTCAAGGATGTCTTCGTCACCGATGGCGCTGGCATCCTGCACCAGGCTTTGCAAGGGCAGATCCAGCTGCCATTCGTCATGCAGCACCTTTTCGAGCGCCGGAACATCCCATTGCTCTTCCACCGATTCCTCCGGGACGAACTGACGCACCAGATCGGCAAAGCAGCCTTCGCGCAGCGAGGCGATCTGGGTCGACAGCGTTTGCGCATCGAGGATGGCGTTACGCTGCTGGTAGATCACCTTGCGCTGGTCATTGGCCACGTCATCGTATTCCAGCAGCTGCTTGCGGATGTCGAAGTTGCGTGCTTCGACCTTGCGCTGGGCGCTCTCGATGCTGCGCGTGACGATGCCGGCTTCGATGGCCTCGCCGTCCGGCATCTTGAGCCGGTCCATGATGGCGCGCACCCGATCACCGGCAAAGATGCGCATCAGCGCATCGTCCAGGCTCAGGTAGAAGCGCGAAGAGCCCGGGTCGCCCTGGCGTCCGGAACGGCCACGCAGCTGGTTGTCGATGCGTCGCGACTCGTGGCGCTCGGTGGCGATGATGCGCAGACCGCCCAGCGCCACCACGGCCTCATGATCCTGATTCCACTGCACGCGCAGGGCGTCGATCTTCTGCCGCTTGGCCGCCGCGTCCAGCGTCTCGTCAGCCTCGATGGCCTCGATACTCTTCTCGACATTGCCCCCCAGCACGATATCGGTACCGCGGCCCGCCATATTCGTGGCGATGGTGATCATCTTGGGCCGGCCGGCCTGGGCGATGATGTCCGCCTCCCGCGCATGCTGCTTGGCATTGAGCACCTGATGCGGCAGCTTGGCCTTCTCCAGCAGTTGCGCGATGATCTCGGAATTCTCGATCGAAGTGGTACCCACCAGGACGGGCTGGCCACGCTCGTAGCACTCCCGGATATCGGCGATGGCTGCCTCGTACTTCTCGCGCGTGGTTTTGTACACGCGGTCAAGCTGGTCGTCACGGCGACTGAGCCGGTTCGGCGGGATCACCACGGTCTCCAGGCCGTAGATCTCCTGGAACTCGTAGGCCTCGGTGTCGGCCGTGCCGGTCATGCCGGCCAGCTTGCCGTACAGGCGGAAGTAATTCTGGAAAGTGATGGAGGCCAGCGTCTGGTTCTCCGCCTGGATGGCCACGCCTTCCTTGGCCTCGACCGCCTGGTGCAGGCCGTCGCTCCAGCGGCGACCGGTCATCAGGCGGCCGGTGAACTCGTCGACGATCACCACCTCGCCGTTTTGCACCACATAGTGCTGGTCGCGGTGGTACAGATGTCGCGCCCGCAGCCCGGCATACAGATGGTGCATCAGCGTGATGTTGGCCGGATCGTAGAGGCTGGCCCCCTCGGGCAGCAATCCGGCCTGGGCCAGCAGAACCTCGGATTTTTCATGGCCCATCTCGGTCAGGAAGACCTGATGGCTCTTCTCGTCCACCGTGAAGTCGCCGGGCTTGATCACGCCCTCGCCCGTACGGGGATCGGCCTCTCCTTCCTGTCGGCTCAGGCCAGGCACCAGCTTGTTGATGGCCACGTACATGGCCGTGTGGTCTTCCGCCTGACCGCTGATGATCAACGGTGTACGCGCTTCGTCGATCAGGATGGAATCGACCTCGTCCACGATGGCGAAATTGAGGTCGCGCTGCACGCGGTCCACCACCTCGTAAACCATGTTGTCGCGCAGATAGTCGAAACCATACTCGTTGTTCGTGCCGTAGGTGATGTCGGCGGCGTAGGCCGCCTGCTTCTCCTGGCGCGACATCTGCGGCAGGTTCACGCCCACCGAGAGTCCCAGGAAGCTGTACAGCCGCCCCATCCACTTGGCGTCGCGGTTGGCCAGATAGTCGTTGACCGTCACCACGTGCACGCCCTGGCCAGCCAGGGCGTTCAGGTAGACCGGCAGCGTGGCTGTCAGGGTCTTGCCCTCGCCGGTGCGCATTTCCGAAATCTTGCCCTGATGCAGCGACATGCCGCCCATGAGCTGCACGTCGAAGTGGCGCATCTTCATCACGCGCTTGGAAGCCTCCCGGACGACGGCAAAGGCTTCCGGCAACAAGGCCTCCAGGCTTTCACCTTTCGAAATCCGTTCACGGAATTCGCCGGTCTTGGCCTGCAAAGCCGCGTCTCCCAGCTTCTCGAATTCGGGTTCCAGTGCATTGATGCGGACGACCACACTGCGGAACTGCTTGAGCAACCGGTCGTTGCGGCTGCCGAATATTTTGGTGAGGATGTTGATGCCCATGAACGCCGTACCGCCCTGCAGGTCATGAAAACCGGCAGGGCTGTGCAATCCTTATCAGTCTAGATGATGAGTGTTGCCAGCTACGGCAACATCTGTCCCGGTACCTTACGGCACAGGGAGCGCGAAGCGCTTGATTCTACCTTTGTGCCGCTGGAGCGGCGGATGCCGCCGGCACAGGCGGCACGGCGGGCATGGCCACTGCCGGCTTGGCCACGGCGCCTGCAGGCGCAGCCGTCACCGTGACCGCAGCAGGCACGGTGACCGGCGCCACGACCTTGACGGGCGACTGAGCTGCCGGAACCACCGTGGGCGCAGGAGCCTTGCCCCCCCCCGTGGCGGTGATCGTCGCCACCGGCGGGACGGGAGCCCGGATGGCTACCGGGGCGGCGGCGGCCAATGCCAGTTGCTGCGCCGGCTGGCTGCGACTGGCGCTCATGAACTTGTGCGGATCCTGCGGCACCCCACGCACGAGGACTTCAAAGTGCAGATGTGGCCCGGTTGATCGCCCCGTGGTCCCCACTTCGCCGACCTTCTGCCCCCGCTTGATCAGATCACCCTTCTTGACCGTGACCTTGGAGGCATGGGCATAGCGGGTGACCAAGTCTTTGCCGTGGTCGATCTCCACCATATTGCCGTAATCAGGACGAAATTCCTGGGTCACTACCACACCGCCAGCGGCAGCCAGAATGGCCGTGCCCGTCGTGGACTGGTAATCAATGCCGGTATGCAGGGCCGAGCGACCGGTAAAAGGATCGATACGCCAGCCAAAACCGGAACCGGCACCGCCGAACGCCACCGGATGCTGGGTCGGGATCATCATGGTGCGGACTTTCTGCTCAAACAGCCTGGACTCGACCACCGACATCAGGTCCGTACGCTGCTCGGTCACACGATCCAGGTCCGCCAGAGTTTTTTCCAGTTCCTGCATGGTCAGCGGGCGACCCGACACCAGGGCGCCGCCCTGGCCGGGCTTGGCCCGGATGTCGGCGGGGTTGATGCCGGCCAGACCGGAAACTCGTTCGCCCAGGGATTCCAGCTGAAGGAGCTTGGCCTGCATTTCGCCAAGCCGGCGAGCCATGACGTCAAGGTTCTCGCGCATGAAGCGGTCGCGCAAGGCGAATTCGTCCTTGACGACCAGCTTGACCAGAGCGCCAATGACGGGCCAGCCTTCGCGCGCGCCCTTCAGAAACACCCAGTGGTACAGGCCTGCGGCCACCAGCATCAACGCGAAGGACAGGCTCAGGCCAACCAGCAGCAGCTTGGTACCACTCAGATGTATTGCACGGCTTTTGGCAAGCCAAGCATCCGTGATAATCAAATGCATCTCTATTCCTTCTTTACCCACCCTCGAATGACGACCCGTCGCCACCAGTCCGTCACGCTGCTGCAGGCCACACAAGAATCGCCCATGCTGGCCCGGCTGAGCGAACTCAGCAAGGACTCCGTTGCCCGGCTCAAGGCTATTGAAGCGATGATACCGGTCGTGCTTCGCCCTGCGGTCACGGCCGGGCCGATTGACGGATCGAATTGGTGTCTGATTGTTAACAGCAATGCTGCTGCTGCCAAAATCCGACAGCTTCTGCCCGCAATGGAGGCCCATTTACGCACCAATGGCTGGCAGGTTACCGTAATTCGGCTCAAAGTACAAATCCCGTCCAACCGCTGAGCCGGCCAGAGGCCCTCGTATACGTGGTTTTTTTGACGGGGATGGTGCCGATTGTCGGAATCGAACTGACGACCTACCGCTTACAAGGCGGTTGCTCTACCAACTGAGCTAAATCGGCACGCTGGCAATTTTACTGTACGACCCCAGCAGAACTTGGCGGCAGCAGGCGTATCAAGGCCGGGGCGACCCAACCCTATTTGACGCGCTTGAGCGCTGGCCGCCCTGCACCACCGCCAGGCGGCCGTGGTGGTTCAGGCTCACCCCCAGCATCGCCATGACCCGGATCGACACTGCTCAGGAGTGGTGCCGGCCCGGAGGGCTCAAGCTCGGCGGGCTGCCTGGCGACACCCGCTCCATCACCCATGGAAGCGGGCAGCTCGTCCTCGTCCAAAGCAAAAGCCATGCCCTGGCCGCTTTCTCGCGCATAGATCGCCATGACCCGGTTCAACGGGACCATGATGTCACGGGCCACACCAGCAAAGCGTGCCTTGAACTCGATATAGTCATTGCCCAGCTTCAGGGCGCTGGTGGCGTCCATGCTGATATTGAGGACGATCTCACCGTCCTTGACATACTCCCGCGGGACACGCACCGTATCATCGACGCGCACCGCCACATAGGGTGTCAGGCCGTTGTCGGTGCACCACTCATAAAGAGCTCGGATCAGATAGGGGCGGGTCGAAGTCGTCCCGCTGGCACTCGTCGTGGACACGGAGGCTGGCCTTATTTGCGCATCACCTTCTCGGACGGCGTCAGTGCCTCGATATAGGCCGGACGCGAGAAGATGCGCTCGGCATACTTGAGCAGCGGCGCCGCGTTCTTGCTGAGCTCGATGTCATAGTAGTCCAGGCGCCACAACAGCGGGGCGATGGCCACATCGAGCATGGAGAAGTTCTCGCCCAGCATGTACTTGTTCTTCAGGAACACCGGCGCGAGCTGGGTCAGGCGGTCACGGATGTGCGAGCGCGCTTTTTCCAGGGCCTTTTCGTTGCTCTTGGCGGCACGCGATTCCAGCGTGGACACATGCACGAACAACTCCTTCTCGAAATTGAGCAGGAACAGGCGCACGCGGGCTCGGTCGACCGGGTCACCGGGCATGAGCTGCGGATGCGGAAAGCGTTCGTCGATGTACTCGTTGATGATGTTCGACTCGTACAGGATCAGATCGCGCTCCACCAGGATGGGGACCTGGCCGTAGGGGTTCATGACATTGATGTCTTCGGGCTTGTTGTAGAGATCGACGTCACGGATCTCGAAATCCATGCCCTTCTCGAACAGGACGAAACGGCAGCGGTGAGAGAAGGGGCAGGTCGTGCCCGAGTACAGCACCATCATGGTGGGAAGCTCCTAAAAATCGAAACGCAGTTTCAGTGATGCCTAACTTGCACTCAAGTTAGCTAGAAACGAAAAGAGTGGGCTGCATTGTCGCAAACCCACTCTACAAATAGCAAGTTTTGCACCGTTGTGGTGCAAAACTTGTCAAATCAGCCGCTTACTTGACGTCTTTCCAGTAGGAAGCGTTCAGGCGCCAGGCGATCACGGTAAAGACCAACAGGAAGAGCATGACCCAGACACCGATGCGCACACGGGTGTTTTGCGACGGCTCGCCCATCCACTGCAGGAAGTTCACCAGATCACCGACAGCCTGGTCGTACTGCAGGGGCGTCATCGTGCCGGGTGTCACTTGCTGCCAACCCTTGAAGATTTCGACATCATGGCCGTGTTCCTTGCGAATTTCGACCACCGGACGGCGCTGGCCTTGCAGCTCCCACAGCACGTGCGGCATGCCCACACTCGGGAAAGCCTGGTTGTTCCAGCCCATGGCCTTGGTCTCGTCGGGATAGAAGGTCCGCAAGAAGGTGTAGAGGTAATCAGCACCGGTGCCACCGTGGCCGGCACGCGAGCGGGCGATCACGGTGAGGTCGGGCGGATTGGCGCCGAACCATTCCTTGGCCTGCTTGGGATCGATGGCGGACTTCATGGTCTCGCCGACCTTGTCGGTGGTGAACAGCAGGTTGTCCTTGATCTGTTCGGTGGTGAAGCCGATGTCCTGCAGGCGGTTGTAACGCATGTAGGCCGCCGAATGGCAGTTCAGGCAATAGTTGACGAAGAGCTTGGCGCCGTTCTGCAGCGAGACATGGTCGCTGGTATTGACGGGCGCCTTGTCCCAGGCGATGCCGCCGCCGGCGGCATGGGC
>JACCDS010370496.1_pt1 | contig 15779 bp, 19 predicted proteins | sample 7446441 | NCBI WGS metagenome assembly JACCDS01 (sample SAMN15323445, study PRJNA562643) | freshwater metagenome | isolation source: river surface water | place: USA:Blue River Watershed | collected 2017-08-17
ATCAGCGGAGTAAGGCTATTCGTGGCAGGTGCCCGCCATCAGACGACCACCGGCCTATGTCCGAGTTGCTGATCAGCGACGTGGGGTCATCGGGCCGCGGCCTTCGATGTGACGGAAGTTGATACGACCCTTGCTCAGGTCATAGGGAGACAACTCCAGGGAAACACGGTCACCCGCCAGAATGCGGATGTGGTTCTTGCGCATCTTGCCTGCCGAATAGGCGATCAGCTGGTGACCATTGTCCAAGGTGACGCGGAAACGGGTATCCGGCAACACTTCGTTAACCACGCCCATCATTTCAATCAGATCTTCTTTTGCCATAAAACTTCCTCTGAACCTATGAATTACCAGTAGCCGGTTCGAGCTTGTGTCTGGTAAAAAACTTGTGCGTTTGCAGATTCCGCCAGCGCAACAAGCGTTGAAAAATTGCCACCAAAATTCAATGTTTGTGCGCGTCGCACCAGTGCAGCCGGCAATGCGCTATTTGCCAAGTTGAACTGTGTGTAAATCGTCAAACTAATTTTGGTTCTGAATTTATAAATATACAAACGCGCCAACTGCAAAGGAAGTGGACTGGTTATCCGTCTGCAGCTACCGGTAGGTATTGGGAGTCGCTCTAGAAGCCGAATAGGCGCTGGATTGGAACCTCCACAGTCGGGAGAATTGTGTTTTTGCACGAGGCTCAGACACTGCCAATCGCTTTTTGGCGACTCGCTAATGTAGCATGGAGCACTGAAACCGGAACTTCACGCCCTGTTTTGACTCGACAGGGTGTGGTTTTCTTAGTGAAACTCGGGAATATTCAAAGCATGAAACTCTGCATTCTGGACAACGACACCATCGACGAAGCCTTGATCCCGGTGTACGGCAATTACGGTGCCATGCTGGAGAAAGTCCTTCGTGATGCCGGGGCTGCCGATTGGACAATGGATCGTTTCAGCACACCGCACGGTGAATATCCGGCGAACTTTGCAGATTACGACGCTGTGCTTCTTACGGGCAGCAAAGCAGACTCCTTCTCAGATGAGCCTTGGGTGGTAGAGCTGCGGCGCAGAGTCACCGCGCTGTTGTCCACCGACATCAAGTTGTTAGGTGTGTGTTTTGGCCATCAGTTGATCGCTCTGTGCATGGGCGCCAAAGTGGGTCGTGCACCTCAAGGCTGGGTAACGGGACGCAACACGTACCAGTGGCACGCAGAAGATCTCGTAGACAACAACCGTGATGGTTTCGCTTTGTTGGCCAGCCACCAGGATCAGGTCTTGGAGTTACCCGAAGGCGCACGACTGCTTGCGAGCAGTGACCGATGCCCTATCGCTGCCTACTCCAAGGGCAAAGAAGTCCTGTGCATTCAACCGCATCCCGAGTTTGTAGAAGATTACAGCGCCTATCTGTTGAACAAACGTCGCGCGCTTCTGGGTGACGAGCACTACGCGTCCAGCATGGAAAGTCTGCAATACGGACACGAGGGCGCAGACTTTGCCAAAGTCATGGTCGCTTTCGTCGAAAGCAACTAACTGGTCTCAATAGCTGCCTGCAGGCTTGCTTGGTCAAGCTTTCTGGCGGCACCAAATCCGGCAACAACCCGGCCTGAAAGTGGCTTGATTTTGACAAAAGCAAAGTCCTGCAAATCGGTCATGAATCCCGCTTCAGGGAAACGTTGAACATATGCATCGCGTGCTGGGGCGTAGTCAGGACTTTGTCTGTCAATGAATTCAATATCGGCTTGAATTGACACTCTTGGCAGCGCGTGAACTTCTTCACCTGCTGTTTCTGGCTTTGAAATTAAAACTGCTGCCTGTAATTGGCGCTTCAGATAGCCAAAGTGCGGCGCCAGTGCGCTCACATGCATCAACAGGGATGCCTGCTCACGTAACAGCGCAAAGGGAACCAAGGACGCGTGGGGAAGTCCGTCATCGTCAACAGTTGCCAAAGTGGCGATGCGTTGTCCACCCAGCAGTTTTGAAATCACTGAATGAAAATTTGTGGTCTCGCTCATGCAGTGATCGTACCCGCCATCAAAAACGCCCCGCTATCGGTTGAATAGCAAGGGCGTTAAAGGTAGAGGCTTTGGTAAAACCTGCAGTGAACCGGTTCCTCGTGAGTCCCGCAATAAGTGAGGCTGTGATTCAACCCTGAGAAGAAGTGTATGGCGGTTGAGCAAGCATTAGATTGCGAAGTTGCTCTATTTCTCTATATATTTGGCATAATATTTTATAAATTTATACTTTATAGATAGATTATGGAAATAGATCGCATAGATCAGCAAATTCTGGAAATCCTTCAAGTGGACGGCCGGATTGCCAACCAGGATTTGGCAGATCGCATTGGTTTGTCTCCCTCGCCCTGCCTGCGTAGGGTCCGGGCGCTTGAAGAATCCGGCTTGATTACGGGTTATCGCGCCATGTTGGATGCCAAAAAGCTGGGGCTGTCTTTGATCGCTTTGGTCCACATCTCCATGGACAGACATACGCCGGAACGATTTGCCAACTTTGAAGCCAGCGTTGGCGTATTGCCTGAAGTGCTTGAATGCCTGCTCATCACTGGCCAGGATGCGGACTATCAAATCAAAGTTGCAGTTAAAGACATGGACCATTACCAGACCTTGTTATTGAACAAGCTCACCCGGATTGAAGGGGTCACAGGTGTTCACTCCAGCTTTGTGCTGCGTCGTGTGATCGATAGAACCGCACTTCCCTTGGTCTAAGGTGTTTCAATGTGCCTCATCGTCTGGAACTGGGATCCGGAATCCAAAAAGTTGCTTCTTTTGAGCAATCGTGATGAAGCGTACCAACGGCCTACTCTTCCCTTGCATGAATGGCCTGATTCCAACATCTACGCAGGAAAAGACCAGGAAGCACTCGGTACTTGGTTGGGCTGCAGTCGCAAAGGCAGAATGGCAGCGGTCACCAATTTCAGGAGCGGCAAAGCACCCAATCCACAGGCAAAAAGCCGGGGTGAATTGGTTACTCAATTCTTGTCTGCTGCGCTTGATGCCGAAGAATATATCAACGAACTTTCGACACAAGCTGATGCTTACAACGCGTTCAACTTGCTGGTATTCGACGGTGAAACTTTGGCTGGTTTTGAAAGCCATACGGGTCAGATTCTGACCATGTTGCCGGGCATTTCGGGCGTGTCGAATGCTGGATTTGACACACCCTGGCCCAAGTTGGTGGCTACCAAGAGCAAACTTTCACAGCTTCGAGAAACGAAAAGCGTTTCTGAAGAAGATTACTTTGCTTTACTGAGCGATAGTCGCCTTGCAAGTTTGAACACCTGCCCCTCAACCGGTGTCCCGCAACACATCGAACACCAGCTGTCTGCTGTCTTTATCAAAATGCCCGGATATGGAACACGGGCTAGCAGTCTTGTGCAGATTGACCCTGCTGCTATCTCATTCCAAGAACGTACGTTCAATGAACGAGGATTGCAGGGTCAAACAAATTTGCAGTTTCCTATCAGCGCTTAACGCGCGTCAGGTAGCTCAATTTTGACTTCCAGCACTTCCAGGTTGTCCTGACGTTCCAGGTTGACTTTGATATCGTCAGGATTGATCTTGATGTACTTGCTGATGACAGCAACCAGATCCCGTTGCAGATCGGGCAGATAGTCAGGTTCCGCTGCATTCCGGCCACTGCGTTCATGGGCCAGGATGATTTGCAACCGTTCCTTTGCAACACTTGCTGTCTTCTTTTTCTCACCGATCAGAAATGAAAGGAATGACATAGCCTCATTTCCCTCCGAACAGGCGCTTCAGCAAACCTTGTTTGGGAGCCTCGGTAAATCGCATGGGCTTTTCAGCACCCAAAAAGCGATCGATCACGTCTTTATAGGCTTCAGATACATCGCTGCCTTGCATGTGTACAGCAGGAACGCCCTGGTTCGATGCTTGCAAAACAGATTCACTCTCAGGTATCACACCAATCAACGGTATGCGCAAGATATCCTGAATATCTTCTAGGGACAGCATCTGCCCTTGGTCTACGCGTGCCGGGTTGTAACGTGTGATGAGCAAATGCTCCTTGATCGGCGTTGTACCTTCCATCGCACGCTTGGTCTTGCTCGACAGCATTCCGAGAATGCGGTCTGAATCGCGCACGGATGAGACCTCCGGATTGGTGACCACCAGGGCTTCGTCAGCGAAATGCATTGCCATCAGTGCGCCGGTCTCAATACCAGCAGGCGAGTCGCACACAATGTACTCGAAGTCCATGGACGACAGGTCATTCAGCACCCGCTCCACGCCTTCCTGCGTGAGCGCATCTTTGTCTCGTGTTTGTGAGGCAGCAAGGATGTACAAGTTATCGCATTGCTTATCCTTGATCAGTGCCTGATTCAGGTTAGCTTCGCCCTGAATCACATTGATCAGGTCATAGACGACACGACGCTCACAGCCCATGATCAGGTCCAGATTGCGCAAACCCACATCAAAGTCAATGACAGCGGTTTTGTGTCCACGCAATGCCAACCCTGTTGCAAAACTAGCGCTGGTTGTCGTTTTGCCAACCCCGCCTTTGCCCGATGTAACAACAATGATCTTGGCCATGTGAAGCAGGTCTTTCAAAAAGAAGTGAAATGTTTCAAGCCTTGAGGGCTTCTATCAATAATTTTTCTTGTCCGTCATCACTGAGCCGGACTTGAGCCGTCTTCCCATGGACCTCCTTGGGAAACGGATTCTCACTGGTGCGATACACGCCAGCAATGGAAACCAACTCCGGTTCCAGTGATAGCGCAAAAATTCTCGCTTTGGCATTTCCTCTGGCACCTGCCATGGCTTTGCCGCGTAAAGCTGCGTACACATGAATGTTACCGTCAGCCACTACTTCAGCGCCTTGGTTGACCATAGCCAAAACCACTAGATCACAGCCCTTGGCATAGACTTTTTGTCCAGATCTCAATGGTTTGTCTATCACCATGGTCGCTGGCCCGGGAACTTCACGGATGACTTCCTGAACCAGTGTCTGCCTTGGTTCGGGAATTACCGTGGCAGCTTTTGAACGCTGAACTTCCTGCTCCGCTTTGAACAGACCTAGCTTCTCCGCAGCTTCAGCCCAAGCAGGGTGGTTACAACGGTAGGCAACAGGAATTAGATTGCAGGTTTTCAAGACCCGTAGCAGAGGTTCTAGTCCTTGCGCTGGTACATCGACATCCAAGGATGAGAAATCCAGGACCAGGCCATCCTTCTCAAAGAAATCCGGTGTTTCGCCCTGCGGTCCGAATGCAGCGTTCAACTCTTCCGCAAGGGTTTGAAAGTCGCTGGTCTTCACCAGCAAAGCAACCAACGGCAATTGGGCGCTTTTGATTTCAAACGTGCTGCGTTTTGAGGATGACGGTTGCACGGCAGAGGGTGCTGGCATGAAAGGGTTAAGACAGATTCATCAGAAGGTGGCAAATCTTACTTGATGCGAAGGCGTCTTCCCTTGATTTATCGATGGAAATTGCAGATGTACACAAGATTTCTCAAAATAAATTCATTGTTGCAAAAGTGGGGAAAAAGTTTTCCTTGCTATTGTCTTAATTCTTTAAATTCAAAATAGTAGTAGTAGATAAGGAAAGCACTTTTCTGTTGATAAGCCATAAAAATCTATATAAATCAATAGCTTAAAGCTCATCTACTCTTGTGCGTGACTGTGCTTTGGTTTTGTACCCGGAATAGGGATAAGTTTGAAAAAAACCTCTGAACTGTGGATAAGTAGAAGTTGTCATCGAGTTTATACACAGGGTTATGCTCATTTGCTTGTGTTGTTGACACGTGCCATTTACAACGCACTTTTGTTCCGGTTTCACCATTTCAGCTGACAATGCCTTTGCGCTTGAAACAGGGTGTGCGCCAGAAAGAGCAGCAAGCATGGTTGAGAAACGTTCATTCGAGATTGCCCGAGAGACTTTGAAGCAGCTCACTGCACGAAAGCTGGTCCCTACGCCGGCCAACTACCAGTCTGTCTATAACGAGATAGCCGGTATTCCTTCTGTGCAACCGTTTCCGGCAGACTTTCTGCGTGATCTGTCCCAGTCGTTGCCACTCAAGACACCAGGCCAGCAGAAACAAAAAGGCTTATTGGATTACGCGATCGACCGTTTGAGTTGGGACGGTGTGAAAGCGGCGCTGGTGGGTTATGGAGCGTTTGCACCTGTCGTCGGGTCAGATGCAGGTACATCGCCTTTGGCGTCATCTTTGCCGGTTAACGCAGAGCAACCGTCATCCAATCCACCAGCCTTGACGGCGGAGTTTTTTGCGCAAATCGCCAGGTTGATTGAATACGCACAACCGGCGTTGGGCACAGACGACGAGCGTTTTGTGGAGCAAACCGGCCTTTTGCTTCAGGCAATGCGCAAACCGGATGCGGATGCCTTCACATTGAAGACCATGTTGGTGAATTACAGCCACCGGCTTTCCTTTGCAGCGGAAGACCAGGCCGAAATTCGCAAGGGCCTTCTCAAGCTACTGCATTTGATTTTCACGAACATTGGTGAGCTGAGTCTGGATGAACAGTGGCTCAAAGGTCAGATGGATGCGTTGATGAGTGTGTCAACACCGCCATTGAGTCTGCGACGGTTGGATGAACTGGAACGGCTTCTGGGTGATGTTATCTTCAAGCAAAAAGACGCCAAATACAAAGCGTTGGAAGCTCAAGATGAAATGCGACGCATGCTGGCTGCATTTATCGAACGGCTTGCCCAGATGACCCAGTCCACCGGCACGTTTCAAAGCAAACTGGAAGAAAGTGCCCGCCTGATTGAGCAAGCCAAGAGCATCGCAGACATAGCGCCCGTGTTGAAGGAAGTTGTGGGCACAACACGCAATATGGCGCAAGAAAGCCAGCTGTCACGAGAACAGTTGGGTGCAATGCAGGAACGTGCCAAACAGACAGAGGCTGAGCTGGCCAAACTGCATAAGGAACTCGACAGGGTCAGCTTGCAGGCCCGACATGATGCGCTCACAGGTGCCTTGAATCGCAAGGGTTTGGATGAGGCCTTGAATCGCGAAATATCCACCATGCGTCGCAATGAAAGCGTGCTTAGCGTGGCTCTGCTGGATATTGACAACTTCAAGAAGCTGAACGATACCCTGGGTCACGCAACCGGCGACGTGGCTTTGACGCATTTGGCCGCGGTCGCGAAGGAATGCATGCGCCCCCAGGACACACTTGCCCGCTATGGCGGCGAAGAATTTGTCATTCTTTTGCCCGACACACCATTGGACAAAGGCATTGAAGCCATGACCCGTTTGCAGCGGGAATTGACCAAACGTTTCTTTTTGGCCGGAACAGAGAAAGTACTGATTACCTTCAGTGCAGGTGTTGCTCAAGTCCTTGCTGAAGAAGAACCAGATGATGCCATACGGCGAGCGGATCAGGCAATGTATCTGGCAAAGCGGGCTGGCAAAAACCGTGTTTTGGGTGCCTGAAGCAACTGGCTACAGCGCGGAAGTCAGGAACCACTGAATCAGGAACTTAGCGGCAAAGCCCACCATGCCAAAAGCCAAGCCCAAGAAAAGCACAAAGGTGCCAAACTTGCCTGCTTTGGATTCCCATGCCAGTTGTCCGATGATGAAGAGCATGTAGAGCATAAAAGCTCCCACGCCGAAAGTAAGCCCAAAAGCGGCGATCTGTTCTTCTGAAAAGCCGAACATCACTTCGCTCCCGTACCGGGAGTCGAACCCTTGTCCTGAAGGTGGGTATCAATGTCAGGTGCAACCAGATCCCGATAGGCGTGCCAACTGGCATGCCCCAGCATCGGAATCACAAAAATCAGACCTATCAAAAGGGAAGCTAGTCCCAGAAATGTGAACCCCATGATCAAAGCAGCCCACCAGGCCATAACGCCAGGGTTGCTAAGAACCACTTGCCAGCTAGTCAGTACAGCGGTTTTGATATTGACTTTGCGGTCCAGCAGCAAAGGCATGGCGACAACACTGGACGCGAACATGGGCGCTGCCAATATGGCACCCATAGCTAGCCAAAGCTCAAAGAGCCAGCCATGCGGTGAGAGAACTACCAACTGAATGAAATCTGCAGGAGAGTTAACAGGGGCCGGTGCCAGCAAGGTAATGAGTGCTGCGGATGTGAATACCCAGGCTGTAGCGGCACCTGCCAACAGAATGCCAAAACGCAACATGCACCAATAGTCCTCGCTCCATCGATTGAGGCGCTGGTTTTGCCAATTCAGCCAGGTTTGTGCGATGACTTCCCAGTCGGCAGGCTCATCCCGTTCAATTGCACGACTCAGTGCATACAAGCTCGTCGCCAGCACTGGAGCAACCACCAAGAATCCCGTCAGTGCTCCCGCCAAAAGCCAAAACTTGTGTCTGGCGAACGCGACAATGGCAGCGCCGATAAAGGTCAATATCAGTCCATGGGACAGACTTGCGATACCGGAATGTTGAATATCCCGCCAACCCATGCCTAGCCACACCAAAGGCCGCATGAAGCCGACAGTACGGACGGAGATAACTGGTGTTGGCAATGGGTTCATGGTCAAGAACAGTCTACGGGAGTCACCCCGCAGAGTTCTTGACCATGATCAAGGAGAAGCGCTCATAGAGCGTTTAGCAATGCTTAATGCTTGGACATGCCGCCGCCATGGTGCCCCTTCATGTTGGCAAATTCGGTGTCAAATACCTTTTTTTGTTCCGCAGTCAGCGTGCCATAAAAGGTTTTAACGGCCTGATCGCGCTGTTCCATTTGTGCGGTGCGGGCCGCCATATGCTCAGTACGCAGTGCTTTGATTTTGTCCAGGCGCTCCGGCGTGGGCAGCTTGGCGAGCTCAGCGCGGTCCGTGGCGGGTTTGGTTTGCGGTGCTGGCGGCTTCATGCTGTTGGAGAAAGCAGTCCAGTTGGCTTCCTGTGCCGCCGTAATTTTCAGCTTTGCTTTCAGTTCCGCGCTGCGCTTGGCATGCATTTCTTCCATTTTGGCGGGGTCCATGCGGTGCATGCCGGGCCGTTGGTCGTACTGGCCTTCATCAGCACCGTGCTTCTGCGCCAATACGGAAAAACCGGCACTGGCCAACAGGCCGGCGACCACCAGAGTTTTGAATGCGGGTTTCATTGGAGTGTCCTTAAAGTGGATACCTGCAGCAGACATTGCCTTCAGGTTGAAACCGAGTGTTGCTTCAGCATGTAACGCTGGCATGCAGAAGCGATATCGATTTGTAAAGATGCATGAAAATGTCTGATTAACAAATTGATAGGTGTTGTGTGTTTAAAAACGTGATCGTGTACCGCTTGGTGTCCCCTTGGTCTGTGACGCAGGCCCAACTTGAAGATGCATTGCAGGCGGACCGTTTTGTGGAATGCGGTGCCAGTCAGGAAAAATCAGTAGGCTGGACAGAGCCCCGGGGTCAAGCACATGGACCTTTGGTGGAAGTAGTGGGTGGCCAGTGGGTGTTGAAGCTCATGATGGAAGTGAAATCTGTTCCCGGCTCGGTCGTCAAACGCAAGGTCGAAGAACAGGTTGCCCAGATCGAAGTCAGCACCGGCCGCAAACCCGGCAAAAAAGAAGTCCGAGAGTTGCGGGATGACGCACGCCTTGCTTTATTGCCCATGGCATTTACCAAGCAAGGTAGCGTGGGGGTGTGGATAGATCCCAAAAGCGGCTGGCTCGTGTTGGATGCAGGCAGCCAAAGCAAGGCGGATGAGGTGATGACTGCATTGATCAAAGCTATCCCCGACTTTGCCGTTCAGTTGGTCAATACCCAGATATCTCCCGCAGCAGCCATGGCTGTGTGGTTGTCCACACGGGAATCACCTACAGATTTTTCCGTTGACCGGGAATGTGAGCTGAAAGCCTCCGACGAATCCAAAGCAGTGGTGCGCTACACCCGACATCCTCTCGATACTGAAGAGGTGAGCCAACACATCGCCTTGGGAAAAATGCCGACCCGCTTGGCCATGACCTGGAACGACCGGGTTTCCTTTGTGTTGACTGAAGCCTTGCAACTCAAAAAAGTCACGTTTCTCGACAGTGTGTTTGAAGAAGCGTCCAAGGCGGCAGGGGATGGCAAGGACGACAATTTTGATGCCGATGTCATCATTTCCACCGGTGAACTGTCCCAATTGATTCCGGACTTGATGGAGGCTTTGGGTGGCGAAGTTCCCTTGGGGTCCATGCCGGGAGCATCTGCGTAAAGACGCGATGGCGGTAGGGGTTTGGCAAAACTTCTGCCGGTTCGTCACACGACTTGGCTACTCTGCTACTTTTTTGGGGAGATACCATGCCGCGCAAGACAGCCCAAGACTTTGATCAGGAACTTCTCATTCTTTTTGATGCCTATGTGCATGGTGTCGTAGACCGGCGGGGGTTCCTGGAAAAAGCCCAGAAGTTCGCCGTAGGAGGCATGACCGCAGTAGGTTTGCTGGCTGCGTTGAGCCCGGACTTTGCTTCTGCCCAGCAGGTTGCCAAAGATGACAAACGTATCGTTACCTCTTCGGTGGAACTTCCATCACCTGCAGGCTATGGAACCGTCAAAGGGTACTTGGTACGTCCCGCAGGCACGCAAGGCAAGTTGCCGACCGTTCTGGTGGTGCATGAAAACCGGGGCTTGAATCCACACATTGAAGACATCGCCCGTCGCCTCGCCTTGGAGGGCTATCTCGTCTTTGCGCCGGATGCCTTGGCGCCCTTGGGAGGCTATCCCGGCGATGAAGACAAAGCCAGGACCCTGTTTGCGACCTTGGACCAGAAGAAGACAGCAGAAGACTTTGTGGCTTCTGCCCAGTGGTTGCAATCTCACCCGGACGCGACAGGCAAATTGGGGGTTGTCGGTTTCTGCTACGGTGGGGGTGTGGCACATGCGTTGGCTGTGCGTCTGCCTAACCTGTCGGCTGCAGTGCCGTTCTATGGCAACCACCCTGCAGCAGAAGACGCTGCCAAGGTCAAAGCGCCTTTGTTGATCCATTTTGCCGGGGTAGACGAACGCATCAATGCAGCCTGGCCTGCTTATGAAGCGGCCCTGAAAGCAGCGGGGATACGTTACACCGCTCACCAATACGCTGGCACCCAGCATGGTTTCAACAACGACACCACGCCCCGCTTTGATGCTGCAGCTGCCAAGCTGGCGTGGGAACGCACCTTGGCGTTCTTTAGCCAGACTTTGAAGGTCTAAGCCTTAGTCGTCATACCGGTCGTGGCCCCGGCCGCGACCATGGTGACCATGGCGGTGGTGGTGGTCAAACTCCCGGCCGTACCGATCATCACCCCGGCGGTAGCCGGTGTGGTAGCCGTAGCCCTCGCGCCCCCGGCTTTCAAAACGGCGATCCGGCACTTGTCGATTTCCCATGTTGCGTGCGATACCGGTGCCAGCAGCACCGCCTATGCCCGCACCGATAATCGCACCCGAGCGACCGCCGACTGACTGGCCCACCGCAGCACCTGCGGCACCCCCTACGGCGCCACCAATCACCGCGCCATTCTGGTTGCGGCCGTGACTTGTTACAGCGGCGCCAGCAGCGCCACCCAATGCGCCACCAATCACCGCACCGCTCTTGCCACCCACGCTTTGTCCCAGAACCGCACCTGCCGCTGCACCTGCGCCACCCCCGAGCAGGGGTGTCCAGTCATCAGCGTGTGCCAAGGGAGACATCAGGAGTGCACTGGCAACACAAGCGCCTGCAATCCAACGAGGGTTCTGAATAGCGGAACGGAATGTGGATAAGTTCAACATGCATCAAGGGGCGAGGCCCGCACCGCCAGAAGTGACGGTTTATGCACCTACAACGGGGCGTTGTTCACCGGGATGACGCGGATTACAAGCCTTTACACCTGCAGCAATTTGCTTACCTGCTGCCCAGAGCGCTTAACTCGGGCGATACCTGCGCCCATTGCACCGGAAAGCCATTGTGGGCATGCGATGGTGCGTTCAGTGACAAAGCATGCACGGTCCCGGCAATAACACTGTCAATCACGGGTACCGGTACCCGGGCTTGTACAGACGCAGCCATACCCGCCAGGCCGGCGCCTCCCAGAACAATGCTGCGGACTTCCGGATGGGCTGCCGCTTGCAGGCAGGCTTGAGTCAAAAGCTCCAAGGCACCTTGCGGATCATTGGCCAGCTCTACACCGCTGGGTGCAACGGTATGAATATCGATCAGCGCTCGGTGCAAGTCCAGGCCCAGTGCCAGGCGCAGCAGCATGGGTTTCCACTTGGCGCCACCCGTGACCACGGAAAATCCGCCAAGGCGGCTGGCTTGCAGGAATGAGGCTTCTGCCAAACCGGTTACCGGTGCCGCACTGCCTTCGCGCAAGGCCCACAGGCCGGGATCGCCAAAGCAGGCGATGAGTACAGCATCCGGTTTCCGCACGGACGCATTGCATTGGTCTGCCGCCCACGCATCCAGCAAGGCGTGGCCGGCCACCGCATAGCTGGCCTCGCAAGCGATATAAGGTGCGCCGAAGCGTGCGGTGACGGTGTCTACGTGCACCTCAGGTCCGGTGGCCAATTGCACATGGTGTTGCACCAGGGCGCTCACCGTGGTCGAGGTGTTGGGGTTGATCACCAGCAAACGGCGCATGGATGTCAATCGGTGGCGGGCGCGCCGAACAAGGACAACAAGTCCGGAGCATCGTCCACGGCTTCCGTGAAGTGCAGTTGTTGTTCCAGTTGCGCCAGGTGTTCGTGCATCAAGCGGGCGGCTTCACGCGGGTCGCGCAAGCGGATGGCGTCCAGCAACGCGCGGTGCTCCTGGCAGCCGCACGACGTGGCCTCAGATTTGGCCTGTACATGGTTGTCGCTGTAGGTCATCAAGATCAACGAGGTGCGCGATACCAATTCACGCAAGATGCGTCCCAGCGTCTGGTGGTCGGACGCATTCGCGATGTGCAAGTGAAAGTCCCCGGACAGCCGAATGGCACGGCGCATGTCTCCACTGGCGCGCGCCGCCTCTTCTTCATTGATGCACTGGGTGAGGGTGGCAATGTCGTCCGCTGTAGCGCTGGCAATAAAGCATTCGATCAGGGTGGGCTCGATCATGCGGCGCACCTCAAACACTTCGCGCGCTTCTTTCTCGGTGGGCTGGGCCACCATGGCACCGCGGTTGGGCGTCAGCGTCACAATCTGCTCGTTGGCCAGGCGCACCAGTACCGGGCGAATGCGGGTGCGCGATACGCCGAACGCACTGGCCAGCTTTTCTTCAATGAGTTTGGTACCGGGCGGCAAGCGGTGGTCCAGGATGGTGGCCACCATGCGCTCGTAGATCTCGTTTTCCGTCAGTGCAACAAATTCGCTCATGTGTCCCGCTTTGCTTGCTGGCGCTTGGCCAGCAGGGTGGACAGCCCCACGGCCAGTCCCATCACGAGAAACGATACCACCATGGTTACCGTGCCCAGCGCGTAGATGGACGGGGTGGTCACGGTGGTGGTGAGGCCTTGCAACTCCAGGGGCAGGGTGTTGACATCACCAATTGCCTGCGTGGTGCGGGCAATCTCATCCCAGCTCAGCGTGAAGCCGAACATGCCAATGCCGACCACCGAGGGTGCAATCAGCGGCAGCACGACGTGGCGGAAGGTCTGCCATGGCGTAGCACCCAGATCGCGGGCGGCCTCTTCATAGGCAGGGTTGAAGCGGTTGAAGATGGCAAACATGATGAGCAGGCCGAAGGGCAGCGTCCAGGTCAGGTGAGCCCCCAGTGCCGAGGTATAGATGCCCAAAGCGGTACCGTAGTTTTCCAACGCGCTTTCCATGCCGAAGGTCTCCAGCATCTTCTTGATGGCACCATCCAGCAGGCGGAACTCCAGGCCGATACCCAACGACACAATGATGGACGGCATGATCAGACTAGCCACCACGGTAAAAAACAGCACATTCGCAAAACGCAGCTTCTTGCGGAAAGCCAGACCCGCCAGCACCGAGAACACGACGGTGAACGCCATCACGGTCAACCCCAGGCCCAGTGAGCGTTTCAGTGCGGAACTGATGTCGACCGTGCCCAGCCCCTCAGCGAGCTTGTAGAACCAGTGCAGCGACATGCTGCGCATCGGAAATGTCAGGCCGCCATCCGGGCCCTGAAAACTCAGCACCACGATGACCAACATGGGTCCGTAAAGGAACAGCACATAGGCCGCAAAAAATGCAGCCAAGAGCCAGAAGGCGGGTGAACGACGGTCGGAATTCATAGCTCTTTCCGGATGTCGACCATGCGGGTCAAGGCCCAGATGATCATCAAGACAATGGCCAGCAGCACCACGGCATTGGCCGCCGCGAGCGGGAACTGCAGGTAAGACGTTTGCACCTGGATGATCTTGCCCACGGAGGCAATCTGTTGACCGCCCATGACGCCGATGGTCACGAAGTCGCCCATCACAATGGTGATGACAAAGATGGAGCCGATGATGATGCCGGTGCGGCACAGCGGCACGATCACATTCCACAGGGTTTGCCAGCCGCTGGCGCCGCTGTCGTTGGCAGCTTCAATCAGGCTGCGGTCTATGCGCATCATGCTATTGAAGATGGGCACGATCATGAAGGTGGTGAACAGGTGCACAAAGGCCAGCACCACCGAGAAGTTGGAGAACAACAGCCACTCAATCGGCTGATCGACCATGCCGTAGCCGACCAGAAAGTCATTCACCAGCCCGTTGCGACCCAGCAGTGGCACCCAGGCAATCATGCGGATCACATTGGAAGTCCAGAAAGGAATGGTGCAGATGACGAAGAGCACCAACTGCATGCCGCTGGACTTCACATGGAAAGCCAGAAAGTACGACACGGTAAAGCCGATCACCAGGGTCAGGGCCCATACCAGCAGGCAGAACTTGAACGTTGACAGGTATGTCTTGAGGGTGACGCACAGGTCGCCTGAATCATTGCGCGACAAGCAGCCTTCGAACACCGAGATGTAGTTCTTGAAGGTGAAACCCGGCAGCATTTCGTACTGGTTGTAGTCCCAGAAACTCACCATCAGCACCAGGGCTAATGGAATCATAAAGAAGAGCACAAACACCGTGGTTAGCGGCAGGGCTTGCCACCAGGCCGCAATGCTGCGGCCCGGGGCAGATGCCGCCGGAAGTGAGGGAGAAGTGTTGGTGCTCATATGTCAGTTGGTTTGTGATGTCCGGGAACACCGCGGGACTGGTTTTGCCAGACCGCTGGTGTTGCCCCCTTGAGGGGAGAACGGGCTACACGCAGTGAGCCCGGACAGGGGTGGGCCACAAGTTACGCTGCGACGAACTCGTTCCACTTCTGGACCATGTAGGCGTTCTCGTCCATCACGGCGTTCCAGCAGGCGATGCCGCCCATGCGTTGTTCGTAGCTGCCGCCGTCGCGCACTTCGCCCTTCTTGGCCAGCACATCGCCGTTGGGGCTCTTGATGTCCTGGGTGGCAGGCTTGCCTTCCATCCAGTACGCCCACTCGTAGGCTTCCATCTTGGCCTTGGCGGTTTCCAGCACGGCGCTGTAGTAGCCCTGGCGGTTGAGGTACGCACCGGCCCAGCCATCCAGGAACCAGTTGATGAACTCGTAGGCGCCATCAAGCTTGCGGCCGGACAGTGTGGATGGAATACCGAAGCCGGAAGCCCAGGCGCGATAGCCCTCTTTGAGTGGCTGAAAGGTGCAAGCGATGCCCTTGGTGCGCACTGCGGTGACCGCAGGGCTCCACATGGACTGGATCACCACTTCGCCGGAAGCCATCAGGTTGACGGACTCGTTGAAGTCTTTCCACAGGCTGCGGAACTGGCCTTGCTTCTTGGCTTCAATCAGGGTCTTGATGGTCAGGTCGATTTCAGCCTTGGTCATGTTGCCCTTGTCGGCGTATTTGTGGATGCCCATGGCTTCAACCACCATGGCGG
>JACCDS010876929.1_pt1 | contig 15778 bp, 36 predicted proteins | sample 7446441 | NCBI WGS metagenome assembly JACCDS01 (sample SAMN15323445, study PRJNA562643) | freshwater metagenome | isolation source: river surface water | place: USA:Blue River Watershed | collected 2017-08-17
AAACTCAGTTCTTCCCCGGCGACACTGTCCGGGTTGTTGGCTTGGATGACAGTGACCTCTATGCTGGCTGGCAGACATGTTTCGATGTTCTCGGTACAATACTTACTGTCCACTACACAGACGAAGATGGTGATGCCCACCTGATCAGACAAGGTGACGAGGATGAGTGGACGATTTGTTTCCACCCACAACACCTCCAGCTCGTGAAACGAGCTGAGAAGAAAGAACCAGCCGCAAGTGACTCATCACAGGAGCACACAGCCCTCAAGGAAGAACTTGCACGATTGAAGCAAGCTGTGGCAGAATTGGAAGCTAAGATTGGTTGAAAGGAACACAAAATGAGTTACAGCGCAAATGATCTTTACAATGTCAAGGACTATCAAGTAGCGCCAGATCTAGTTCTTTTGGGGAAACAACTCCCAGAAGTCCCGGAGCTTGAATGGAGCTACGTCACCAATGAACAAGCTCTGAGAGTACAGCTTCGCACTGTCTTCTCCTTTGATTTTGACTATAGACGCTCATGGGTGTTGACGACAGTTTGGTTTGATGGTGCCCCTTTAATGGTTCTACAAAACGCTGGGAGATCGTGTAATGACTATAAACAACGGTACATCACCAATGAAGCATTGTTTTCAGCGATGGTTAACTACTTAAAGACGCTTCTGGCCGACGAACTTGATGTTCAAGATGAAGTAGTTGACCCAGACAAGAGCTTCCCTGAGCTAACGAGCTTCTACGGGAATAGTCTGGGTGGGGAGTTCAAGAAGTATGCGTACTAAGGAGCAAAAAATGAAAGTTGAAATCAAGCTTTTGGACAAACGTCTCGGCATGTCTGATGTGGCTTACGCCACAGATGGCTCTGCCGCCTTTGATCTGCGTGCATGTATTACGGAAGACTGGGCACGAGAAAACGGGCTGACAACGTATTACCACCCAAACGGTGGCGAGTTTGCCTGTGTAGATATTTCCCCAGGGGAGGTAGTGTTTGTCCCATCAGGGATTGCATTGTCTATGCCACGAGATGATGTGGCATTGTTCGCTCTCCCGCGAAGTGGGAAGGGTGCAAAGGAAGGCTGTGTCCTAGCTAACGGCACGGGACTCATTGACTCAGATTATCAAAAGGAGATTATGATTCCTGTGTGGAACCGTAGTGACAAGCCTTTTGAGATCAACGTTTTGGAGCGGATTTGTCAGGCAGTGTTCCTGCCTGTGATTAAGGCCAACTTCAAGGAAGTTGAGGAATTCTCCCGCGACTCTAGTCGCGGGGGGTTTGGTAGCACGGGGAAGGGGTGAGCATGAAAGTATGGATAACGCGATATGCCCTCACTGTAGGTATTCAGTACGTTGACGCAGAAGTTGTGGAGAGACACCCAACTATGGTTAAGTATGGTAGTGGTTGGTTTGCTCACGGAGAAGGCAAGGAGTGGCACCTTACATACTCGGCAGCAGTAGACCGTGCCGAGAAGATGCGTACAGCTAAGATTGCTTCCCTGCAAAAGAGTATTAAGAAGCTGGAAAAGCTGACGTTCGGCAATGTTGCAGACAATACTGAAACCACTGCACACAAGGAGTGAGTATGAAAAAGCACGTTTTCCACTATTCAGTAGAGTTTCTGGATGAGACTGGTGAATTGAGGTACGCAGACGGCACTATCGAGGCAGAATTTGACTATTGGGACAGTAGTCATTACAAACGTATCCGTAGCAGTCTTGCAAAAGATTATGGCTGTGCAGAGGACAAACTGGTTGTCCGCTCATTCTCCAACCTAAGTGTCCGCCTACCCTAAACAAAAGAAGGGACAAATCATGGAATGCACTGTGTACAAACTCACATCTGATGATTGGTATCCCTCGACAAAAACAGACGATGGGATGCTGGTGTGCATCTCATTCAGTAAACTTGGTACAACTCACCTGCCTACGTGGCGAGTGTGTGCTTGGGGAGATGACGACTTTGGTCTGGAGAAAGATTTCACCTCGGAGGCGGATGCGTGGGTGTGCTTTCTCGAAGTAATTGGGTACAAGGATGTTACACATGACTCCTTGCGTAAGCTTGGTTTTGTGACTGCTTGAGTATGAAACCAATTGGTTACTACAAACCTGGCTCACCTACCCCATTAACGCTTGAACAACCAGCAGGGCTGTCATACACTGTTGTCTTAGCATTAGATGCTGACAGGGAAATTCAGCGGCTGAAAGCCGAAGTGGAAGAGCTTCGCGCATGGCGCGAAAGGGTGTTCCTTGCCCATCCAAATGTTGACATGGATATTGAGGCTGTGGAGCGCATAATGGTGCTCTGATTGGCGGATAAGGTGTGGAGACATTTCACGAAACAAGGACTCCCTTACGGTGAGTCCCTATTGACGATTTCGAATCAAGGATTTACGATTAACGATTTCCAGTTAAGGATTTCTCGATCAAGGATTTATGTTCAACTATTCATCCCACACATTGACAGACATGGACACAACGCATGCCAAACACTGACACACCGAAAATCCGTCTCTCTTACAACATCAACGGCCAGCAAGTGTGGCACGGGGAGTGGTTTGAGGTAAGTAGGAAGAGTTCATACTACCACCACTTAACTGTATTGGACAACAGAGAGAAAGGAGGGTTGACTGAGTGCGCCGTAGAGTACATTGTAGATGGTATAATCACAACCAGTATAGACTCACTCCCACCTCACTTGAAGAAGGAGGTTAGGGATGGGGTTATCTCGGCACGGGAGGTTTGGGACTTAACTTCATCAGAGGGTTTGTACTATGCTGTACGCTATCGTACAAAATACGATTAGTGTGCATGTTGGCTAAAACTTCACTTAATTTACCGACAATTGAAAGGAGAAGATAGTTAGATGACTACTTATAAAATAGTGAACAACTCGCGGCTTTCAGCCGCAGATGCGTTCCATCGAATATGCAGCTTAGTTGATGAGCCAATGTTCAACACAATCATCTATGTATCTCGTCTGGACGGGAAGCACAACATCCCATTAAGCACAGCATACAAGGATTGCAAAATTGTTGTGCGTACAACGGTCAGCGGCACTGTTGTTTTCACCATCTCAGACCACGATGGGCTCAACCTATGACTCACCAAGACACGCAACTTGAGCTAGATGAAGAGATGGTTCGTTACGAAGGGTATGTCGGTACAGACTTGATTAACTCGGAAGTGACGTTCGAGTTCTGGGTGGAGAAAAGTGCTACAGAAAAGGAGGTTGAAGAAGTTGCCAGAGAAGCTATGTTTGAGTGCATAAGCTGGGGCTACTCGAAGAGTACATGAAAAACGGGAGCCTTTTGGCTCCCGTTTGTTTTTACGAATTCATTTCAGAATTCAAAATCATCTGGAAAATTTGCCACCCTATAAAAATTGTGACCTGGAGGAGATAGAGCCATTCCGGCGCCGGGGAGCTTTTTGTGTACAGACACCCCCTTGGCGACCCCCCTTTTTCGCCCCGAGCGGGCGGCATACCCCCTGGGGTATCAACATACCCCCCAGGGTATTATTTTTCGGATTGTGAAAAATTAACGCGCAGGCAAGTCCCTGCCTCTCTGAAGCATGACTGCATTTTCCCAGGATCTGCCCCGGCTGTCAAGCGGTTTGTGGATTCTTGACCGTTTTACTAGGAATTAAAAACAAACGCGCAGGGGTGGATTAACTATCCCAGTCTACCTTTAACTTCCGCCCCTGGACAGTGAGATTATTATAACCAGACTTCTCCCGGCTCTGCAAGTAGTTGACTGAAAATTATGGTCTATGGCTTGAAAACACATTTTGTTACACGGTTGTAGGGTAAACGCGTGCGTGTGCGTCTAGAAGAAAAGACAACGTGCCCAGCTGCTCACCTGGCAAAATAATAACCCTGTAGAAAGATCGGGAAATGTTGTGCAGCGAAAAGAACTCGTGTGAAAATACAGTCATCGCAGCACGAAGCCCTAATGGGCAAGGAACCAAGTCATGAACAAGCAAGCTTACTTTGATCGCGGCGCAGCACTGGCAGCAGATGGGGCAGAGCGCCCCCAGGGCGCAAGCTGGCAAGCGCTGGCCATGCAACAAGGGTATGACGCTGCGAAGGCAGCAGCGGCCCCTGCGCCTGTTGTATGCCCCGAGTGCAAGAGTCCTGTCTCTACGCCGAACACGTTCGGCATGTATAGATGCTTTGGGGAACACAAGAACGGCCTATCCCTCGCATTCGATGCCAGTGTGGAAGAAGAAGAAGATGCACAGGTATCTGAAATCGACTTGACCGGCTTCCCCTTGGTCGATTACGGGCCTTTTGAGCCCCTGCCCGACGGCCTGGCTACCACCCCAGCACCCACGCCACAAGCGGCGATTGCAGAGCCTGTGAAGGCTTCCCAGGGGTATGCAAAGAAGCCAGCCCGCAAGCCTTCACCCTTGCTGATGGCCATCTTGCAGAGGGCTGGTGTACCGTGCCACAAGGCAGTGGCTCAGGCCTGACCATCAACCCCCAGGGCTGGCGAAGCCAGCCCGTGAACACCCCACTTTTTGAGAGACTTAAAATGTCCGAAGCACTGAAGCAAGAAGCTGTTGCATATATCGAAACCATCATGGAAATGATGGAACTCCACGAGGCAATCGAATCCGGTCGCCTGGAAGAACTCCGGCAAGCGAAAGAGTGGGAGGATGATAAAGAAGAAGGGGATGATGAGGTTTACCTCTCGGAAGATGATGACACCGAACTGACCCGGCTGGAAAACCTCGCTAGTCAGTGGGGGGGTGATGAGGAACAGGTTAGCGAAGCCATCAACAATCATCCGCTTGAAATTGAATACCGCTCAGGCTGGTGTTCTTCACCCGATGGCATGGAAGCCGGAGAAATCCGCATCACGCTAACCACTGGTGGCCCCACTGTATACTTACAGGGTGAATATAACGGCGGTACATGCTCGCGGATCTACTTGCACTACTCGCACGGCAGTGAGTATGTGGACTATTGGCCCAAAGGGGACGAAAGAACCGCCGTCGAAGCCTTCTGCGAAATGGTGGCGGGGGAGTAATCATGCAAGCAATCCTCACAAAGTTCGTGCCGCCCACGAACAGCCACGGCCAACGTATCAAAGTGTGGTCGGAGACTCAAAAATGTGTGGTAACGTGGGATGATTCCCAGGATGTTGCGGATAATTACCGTGGTGCCCTGAAATTGTTTCTTGAAAAGTTTGGCATTTATGGGGATCCTGACCACTGGCACGCGGGACTAATGCCGGATCAAACCGGGTACTGTTTTGTATATGTCAAAGGAGTGCATTATGTCTGAACAGAAACAAACTGTACCTAAATATCGGGACAAGAAAGAAGCTCTGAAGGCGCGTCGTGACGATAAGCGACAGCGCTGGCAACCCAAGTCTTAGGGTGTATAAGTCTTAGGACATATCATGGCGATGGGACAGCATTGGATTTACCCCAATATCGGACGGCACCTTGAATGGGAAGAATACGATGACGACCGCTTATGGGGTTGTTATGTGGGCTTCGGTGCAAGCGGGAAGCGCTATTACATCAAGAACATTGGACGAACACGGGTCGATATACTAGACCCTGAAACCCTGGAAGTGCTGTGCAGTGCTAAAGTGCTAAAAGAGACTAGCAAACAGCTAGAGGGGATGTAAGCAAGCCGGGCTAACGCCCGGCTTTTCTTTTCTCCCCGCACACAAAAAAAAAAAACATCTTGTTACATGGTTGTACGTGACAGAGACCTGAAATAGTGTGCTATGATGCACACATGGCAGCAAATAAAGCGCTGCAAAACCGAGGTGATTTATGCGTTACTCCCCCTTTCAGCCCCTTCAGCTTCGCCGCGCCTTGCGCTTGGCAGGTCAAGCCTACAAGGTGAGCCCTGCTTACCCGACGATTACTTGCTGCCCTGACGGGTATGTTAGCGAGTATCGCCCAAGCTTTTGGAGGATCGAGGAAGCTCACAAGGTGTTATCTTTGCGCTATACGGGATGGTATGGGGATCGTGGGTTGTGCGAAGATCTCCATAAGGGTTTGATCGTTGCTCTACCCCAGGGCCGATGGCTGGCAGGGTACGAACACGATGGAGGCTGTTTTTTCGCCCGGCAAGTGTTTGACTCAGATATTGACGCGGCACATGATGCGAATGAGCAGGCCAGGATTGCGGCTGAAAAGCAAGCCGATGACGCTGAAATGATGCGTCAGTTATACAAGCTCCAAGATGATGAGGGGGAGCTTCTCAATATGCTGCGGATGTATTGGCAGATCAGGAACTTCGGCAAAATCACGTCAATTGACGTGAGACAGGAAATTCGTTTCCATGTTGAAAAAATTCGCGCAGTGCGCGAAAAGTTGTTAGAATTCTCTGGCGTTCTGTGAAAAGGCGAACACCGTGCAAGAAACCATGCAAACCATTATCACCCAGGAAGAACAAGATAGTTTCTTCCTTGGCTACCGTATTTGTGCCCTTTGGGCATCAGTGGACGACGAAGGCTACCCGCTTGACGATAATTTTTCTTTCCGTCAAGTCTCGCCAGCTACAAGGCAACAAATGATTGACGATTGTAACAGATTCATCAATGAAAACGCTCCAGCGCTGCGGTTATATATCGACAACCTGAGCCCGAAAAACGGGCTCGAAGCCTCCCCGGCAGAATACGCCGGGCATGATTTTTGGCTGACCCGAATAGGGTCAGGGGCTGGATTCTGGGATAATGGCGACGATGAATTTTACAATGCTCTAGACACTGCTGCCAGTAAGTGGTCTAGTGTTGATCTGTACGTTGGTGATGATGGCCTGATTTACTCGTAAGGGGTATAACACATGATCGGTTATTTAAAATGGGGTGAAGGGACTAGCGGCCCTTTTCTCACCGAATCCGTGAAAGTCCGTCACTTATATGCGGATAATTACGAAGCGTGGTATGAGGGACGTTACCGTAAGGTGCATATACAGGTGAAACGCTTGTATGTGGTGATTCGTGGTAAGAAAATCACCATTATTATCGATGGGGTGTAGCATGCTAGTGTTTGTAGACAATAGCTCGGGTTATATCTGGGGCACAAGCCTGCTAGCAGAACCAGTGCTAGGAGCATGCGAGATAGACCGAGAATGCCTAGCCCCTCCTGCACGGTATGTGATGGAAACTCATGCACCACGGGACACGTCAACCGGGTATCATGTGTACAGCACACAGAATAACCTAGCAATAGATGACGGCCAAGATCAGGACATTATTGATTTTGTGGTGAGTCAGGAATTTGTCTGCTATTTGAGAAAGGTCAACGATGAATAAATATACCATCCGAAAAAACGGGGCACTGTGGGAAGTTGTGCTCACTACAAACCCAAAGATCGTGCAATTCAAGTCCCTTAATAAGGGGAATTGTCAGCAGTGGGTGACTAATAACGAATGAAACCAGGGCGCCAATGGGCGCCCTTCTTTTTTCCCTGCGAAAATATCCTTGTACAGCAGAGAATCATCGTGCTACAATGGCAGCACGTTAACAGCAGGGGCACAGAACGTGCCCCAAGGGGTAGAAAATGCAAACTTTGAAGTCGAAAATCCGTAGCGCACTGGCTGCCGTGCGCAAGTATGTTACAATTTACCGCATGGGGCGTGAATGGGTTGCGTCAGTGCCCTACCGCGCTGAAAATCTACGGGGTGGTTGCCAGTTGATCCAGTGCCAGACATACGCGCAAGCTGTGCAGACAGTAAGATATCGGACTATCTACCTTGCATTGCTCCGGCTTGATGACGCCCGAGCCCGTCGGGCAGCTCAAGACCTAGATGACACTCCCCCAGAGGATAGCCTCGCACGCTGGCAGGGTTTGCGAGCTGAGCAAGTGATTTTGCAGCTTGTGGAGCGGGCTACATGAGCAAAATCAAAGACTGCCGCGACACAATGTCGCGGCTAGCTCCGTACCCTGGGCATCCCATGCACTTGCTTGCAGAGAGTGGGGCTTGCCCTTTGTCTGCACAGCAGACAATCACCAGCATGCTCACGCTTTGGAGCCGCACACCAGGGATTGCTAGAGCTACGCAAGCCGCTTGCAAATCAGCTGCACAAACTATTCAGCAATTTGCCGGGGAGTATCAAGGGCAATGCGTCATGCCCTGGCATGTGTCAAGAGGGCTAAAATGCAAAGATTGATGCAGGTTAGAGCTGAACGTTATTGGTTTTACACTGGTGGGCTGTATATCGTGGGCGATATGCCCTGGCTAGACAAGTGCAATGGAACATCGTTTTTCATGGACGTAGAAGGGTTGAAGTATTACCGAGACAATTTCCACTTGCGAAAGGGGTTTGGGCTCGCATCCCCAGACAATGGGCTTACCTCCCCTGAAAATGTTTCACATGAAACATGCCCTTGACGGTCTGGGCGAACATCTTGCACGCAAAAAGCTTGCACGCTCGCAGGGAAGCGGGTTAGAATCGACACCAGTGCAGAAGGTGACGAATGCACAACATCAGCAGCGCTTACGCGCTGCACAACGGATGGCGCGAAAGCGCCTAGGTGATTACCCTGAATCGGAGATATGAAATGGGGTTGAAAGGGGCGCTAACGCGTGAGCAAGCTGTGGCAATCACAGGCGAGTCAGCAGTGGCAGCTGTTGAGCGGCTCAATTGTGAGCCGACGGGCCGCCTAGGCTACAATGGGGCACAGCAAGGCGATGCGCTTTGCGAGTGGAGTGCATCCGTTCGATGCGTAGATAGCGAGGGGAGTCCGCTCACTTTGCTGGTGTATTACTACACCACAAACGCACAAGACCGGATCATGACCGAGTGTGAGGGTGACGGGTCTGTGATCGAATGGGAAATTGAGGGGTATGAGGTATTATGAGCAAGGCAAAAAATCTTCTGGCCGGTCTTTTCGGTGGCTTGAGCGAGGAAGCATTGGCGCGTGAAGAACGCGCCAGCGTTGCAGCTGCGAAGCGGGAAAGCTCCACTGACCTGACCCTGGTGAAAGTGGGCAAGCGCTGGGAAGCGCAAGACAGCAATGGAACCTGCTGGGTCTCTCGTTCTAGCGCCAGGGATGTTGAGGCCTGGTGCGACTTACAGGGGATCCGGTTGCACTGGTGAACACAAAGCCCCTTCAGCCTGAAGGGGCTTTTCTTTTCCCAACTATCTGCTACAATGTCAGCAAGACATCGGCAAAAGCGGGGTGTGTAATCCACCCCTGCGCGTTTGTTTTGTAGGCCCCTGCCACCCAGGAAAGACCACAATTTTTAGTCAACTATTCAAAATTCGCTTGCTGGGGCGGGGTTCCATGTTATTATTCAGTCATCGCAGCAAACAAAGCGCAGCAGCGCAGAAGGAACCGAAATGATCAACACATACACTCACATCTACGCAATCATTCTGGCCCTGTTCGGCACCATGCTGCTGGGTATCGTGGGCGTGGAGATGGTGAAGGCCTTTGGTGAGAAGCGCAAGGAAGCCCAGCGCGAAGCTGAAGCAGCTGCACAAGCCGCCATCCCCCGTAAGGTGTTGGTGCTGATTGAAGGGTATTGGATCCCTGAGCAAGGGATCAAGGTGGCGGATCAGTGGGTTGAAGGTGTACGGGTTAACAACGCCCTGGAATACACCTACAATGGCAAGTTTCGTCGCAACACCAGCCGATTTGCTCGGTTCCAGTTTGCCGACTAAATTAGTCGGGTATTGACACACGGGGCCAATTGGCCCCATAATAGAGACATAGCAACACAGAGCCCCACGGGGCAGAAGGAACCAGAATGGCAAAGCTTTTTAAGAATGTCGCCCAAAGCTTCCAGTTCGCTGTGGTGGCGAAGGCTGAGGGTGGCTGGACTAGCACAGGCTACGCCTTCACCTTGGAAGAAGCTGAAGCAATGAAAGCGGCGCACGAAGCGTGTGCCCACATTCGCAGCGTGGAAACCATCACCCGTGAGGGTGAGGTTGTGGCAGCTGCTAGCGGCCCCCTGGCCAGCACTTATGAAGCCCACGCCGTTTTCGGTGTGGTGTATTTTCAGGCCACCAACCTGGAAGCGGCGCAAGCTGCTTACCCTGGCTGTGTTGTCAGGCCAGCTTATATCGCCTGACACCAAAAGCCGGGCGTAGCCCGGCAATGTTTCACATAAAACAATCCTAGCCCCCTTCGGGGGCTTTTTGTCGTTTGCGTGCCATGTGGCACGCTTTGTGCTTTCACACAAAACAAGCGCCCAGCCTCCCCCCTCTCTTTTTTCATAGACCGTCTAGCTTTTTTGCTATTGCCTTGCCAGTGAGGCTATTATAACAACAGGTTCCATTGCTTCGCAAGTGGTTGACTGAAAATTGTGGGTTTTGTTTTCCAGGGTTTGTGTGTTAGCATGCCAACGTCGATAAAAGGAGTTCTAATGCTAGTTCACCCTTCTGCTGAAGCGAAGATGACCCCTGAAATCTCGCACCTGGCCCAAAAACTGTGCCATGCTCTAGGCGAGTACAACATCACCCGCTCGCAGCTATGCAACTGCCCACAATCTACCCGTGAGCTAGGGCGTTTGTGTCTCCACGAGCAAGCCCTTTCCGAAGTAATTCAAGGGTATGTGGCGGCCCTTGAAACCAACGGTCTATATTATCGCTGGGCAAGTGACTGGGAGATTTTCTGCTTTGATAACAGCAGACCCTGACAAACACCCTTAACAAACACCCTTCAACAACAAGGCGCCCATGTGGGCGCCGGGCTGATTTTCTCAGGAACCAAGATGGATAGTAAACAAGTGAAAGCAGCATTCAAGGATGTTGGCATAAAAGTTCGTGTGGCTGACCAAGGTTTAAAATTCAGGATCTGCACGGTGGGGGATACCCCTTTTAACCATGCCGAGGCTAAGGCCGTCGCTGCTTCGCTTGGGCTGACAAGCTCACTTGCTGAGCCCGGGGGGCAAATTAACCAGGCCCACGAGCTGATAGGTTACAAACCCGGAGCCATTCGCATTATGCGCTCACGTAAGTGAGCAATCAATTAGCAACTAGGCGCCCACAGGGGCGCCTTTCTTTTTTGCCCCTGCACTTGCCATGGTCTGTGTCGGTGTCGGCTCTAGTCCTGGGGGTATATGCGCTCATATGAGCGCACAGGGTTGATGTCGTCCTAACGACAAGGCACTATCCGCTAGCTCTGCTAGCCACATACCCCCCAGGGCTACGCCCTACATCACTTCATGCACTGGCTAGCTCGCTAACTCGCTAGCCCATGTGCATATCTGACACTAGCATGCAATGCATGCCCCCTCGCACCTGTGCTGTAGCACATACCCCCTGTGCGCTCATATGAGCGCATATATACACCTTACGACATAACACCTATACGACATATTACTAGACGGCATAGCGGGCGAGAATGTGCAAAGGGAGGGGCTATGCCCCACAGGGGCTTGTTCTGCCCGATAGGGCAGGGGAGTGGCCTACCCCCCACGGGGTGGTGGTTGCTAGCGCACGCCAGTGCGCAAGGTTGTTCTATGTGCTAGGGCCAGGTGCTAGTGTCAGGCGATAAAGACCACTTGGTGTTGTCCCCACTTTTATGCCCGCAGACATACGTCTGCAACGGGGCTACAGACGTTAGTCTGTAGTGGTGACAACAGGCTTGCCTGTTGTGGTGCTAAACAACCTGGCAAGATAGAGCCTTGCCGTTATAGCCTACCGACCGGTCGGTTAATACCCAGGGCTACGCCCACAAGCCCTGAACCCTACCCCCCTGCGGGGCAGAATATACCCCCTGCCCTACGGGCAGAACATCCCCTACGGGGCACAGCCCCGCTTCTACCCCTTCACACACATCAAACCCCTCACACAACACCCCTTCGTCACCCTTTAAACCTAGCCATTTGTGATAACTCTTATTATCAAAAATGAGTTCTAACATGCTGGGCATGGGCTGACGGGGTGAAACCACGGCCTTTCAGGCCGAACAAGGGCTCTAGAAGGGAGGTATCCCCCGCTCAAGATGAGCGGGTAGAGCCCCCAGCGCACCCACGGTGCGCTAAGTTGTTGATTTATATAGGCCACCAGGCCCAAGGATCTGATATTTCTGGGAGTTGGCAATGTGAGTTAGGGCTCACTTGGCGGGGTTAAACACCGTTGCAGACGTATGTCTGCTGGCATCAATATAGACTTACGTCTACAGGCATCTTTGCAGACATGCGTCTGCTGGCATCAGGGGTGGCCTTGTGGCCACGACATTCACCCCTCACACACAAACGAACGTCACACACAAAAACAACAGACAACAACAGCGAACAAACCACTGCGGGCTATCGCCCGCCAACGATCCCTTTTCACCATCGTCACACAACACTACACAAACAACGTGTACCCTCACACAACATATATGTCACAATTTTCTGTTGTTTGATGATGTATATATGCGCTCATATGAGCGCACAGACTCACTAGCAGCAGAGCTGCGAGAAGGGCACAAACAAAAAGTCTCTGTTGTCATTCTGCTAGCGAGTTAGCGAGCTAGCTTGAATGACTTAGGGCACTCTTCCAGATACTTTTCTGGGAGTAAAAATTGGAAAAGGACGACACTGCCCTATGGGCAAAATTCCAAAAAAGAAAATTGTGTTCAAGGGAACACCTAGTTCAAGCCTACAGAAAACAACAATGGGCGCACATGCGCCCATAAAACAAAAAGGGAGGCTCACGCCTCCCTTCCCTCTCAGTCAACAATCAGCAATCAACATCTTCCTGTGTTACAACATGCTCTACCACCTTGCCAACAGGCTTGTAGTAAATCGAGACATCGATGTGTTTCTTTACCCACTCAAGAGCCAGCTTGTCCAACTCACGTTGAGCTGACACAGGAACATCTAACCCAAGTAAGAAATCATCTCCTAGCCGATTCAGTATGGTGTCCTTGACGCAATCGACAACATACATACTGACAGCCGGCATCACATCTTCAGCTACCAAGGGCACAAAGCTTTGTGAGTAGTACACTGTACCAGCTTCCAATCGCCCAGTGCTGTATAGCTCATCCATGACAGACGAAATGTCGTGCAGGTCGAACATGGAGCCGTCCAGGCTGTAGTAGGTTTGTGTCATGTCAATTCACCCGACTAAAAGTACGAACAATCACCAGCTTCTCTTCTTCTTGACAGGCTAGCTCATAAGCTTCTTCCATCCAAGGAATAGCGGCAGGGTAGGCGTGCTTACCGCCACCATACCAATATGTCCAACCAACCCACGAACCGTCAAGCATTTGTGCTGCTACAGCCTCGCTTTCATAATGTCGGGAGTATTCTGCACGCAACCCTGTAGGAATGCCGCTTGAGCGCAGATCAGAAGCTGCTTGGTCTATTGCAGAATAACGTGGCCCAGCATCACACTCTAAGTCATACCACACCTCATCCACTGTGTCCGCGTCAACAACGGGACGTGGCACACCAAGAGAGTCGGCGGCTCTAGCTAGGATGAGCTGCTTTAGCTTCTGCTCTGGGGTCATAGTCTTGTGTTCCATTTTGTGTCCTTTCACTTTGCTTGTTTGTATTCAGTCAACGCTCGCTGCTGTGCAGCAAGGGCTGTCCCAGCTTTATCAAAAGCATCCTCCGCTTCGCGGACAGCCTTTTCAAGCTCAGCGAGCTTGGGGTCTTCCCGCTTCCATAGAAGCTTCCCGACAACATCAATATCTAGTGCGAGAGTACCAACGTCGTAGACAGCGCGAACATTAAGGGATGCCTCTTCTTTCTTCATGGGGATCAAACCAAGGCATCTTGCAACAACAAGATCACCTTCTTTAGAGAACCCCCCGAACACATACGTGTACCCATTCTCACACTCCAGCCGTACAAACGGCTGGAGAAATTTCTCCATTGAGTAGTAGTTCTTCATGGCAGCATCTTCTTCGGGGTGTGCAAGGGAGAGGATGAAGGTTTCTTCTAGAATTTCAAAACCTACAACACTCTTAGCGTAAGGTTTTGCACCAGACCAGAGAGACAACCAATCAGCCCCTCCGTAACCAGCTCGCTCTTTGTCAAAAGCTATATACGGTTTGTCTTGGTGCAACAACACCTTCCCTGCCCCAGATCCCCACCCAAACCCCAGCTCGAACAATACGAGCTGAATTTTCTCACTCACCTCCGGTGAGCTTGGCATCACATACCATGAATTGTCCTTGAGCCATTGAATGCGTTCTTGCTTCGTCATTTGGTTTCTCCTTTACAAAAGTAGTGCATTGAAGATGAGCTATTGTAGCTCAAGATGGTTGTGTGTCAAGGGGTTGTGTAAAAATTTCAGTCAGCTTCTCGAACAACATTGAAGGGATGCTTGCCTCTTCCTGATTTGTTACACGAGAGTTGTACTTGCCGAAGTGTTGGTCTACACACCAAGGGACGATCTTCCTCCCTTCTTCGGAATATGTTTGACGGAAGCCGATAGTAGAAGAGCGGGCACCTGTACTCCTGCTCTTGACAGAGTAGACAATGTAAGTGGCAGCATAAACACTATCAATATATGACGCAACACAATGACCCATAGCTGCACCTTCCGCAGCAATTGCTGCGGGAGATGTTAATGGTTGTGCAATGAAGTTTTCTGTCTCAATAGCTGGTAACTTACCGTCCATCCAAGTGAATGGAGTGTCTGGGTACTTCCGTCGAGTAACCTCTTTAGCGAATTCGTCGTGCTTCTCCAGTATCTTCCTTCGTGACCACTTAGGGTTATAAGTCTCCCCTAGCTGCCCGGCCATCCTTACTGTATCGACAACAAGAGTGATAAAGTTTTGATCGCTTATGACACATTTTAATGTTCTATCTCGCAGATTTGCCAATGTACTCAGGATTAAGGGCGTATCTTCTGCGTAGAACCACCGTCCTCCTGCTAGTAGGGTAGTTCGCACATGAGCCGTGTCACCCCACCAAAGAGGTGAGACATTCGCGGCGATCACACTATTCCTATGGAGCGAGTTTTTAGCCAGATGCTTCCAAGCGCCTTTGTAGTGAGCTTTAAGCTCAGACGGTGACTTACCAGACATGACAATTAACGGGACAATGTTCTTTAACCCGTCATGAAGGGCCTGTGCCCAAAGATGCTTTGTGTCACGGCACTTTTGAGCATAAGTTACGTGGGGTTGCTGCCGCCTAAAGAAACTCAATGTGTTATATGCTTCCACAACATCCCCAACAATTGCCTCGAAGTTGAGGTAGTTGAAGATCCTCTTCAGCTTTGCAACTCCAATCCCCACTTGTTGTGCGAATTCCTTGTTACGCCCCTTCATGTTGAAATCACAAGGTGAGTAGACACCTAAACATTGGGCTGTATGAAAGACTTGTGGGTCACACATCTGCCGCATACCGTTGTCACGCCTCACCATGTACACCCCGTGAGGCTCATCGCCTCGCTGAACATCTAGCCACACCTTGATGTGTGGCGCTAAGTCCTTCTCTTGAATCATTCTTGCACCCAAAACACCCATTGTTGAAGAAATTGCTCAGGTCTTACAGGCAAGTAAATTTCACAACTGTCTTCTGGAGACAGTGGTTTCGGCAAGACGTAGCTTTGCCGGAATGGATTTCCGGCGCTTGTGCGCCGGCATGTCTTGCACAGCAAGCTGTCTGTCCCGCCACAGCGACTGTAGTCGTAAGCGAGTAGGGATGTGTGGTAGTTAGTCATAGCCTCTGTGCTTTCTCTTTTGTTTGGCGATTGTTGAACCATTTGTAAAACTCCACCCACAGGGGATCGTCCTCTGCAGGCTCATACACCTCAGTCCTTGTGGCGTCTGCGTAGAACTCGGGGCCGCAATAAGGATGATAGTCCATCCAGATGTATTTGCGGCCCACATGGAAACGTCTTGTTGCAGACGAGATGCA
>JACCDS012411879.1_pt1 | contig 15773 bp, 13 predicted proteins | sample 7446441 | NCBI WGS metagenome assembly JACCDS01 (sample SAMN15323445, study PRJNA562643) | freshwater metagenome | isolation source: river surface water | place: USA:Blue River Watershed | collected 2017-08-17
ACCGGCCGGCGCACCGGCACCGCTTCAACCAGCGTCGCCACGCGGTGCAGGTGCGGATCGACCGTCACCACGCCGTCGAACAGCGTCGCAAGGAATGCCCCGACCACCGACTGGCTCACCACCTCGCCGTCACGGAAGGCGATGTCCTGTCGCATGTACGCGAGGTAGGGGCAGACCAGCGTGAGGTCCTGCGCGCCGAGCCGGCGCGCCGTGCGCGCGAGGAACAGCAGCTCGACCAGCTTCTCGTTCGGCTGCGCCAGTGAGCGGTAGACGATGAGCTTGCGCGGCGGCGCAGACGGCAGGCGCAGCTTCAGCTCGCCGTCCGGAAAGCGGTGGCGTTCGATCTCGTGCGCGGGCAGGCCGGCAGCCTGCGCGAAGCGCAGCGCCGGTGCGCGCTCGTCCCCGAAGTACAGTACCGCGCAGTCATCCATCGCTAGAACTCCAGATAGGCGTGCGGAAAGTCGGCAGCCTCGCCAAGGGTATAGCCGCTGCGCCGTTCGCACAGCTGCTTGGCAAACAGCATGTCCGAGGTGAAATCGGCGTGTACCTCGTACAGTGTGTCGCCGGCCTTCACCATCGTGCCGAGCTTGCTGAACAGCTCGACGCCGGCATTGCGCACCTTGGGCGCGCCGGCCAGCCGCGCGACCTGCGCGATCAGCAGGTTGTCGATCGCGGTCACCATGCCGTCATGCGGGGCGACCACCTTGTGGATCAGTCGTGCCGGCGGGAAGTCATTGTGGTTGAAGCCGGTTGCGCCCTGTGCATCGATGATGTCGCGCATCTTGGCCAGCGCGCGGCCGGATTCGAGGATGTCGCGCGCAATCGCGAAACCGTCGCCACCGCGCACGTCAGGATCGAACTCGATCATGCGGCCGGCCAGATGCAGTGCCTTGCGGCGCAGGTCTTCCGGCGCGCGCGAGTCATTCTCGAGCACGCGCATTACGTCGCGTGCCTCCAGTGCCGGGCCGATACCGCGGCCGATCGGCTGGCGGCCGTCGGTGATCACCACCTCCAGCTTGAGATGCATGCGCGACGCAACGTATTCGAACAATTTGCGCAGCCGCTGCGCGTCCGGCGCAGAACGCACCTTGGCTGACGGCCCGACCGGAATGTCGAGCAGCAGGTGGGTCGAACCAGCCGCAACCTTCTTCGACAAGATCGATGCGACCATCTGCGTGACCGAGTCGAGCGACAGCGGCCGCTCGACCGAGATCATGACGTCATCGGCAGGCGACAGGTCGGCGGTGCCGCCCCACGCGAGGCAGGCGCGGTGCTCGCGCACGACTTCGGAGATGCGCTTCTCGGTCAGGTTGACGTTGGCCAGCACTTCCATGGTGTCGGCGGTACCGGCCGGCGAGGTGATCGCGCGCGACGAAGTCTTCGGGCACAGAAGGCCGTGCGCGGCGACGATCGGTACCACCAGCATCGAGGTGCGATTGCCCGGTATACCGCCAATGCAGTGCTTGTCCACCACCATGTGTTCCTGCCAGTGCAGCCGCCGTCCGCTGGCCACCATCGCGTCAGTCAGGTAGTACAGTTCTTCGCGGTCCATGGTGCCATCGTTGGTGGCGATCAGGAAGGCGGTCAGCTCGATCTTGGTGTACTGGCTGCTGGCGATGTCGGCGACGATTGCCCGGTAATCCTGCTTGTCGAGGCGCTCGCCGCTGATCTTGCGGAACAGTGCCGCGATCGACGCCGGCCGCTCCGCATGCTGTACGCTGGCCAGTGCGCCGCCCTCGGCGCCGAGCCGGCGGAACGCATCTTCCGACAAGCCGACTTCGTCGGGCCCGACGATGCACGGATCGTCCGCCACGTTCAGCGTCGCGCGCACGCTGCGACCGCAGCAGACCACCTCGACCTTCGACAGCGCGCGGAAGCCCTCGGTGCGGTAGACCCCGCAGTCGCGGTGCAGGTAGACGACATTTTCCAGATGCGTGTCGATCGCGACGCGCCTGACTTTGAGTTTCAGTTTTTCGCGCTCGCCGTTCATGGCGGTGGCGGCACCGGGGGCAGGCGGCAGGCTGGCGGGCATGGGGACGTTTTCCGATGGGGGGGCCATTGTTGTTCTCGTGCGGGCCGGCCTGCGCCGGCGTTCTGTCGCCATCATACCGTCGCCTCTGGTGGCCGTCGCGCTTTCCGGCCGGCTCAGCGCAGGCTCAGCAGATACCAGCGCCACTGTCCCTGCCACAAGCCCGCGCCGAGCACCTGCCGCTGCCGGTTGATCGCCACCGCAGTCAGCAACTGCCAGCCGGCGCCCGCCGCATTGGCGTAGCGGTTCAGGTCGTGCAGCACGCCATCGAGGATGACGATCGGCCGTCCGCCGGCGTCGCCGGTCACGTCGCCGAGGTCGTTCAGGTCGGTGTAGCGGGTGCGCGGGTCGGCGCGTGGCAGCAGCGTCGCGCCGGCGCGCGACAACAGGTAGCCCGGCGTGTCGCCGGTCGCGTCCGGCCGTGGCGTCAGTAACACCTGTCCGGACGCATTCACGCGCACTGCTTCGCAACGACAGTTGAGATAATCGAACGGCAGCATGCGCCATTGCCCGTCATACAGTGCCACCGTCAGCAGGATGCCGTCGCGCACGATCGCGCCAATGACGCCGTTGCCGGCCATGCCGAACAGGCGCATCGCGCGCCTGGCTTCGACGTTACGGTACAGCAGCGCTACGCTGCCATTCGCCTGCCACAGCAGGATTTCCTGCGCGGCCGTGGCCGCGTTGTAGGTGTCGGCGGCGAGGCTGCCGGCCTCCGACGGCCCGGCCATGCCGACGATCTCGATACCGGCCGGCAGCGTGCGGCGCATCGCCGGCCGGCCGTCCCACGTCCAGCCGACATGCCGGCCGGCGACGACGCTGTGGCCGGCGAGCAGGCCGCGGCGGTTTGCGCCCGCCGTCTGTAATGCCGTCCACGCGCGCCGGTCGCCACCGAAGAAATTCCGCTCCGATGCGAGCACGGCTGCGGATGGCGTGACCCGCCATGGCAGCGCAAGGGAGCCGGCCGCAGCTTGCCGCACACCGAGAGCAAGCGGCCCATCGGCCAACCGGTCAAGCAGATTGCCGGCGTAGCTCAGCGGCAGCGCGACGATCATCGTGGCAGCCACCGGTCGGGTCGGCGTTGCCGCGGGTACCTGCGCGGCAGCCCGCGGCATGCCCGGCTGGCCCTGCTCGTCGCTGCCAGCCAGCGCCAGCACGCAGGCCATGGCGATGCGGCAGGCTGCCCCCCTGAAGTCGTGCATGGTTCCTCCCGTCGTCGAGCCGCTGCGGTCCGGCCGCGTTCGCAGTGTGCGGCGGATGGCGCTGCGGGCTTTGTGCCGTATCGACGGCGCACGCGGAGTTTTCTCAGGAACCTTTCACTGGCGCCCACTGCCCATTCCTGTGGACATCCGATGTGAGGAAATACAGTGAATGGCCGGGACCGAAAGCAGCCGATCCGCAACTATCTGCCGAACCGCCTGCGCGCCTTCTGGGCGTCGGTGCTGTGGCTGGCGATCATGTCGCTCGTCATCACGGCCATCGTGCTTGGCACACATGACCGGCTGGAGCGCGAAGAGGCGCAGGCGCGCCGCGATGCCTTACGGCAGGCCGAGTCCCTCGCCAATTCCTATGCGGCCCAGTTGCGGTATGTATCCGGGCAGATAGACCAGCTGATACGGCGCGTCGCATTTGCCTGGAGCGACAGTCCCGACAGCGTGGATCTCCAGCGCGAGCAGCAGCGCGGCCTGCTGCCCGCTAGTTACGATTTCGTTGTCTACATTGCCGATGCCGATGGCAACGTGGTCCGGAGCTCGTTGCGGCTGGACACGCCGCTGAATGTCGGCGACTTTACCTTTTTCCGCGAGCAGCGCGCCGGGTGTTGTCAGGGGCTCAGCATTTATCCGGTGACCCGCAGCCCGTGGCTGCAGCGCGATGTCGTACGGTTTGCGCGCCGCATGGAGCGCGCGGACGGCAGCTTCGCCGGTGTGGTGTTCGTCTCGGTGGCGCCGGACTTCCTCGCCACCTTCCAGGACGAGGCACTGCGCGGCCGGCATGACTTCGTCAGCATGCGCCTCGACAGCGGACCGCTGCTGGCGACTCGTGTCGGGCAACAAAGCGACGCGCCTCGGGTCTTCTATCGTTCCGATCCCATGTTTGCCAATCCGCGCGGCGCGCACCTTGAGCCGGCCGACCGCTTTCGCGATGACCGCTCGCGCTTTGTCGCATGGCGCAAGATCCCCGGCTACGCCGTCGTCGCGCTGGCCGGCCTGACCGAGGAAGATGCACTGGCCTCCTACCAGCAGCTGGCGCGCACCTACCGGCAGAATGCGGCGACCGTGATCGTCCTGCTGGCGGCGCTGGCGGCCGGCGGCATCGCGCTGTTTTCGCGGCTGGAGGCGCGCCGCAAGATGGAAGAGGAGGTGCGGCTGACCTACCGGATCGCTACCGATGCCGCTAACGAAGGTTTCTACATGTTGCGACCCCAGTTCCGGCAGGGCCAGCTGGTCGACCTGCTGGTGGAGGACTGCAACGGGCGCGCGGCCGAGCTGCTGAATACGACGCCGGTCACCATGATCGGCGCGCCCGCCAGCGCCGTGCTGGCGCCGGCGCACTGGCGCGACTTGCTCGCGCTGTGCGAGAAGGCGATTGAGCAAGGGCAATACGAGGACGAGTTCCGCGTGCCGTCCGGCTGGATGCGCGCGTCGTGGGTCTATCGCCGCGCGGTGCGCTTTGCGTCCGGCATCGCGCTGACCCTGCGTGACATCTCCGACCTGAAGGCCCACGAACAGGCTTTGGCCGACATCGCCAACAATGACGCGTTGACGCTGCTGCCGAACCGGCGCTGGCTGCAGGGCTTCCTGCCGGCGGCGATCCGGCGCGCGGCACGCGGCAACGGTCGGCTCGCGCTGCTGTTCATCGACCTCGACAATTTCAAGACCGTCAATGACACGCTCGGTCACGAAGCCGGCGACGAATTGCTGCAACAGGCGTCACAGCGGATACGGCAGGCCGTGCGCGCGAGCGACCATGTCGCGCGGCTTGGCGGCGACGAGTTCACCGTGGTGCTCGAGCATGCCGATACCGACGAGGCCATCGCCCACGTCGCGCAGTCCATCGTTGCCGCGCTGGCCACGCCGTTCACACTGACCGCCGGCAGCGGCAACCTGATTAGCGCGTCAATTGGCATCAGCATTTATCCGCGCGATGGCAATGCGGCCGAGCCGTTGCTCAAGCATGCCGATGTCGCGATGTATGCGGCGAAGGCCGCCGGCAAGGGCCGCCACCACTTTTATCAGCCGGAAATGTCGGAGGCGCTGCTGCTGCGGCTGAGCCGCGAGCGCGCGTTGCGGCAGGCGGTCGAGCGCACCGAGTTCGTCGTCCATTACCAGCCACGCGTCGACGCGCGCAGCGGACGGTTATCGAGCTTCGAGGCACTGGTGCGCTGGCGCGATCCGGAGCGCGGCGTGGTGGCGCCGGGCGAGTTCATCGACCTTGCGGAAGACACCGGGCTGGTGGTGCCGATCGGCGAATGGGTGACGCGCGAGGTGGTCGCGCAGATCGCACGCTGGAAAGAGGATGGCGAAAAGCCGGTGCCGGTTTCCGTGAATGTGTCGCCGCTGCAGTTGCGGCATGGCCAGTTCGCCGGCCTGCTGCTGGCCGCACTGCAGGAATTTCGCGTCGAGCCGGCACTGCTCGAGGTCGAGGTCACCGAGTCGGCCGTGGTCGACCGCAGCGTGGCGGTCGTGCAGCAGCTCGACGCGATGCGCGACGGCGGCATCCGGCTGCTGATTGACGATTTCGGCGTCGGGCATTCGTCGCTGGCCCAGCTGCACCGGCTCGACGTCGACGTGCTGAAGGTGGACCGCGGCTTCACGACGGCGCTGTCGGAGGGCTCGGAAGGCGAGCTGCTGTATCGCGCCATCATCTCGATGGCCGAGGCGCTCGAGATGACCGTAGTGGCAGAGGGCGTCGAGACGCTGTCGCAATTGCGCCTGCTGCGCGCAATGGGCTGCGACGAACTGCAGGGCTACCTGATCTCGCGGCCGCTGCCGGCGGAGCAGGTGCCGGGCCTGCTGCGCCAGTCGGTATTGCCGCCATTCGACAGGATCGAACTGGCGGTGATGGCCTGAAGCCAGTGAATTTCCCGGCTTCATAAACCGGCCTGTCGGCCGTTAACCCCTGTGCGGACCGAAGGTTCGACAGGATGTCGCTTTCCATCGGCCAAGGACTGCCCGGTTATCCGGTGCGCAGCCGCGCGCGAGCTGCTGTAACGATCATGCCGATGTGCTCGCCGCCCGGAGCCGACCGGATTTCATTCCATTACAATCTCGCCCTTTTTGGAGCTTTCTTCGTCGTGACCCACCTTGACCAGATCGCCGTGGCAGCGGTGCTTGCAGCCACGACCGCAACCGCAGGCGCGCAAGTCTATTTCCGTGACACCGGCAGTTACACCTTCGTCGGCAGTACCGTCAACCACACCATTGCCGGCACCACATTGCCCCTGCCATTTTTCATTGTTCCGCTGACAGGCACCGTGGCGGCTGGAGAAACGGTCAATATCAGCTTCGTCGTGTCGGGTGCGCAAGTCACCGCGTTTACGTCAAATCAGGGATCCGTCCTGTTGCTGACCGATCCGACCGACAGTGCCAACACGAGTAATGTCAGTATCGGCCCGGGCCTGGCCAACGGCAATCAGAGCTTGTCGGTCACGGCGTCGGCAAGCAGCGGCTTTGCGAAATTCGGCACCATCGCCTGGACCCCTGTCGATACCGTGACGATCAGCAGCATCTGCGTCTTTGGCCCGGGCGGATGCACGAGCAGCGTCTCGGCCGACGACACCACCGCAGCGCTGCGTGCGCTGGCGGCATCGCTGAAAACCCCGCTGGTCCTCGGCAAGGCCAGCGCGGTGAACGCGCTGTCCTACCATTGCGACCGCTTTGATGCGAATAACCTGTGCTTGTCTGCGATTGGCCGCCGGCTGTCGGGCAATGGCACCGATTACAGCGAGAACGCCGCTGCGGTCATGCTGGGGTACAGGCTGTCGCCCCACTGGCGCCTTGGCGCTTTCGTTGACCAGGCGTCGTCATCGGCGACGGCGAACCTGCGTGTGTCGTCCGACAGGCCCCTGATGGGCGTCAGCGCGACCTGGAATGCGCGCGCCGACGGCGAAGGCATGGAAGTGCGTTCGGCCATCACTTTCCGCCAGCAGTCCCTCGGCATCACGCGCAGCGTCGTGGGCACGTCCGAAGGCGGTGCAGGCAGTACCGAGATGTCGTCGAAACTGGCGTCCCTGACGGCGCTCTATCATTACGCGCTGTCCGACCACTGGATGGTCGCGCCCTACGCCGGCATTCGCTATTACCAGGGGAAGGTGAATGGCTACACCGAGGTGGCCAGCGACTCGGTGACGTCGCCGCTGACCTATGCCGAGCTGACCGAGAACACGGTATCGGCCTCGCTGGGCATGCGCGTGAGCGGTCGCTTTGGCAAGACCACCGGCACGGCATCCGTCGGCGTGGATCGCGACCTTCGGTCTGAACTCGATGCCTTGTCGGCCACCGGTGTGGAGGGCGTGGGACCGGTCGCGCCAGATGGCTATCAGCGGCACGTGAATCGCGCGACTGCAACGCTCGGTATCGCTCGTGATTTCGGAGAGCGCCAGCAGGTGGCTCTGACGGCGCTGTACCGGCAGGAAGCGTTCCGCAGCACGGCGACCACGGCGCTGTTTGCTCAGTACAGCGTCGGCTTCTGAGTGCTCCTGCTCATGCGGCAAAGCCTCGCACGGGGCATTGCCGTTAACGCCGTGACGCCGGTCATGCACTGTCGGCCTTAGCGGTGTCCGCGCCATCCACGTCCCGGGCCATCGTCATGATGATCGCGGCGATGGTGGTTGTGATGGTGCTGGTAATCATGGCGGTGCGGATAGCGCCAGGCCGGGGGCGGGCCATAGTAGGCGCGCGGTGCGGGATAGATCATCACCGGCGGAGGCGGCGCGTAACCGATGTAGGGTGTCGGCGGCGCATAGCCGTAGCCGACCATCGGCGGCGGGGCGTAGACCACCGCGGGCGGCATGCCGCCGTAATGAACGCTGACGGATGGTCCGTACGAATGGCCGTGCGACGAGCCAATCGTGCTGCCGATCACGGCACCCACGACGGCGCCGGCCAGCACGTCGCCACTGTCGGCGGACGCATTGCCCGCAGCGGTGGCCAGCAATACAAGCGCGGCGATACTGGTCTTCATGGCACTGTCCCTTTCTGTTGGTACCAGCGAGCGAGGCGCTGGTGAGGGCAGTATACGTAGCCTGCCGCGCCGGTAAAGCGGCAAATTGTGTCCGGCTGTAAAGCCCGGCCGGCCCCCCCCGTTGCGCGCGCATCGGCTACAGTAGGGACTCACCTGCACGGTCACGGAGGCGCCATGAAGCTGCTGTCATTCCTGCAGGATGTCCGGCCCGACCATCGCGGCCGCTTGTTGTCGGACATCTGGAAATTCAGCGATGCGCAGATCGAATCCACGCACGATTTCATCCAGTGGGTTTTTCCACTCGACGAACCCAGCGGCGCGCAGCCGGATTCGCCGGTGCTGGAGCCGGCGGAAATCGGACTGATCCGCAAATCCGCACCGGCGACGATGAATGTCGAACGCTCCACCGACTGGTTCATCGGCTTCCTCGCGCGCACGGACGACTGGCGCGCCCCCTATGATCACAACCACCTGCGCATCACGCGGATGATCCGGTGCAATCGCTTGCTGCTCGGCGAGCTGGCGGCCGAGTCGGCACGCAGCCGGGTGCTGCAGTTGCTGAAAAAATCGCCGCACAAAGTGAGCGAGACGGCGATCGGGTTCTGGATGCGCGCCTGACTGCCCGCGTCCTGCGGCCGAAGCGCGGGGTGCGCCGGGACGCTGCGGCGGCCTTCAGTCGTTGCCGATGCGTTGCGGCCAGATGAAGCGGCCGTCTTCCCACTGGCCTTCGAGTGGCGCGCGGCCGCTGCTGAAGCTCAGGCGGCCGAGGCCGTGCTGATGGCCGTTGCGCAGCTGACCACTATAGCGGTCGCCGTTCGCATAGACGACGTGGCCGCTGCCGGTGATCTGGTCGTGGTCAAAGCTGCCGCTGTAGCGGCCACCGCTGCCGAACTGGTACACGCCCTGTCCGTGCCGGCGGCCATCGACGAAGCTGCCTTCATAGCGGTCGCCGTTCGGGAATTGCAGCGTGCCGTGGCCTTGGATGCGGTTGGCGAAAAATTCGCCGTCATAGCGCTTGCCGTCGGCATACAGCACGGTCGCCTGGCCGGTCACCTGCCCGTTGCGGAAGGTGCCGACCAGCAGGTCGCCATTGCTGAAGCGGAAAGCCTGCCGGCCGTCGACCGGCGGCGCTTCTTTCGCGTCTGTTCGCCCGGCCACTTGCCAGAGCAGGCGGTCGCGCACAGTCGCACAGCCGGCGAGGCCGGCGAGCAGGGCGATCATCCATAGGGTTCTTGCGGTCATGGCCGGTCCGGTTGTCTGGGGCTTTTCCGGAGAATCGACGGCCGGCGCGAAAGCTTGAGCGCTGCTTCAGGGCGTCTGGCGGAAGTCGCCTATCCGCTACCTATCCAGATTCGTGCCGGTGTACCTGCCGTACGGCCGTCCGACGGCCTTAATGTGGCAGACCCGGGTGACTTCAGTGCCGCACCAGACAGCGATCGCTCCCGGGGTCGGATGCTGCGGCAGGTCGACAGTGAAGTCTTGCACCGAGCCGCGCATCGCCATCCGGCAGTCCTTCGCCGACGCAGGCTTTGCCAGGTCGGCCGCGTCGTCATGACGATGGCCATGCCGAGCGACGCCTGCAGCAGGTGCCACAGCCGTTGCGGCGGCTTGTCGCGGAAGGTCGCCAGCGGCACGGCCAACCGCACCAGCAGCGCTGCCGGTATCGATAGCGGCCGCCGCAGCCGGGTCAACGGAACACCATCACCGGCACTTTCGCGTGGGCCAGGACTTTTTGCGTTGTGCTGCCGACGAACAGCTTCATCAGCGTGCTCTTGCGGTGCGATGCCATGAAGATGGCGTCGCACTGCAGGCGCTCGGCGACCTCGACGATCTTTTGCGCCGCATCGTCGCTCTGCTCGACCACAGTCGCGCAGGGCACGCCGGCGGCGCTGGCGGCGTCGGTGACGGCCACGAGATGTTTCGTCGCTTCACCGCGCAGGTACCTCTCGTATTTTTCCCACTCGCTCGCGGGCATGGCATTGGCCGACGGGTCAAACGGCAGCTCGTTCGCGACAGTCAGCGCGACGATCTTGCCGCCGGTTTTTTTCGCGATCTCGATCGCTGCCGCCAGCGGCGCTTGCAGATCGGCCGATCCGTCGGTCGGTACGAGGATATGAGTCAGCATGATTTACCGTCCGAGTGAATTGATACTTTTGAATGTATCAATTTGCCTTGCGGTAAAAGTTGACTTGAGTCAAAACGCGCCGTATTGCACCAGCAGCAGGCCGCCCGCCTGTGCCGCGCCATGCACCAGCGCGGCGGCGATGGTCAGCTGTATGGCCGTCCGCAGCTTGTGCGGCGTCTCGCGCTCGCACCAGAGAAGGATGACCGCCATCAGCGAGAACGGCAGTGACAGCAGCCCCCACGCGGCCGCGGCGGGCAGTGCCGACTGCAGCGCGAGCATCACCAGCACGCCATGTGCGACCAGCGCGATGGCACCATAGGCCAGCGCCGCGCGCGCCGAGCCGAGCCGCACGACCAGCGTGCGCTTGCCTGCGCGCGCATCCGATGCCGCATCCGGGAAGCCATTGATCATCAGGATGTTGGCGGCCATCAGTCCGTAGCTCAGCGAGCCCAGTGCCGGCAGCGCGTCGAAGCGGCCTGACTGCACGAATGCGGCGCCGACCACGATCAGCGACCACGCGAGTGCAATGGCCGCTTCGCCGAGGCCGCGCGACATCAGTTGCAGCGGCGGCGCAGAGTAGGTCCAGCCGATCGCCAGCCCGGCCGCACCGATCGCCAGCAGGCCGGGGCCGCAGGCCTGCGCCAGCCAGCCGCCGCCGACGACGGCCAGCGCGAGCAGCAGCAACGCATAGCGGCAGGTGGCGCGCGCGGAGACCTGTCGCTGCTGAATGAAGCGCGCGCCGCCGGTGAAGGGGAAGATGCGGCCCGGGTTGGCGGCATCGGCACCGTTGCGGTCATCGTAGTAATCGTTAATCACGTTCGCGCTGGCGTGCGCAATTGCCGCCAGCAGCACGGTGGCAACGGCTCGCCACGGATCGAGCACAGCACCGGGTGCGGCGCTCGCGGCGGCGATACCGAGCGCACAGGCGACCACGGTGACGGACAGGAAGCCGGGCCGGGTCATGGCCCACAGGGTGCGGACGGATAGGGGAGGCAGCAAGGGGCGGCGTCTGGTTATATTCTTAAATGAAATAAAAATTAGTCCGGTTCGCCGGAAAATTTTGACCTCGACGAATTTTCTCAGGGAAGCCGTCGCCCTCCAAGAAAATTGTTGCTTTGCAAAATTCAACCGGTCGTCACGACGATGCCGCTGGCGTTGTGCGCGTCCGATCCCGATGGGCCGCTGTAACGGAGGCAGCAGGGCTGGCCCCCTGCCCAGATCGAGCGGCTGCTGCACAAAGAACAGCGGGCTGCTCGGCGTGTCCGTCGTATTGGCCGACATGCGCACGCTGCGCGGCGAGGGCAGCGCCCGGCAGCGAGCAGCCGCCCTTGCTCCAGCGCCCGGCCCGGCGCCGAACCCGCACCACCGATTGCCTATCTAAGCGGCATGAATCGCATGCTCCGCTATGCCGGCTATGGCCTGGTTGCCCTCGTGACCTTGCTGGCGCTGCTGGCGCTGCTGCTGCTGACTTTCGACTGGAATCGCGCCCGGCCATGGCTGAATGACCGCCTCAGCGCCGCCAGCGGCCGGACAGTGGCGATCGACGGCGAGCTGGCGTTGTCATGGTGGCCGCCGCCGGAAGTGCAGGGCTGGCGTCGGCACCTGCCGTGGCCGCACTGGCGTGCGACGCACGTGCGCGTCGGCAATCCTGACTGGGCGCAAAGCGGCCCGCTGATGGCGCAGGTACCGGCGCTGGATGTCACGCTGGACCCGTGGCGCCTGCCGGCAAAGGAAATCCGCATCACGCAATTGCGGCTCGACGGCCCGCAGCTGGTGTTCGAGAAGCAGGGCGCGCAACGCAGGAACTGGCAGTTTGGCCCGGCCGACGGGCCTGCGCGCAGCGACTGGCGCTTCGGCATCGATCGCATCGCGGTAGCCAGTGGCCGCATCCGCTATCTGGAGCCGGACAAGCACACCGACCTGCAGTTGCAGCTGGCCACCGAAGCCGACGGCAGCCTGCGCTGGCAGGCCGGCGGCCGCTACAACGCGCAGCCGCTGCAGGGACGCGGCAGTGCCGGCTCGCTGCTGGCGCTGCAGTCGTCGGATATTCGCTACCCGGTCGATGCGCAGCTGACCCTCGGCGACACGCAGCTCAGCGCCCGCGGCAGCGTGACCAATCCCTCCGACCCGCGCGCACTCGACATTCGCCTGTCGCTGGCGGGCGCGAGCATGGCCGACCTGTTCCCGATCAGCGGATTGCTGTTGCCCGAGACGCCGAAGTTCGATACCCGCGGGCGGGTGGTCGGCCGGCTGGAGCCGGGCCGGCTGGACCTGCGCTACGAAAATTTCACCGGCCGCGTCGGCGGCAGTGACATCGCCGGCACGCTCGCCTATCGTCAGCAGTCACCGCGCGCGACACTGCGCGGCGAGGTGGTGTCGCAGCGGGTGCGGCTGGTCGATCTCGGCCGGCTGATCGGCGCCGGCCAGACCGGCAGCCGGCCAGGACAGATTCGGCAGCCGCGCGGGCGGGTGCTGCCGGTGTCGCCGTTCAAGACCGAGCGCTGGGACGCGATGGATGTCGACGTGCGCTTTGCCGGCCGGCGCATCTTGCGCCGCGCAGCGCTGCCGGTGGAAAACTTCCATACCCGCCTCCGCATGGAGGCCGGCGTGCTGACGCTCGACCCGCTGGCCTTTGGTATGGCCGGCGGCGAACTGAAAGGGCGCGTGCGCATCGATGGCCGCGCCGATCCGGCCGAGGGAACGCTGGCGCTGGACGCGCGCCGGCTGGCGCTGGCCCGGCTGTTCCCGAAGATCGGTGATGCGCCGGCCAGCATCGGCCTGCTGGGCGCACGCGCGCAGCTGTCTGCGCGCGGCAATTCGGTCGCCGCGCTGCTTGGCAGCGCCAACGGCGAACTGCATGTCGCCGCCGGACAGGGCTCGGTCAGCAAGTTCATGCTGGAGGCGGCCGGCCTGAATATCGCCAATGCCGCCTTCGTGCGCCTGTTCGGCGACCGTCAGGTGCCGCTGAATTGTCTGGTGGCCGACTTCCGGCTCGAGGACGGCATGGCGCTGCCGCGCAGCTTCGTGCTCGATACCCCCGACGCCACCATCGCCGTCACCGGCGCGATCAACCTCCAGGGCGAACGCTACGACCTGACCCTGCGCCCGCAGAGCAAGGGCGTGCGGGTGCTGTCGCTGCGCTCGCCGCTGTACGTGCGCGGCAGCTTCGGCGATCCGCAGGTCGGCGTGGACCGTCGCAGCGTGGCGATACGGGCCGGCGCGGCGCTCGCGCTCGGCGCGGTGGCCGCGCCCGTCGCCGGCCTGCTCGCGCTGGTGAATCCGGGCGGCGACACCGGCAGCCCGTGCGCCGGGCTGTTGCGCGGAGGACGCGGGTGAGTGTGCGCGAACTCGACGCGCGCCGCCTCGGCCGGCTGCTGCGAGAGACTGTTTCCGCCTGGGTGGACGACCGCGCGCCCAGCATGGGCGCGGCGCTGGCTTACTACACGATGTTTTCGATTGCGCCGCTGCTGCTGATCGTCATTTCGGTGGCCGGTCTGGTGTTCGGCGCGGATGCTGCGCGCGGCGAGATCACCGCGCAGTTGCGCGGGCTGATCGGCGAGGCCGGCGCCCGCGTCGTCGAGGGACTGGTCGAGAGCGCGGACCGGCCCGCGCAGGGGTTGCTGTCGACGCTGGCTGGCGCCGCGCTGCTGGTGCTTGGCGCGACCACCGTGTTCGCCGAGCTGCAGGACGCGCTCGACCGCATCTGGCGTTCGCCGCAGCGCGCGGCCGGCGGGCTGTGGGCGCTGCTGCGCGCGCGCCTGCTGTCGCTCGGCCTGATCCTCGGCTTGGGTTTCCTGACGATGGTGTCGCTGCTGCTGTCGGCCGCCCTGTCGGCGCTGGGCAAGTGGTGGGGCGGTTGGTTTGGCCACTGGCTGCCGCTGGCCGAATGGTTGAATCAGGCGATCAGTTTTGCGCTGGTGATGGCCATGTTCGCGATGATCTACAAACTGATGCCGCGCGCGCGGGTTGCGTGGGCCGATGTCTGGCTTGGTTCTGCGGTCACCGCACTGCTGTTCACTGCCGGTAAATTTCTGATTGGTCTTTACCTCGGCCGCAGTGGTCTTGGTTCGGTGTTCGGTGCGGCCGGTTCGCTGGTCGTGATGATGGCGTGGGTGTATTACTCGGCACAGGTCTTCCTGCTTGGCGCGGAGTTTACGTGGGCGTATGCGCGGCGCTACGGCTCACGCCGCCAATGCGCGCCGGGCGATTCATCATCGATTGCGCAACACAACTGAGAATTATTCTCATCGGGGTTACAATGCGTTGGCCTTTTTTACTTCCAGCGATGAGAACCGAACGATGCGAATCCTCCCCCGCCTGATCGTCATGGGTATTGCCGTGGCAGCCTTGCTTGCGCCGGCCGCACAGGCCGACACCGTGACCGTTTACTCGGCGCGCAACGAGCAATTGCTCAAACCGCTGCTGGACCGCTACAGCAAGGAGACCGGTACCGAGATCCGGCTGCTGACCGCCAACGAAGGCGCACTGCTGGCGCGGCTGAAGGCCGAGGCCGAGAGCACGCCGGCGGACGTGCTGATCACGGTCGATGCCGGCAACCTGTGGCTGGCCGCGCAGCAGGGCGCATTGCGGCCGCTGACGTCGGCGCTGCTGCAAAAGAACATTCCCGCGCACCTGCGCGACCCCGGCAACCAGTGGTTCGGCCTGTCGGTACGCGCGCGCACCATCGTCTATGCGAAGGCGCGCGTGAAGCCGGCCGAGCTGTCGACCTATGACGATCTGGCCGCGCCGAAATGGAAGGGCAAGCTCTGCCTGCGCAGCAGCAAGAAGGTGTACAACCAGTCGCTGGTGGCGATGATGATCAGCGAGCTCGGCGAGCCGGCAACGGAAACCATCGTGCGCGGCTGGGTCGCCAACCTGGCGACCGATCCGTTTCCCGACGATACCTCGCTGCTGAAGGCGATCGCCGCCGGCCAGTGCCAGGTCGGCATCGTCAACACCTATTACCTCGGCCGCCTGCTGGCCAAGGAGCCGGATTTCCCGGTCGGCCTGTTCTGGGCCAACCAGGGCGGCAGCGGCACGCACGTCAACGTGTCCGGCGCCGGCGTCACCCGCCATGCGAAGAACCCGGCCGGCGCGCAGAAGCTGATCGAGTACCTGTCGCAGGAAGGCGCACAGAACTTCTACGTCGATGAAGACCTCGAGTTTCCCGCCAATCCGAAAGTGCAGCCGAATTCCCTGATCCGCAACTGGGGGCCGTTCAAGCCCAACCTGCTGAACGTGTCGAAGGCCGGCGAACTGCAGGCCACGGCAACGCGGCTGATGGACCGCGCCGGCTACCGCTGAGCGATGAGCCGGACTGCGACGCGGCCCGCGTGGTCGGTGCTGCCGGTCGCGCTGCTGACCGTCGTGCCGCTGGCCGTGGTGCTGGTCAGCTGGCTGCAGCCGCAGCCCGAGATCTGGGATCACCTGCGCGCC
>JACCDS010124699.1_pt1 | contig 15771 bp, 12 predicted proteins | sample 7446441 | NCBI WGS metagenome assembly JACCDS01 (sample SAMN15323445, study PRJNA562643) | freshwater metagenome | isolation source: river surface water | place: USA:Blue River Watershed | collected 2017-08-17
GCGGCCAGCTTTGCGGCCCTGCTGAGCAAGCTCGACTATCTGCCCGCCAGCGACATCGAGCACATCCGCCAGGCCTACCGGCTGGCCGATGAAGCGCATCTGGGGCAGATGCGCAAGAACGGCGATCCGTACATCACCCACCCGATCGCGGTGGCGGCACAGTGCGCCGAGTGGAAGCTCGATGCGCAGGCGCTGATGGCCGCCCTCATGCACGACGTGATCGAGGATTGCGGCATCACCAAGGCCGATCTGGTGGAGCGCTTCGGCGCGCCGGTGGCCGAACTGGTCGACGGTCTGACCAAACTGGAAAAGCTCGAGTTCGACACCCGCGAGCAGAACCAGGCCGAGAGCTTCCGCAAGATGCTGCTGGCGATGGCCAAGGACGTGCGGGTGATCCTGATCAAGCTGGCGGACCGTACCCACAACATGCGCACCATGGGCGACATGCCGCGCAGCAAGTGGAAGCGCATCAGCAGCGAAACGCTGGAGATCTACGCACCCATCGCCCACCGCCTGGGGCTGAACTTCACCTACCGCGAACTGCAGGACCTGTCGTTCCGCTTCCTCTACCCCTGGCGTTACGAAGTGCTGTCCAAGGCACTGAACAAGTCGCGCACGCGCCGCAAGGACCTGATCTCGCGCGTGCAGGGTGAGGTCGAGTCCACCTTCGCGCAGCACGGCATGAGCGTGCGCATCATGGGCCGCGAGAAGACGCTGTACTCCGTCTACCGCAAGATGGACAGCAAGCACCTGTCGTTCTCCCAGGTGACGGACATCTACGGTTTCCGCATCATCGTGCCCACGCTGACCGACTGCTACACCGGCCTGGGCGTGCTGCACCAGCTCTACAAGCCAGTGCCCGGCAAGTTTCGCGACTATGTGGCCATTCCCAAGGTCAACGGCTACCAGTCGCTGCACACCACGCTGATCGGCCCCTTCGGCACGAACATCGAGTTCCAGTTGCGCACCCACGCCATGGACGTGGTGGCCGAATCCGGCGTTGCCGCACACTGGCTGTACAAGGCCAACGAGCCGGGCAGCGACACCTCGCAGCGCCTGGGCACGCAGTGGCTGCAGTCGCTGCTCGATATCCAGCAGGAAACGCACGACGCCAGCGAGTTCTGGGACCACATCAAGATCGACCTGTTCCCGGACGCGGTCTATGTGTTCACGCCCAAGAGCAAGATCCTGTCGCTGCCACGCGGCGCCACCGTGGTCGACTTTGCCTACGCCATCCACAGCGGCGTCGGCAGCCGGGCCGTGGGCGCACGCATCAACGGCGAGCAGCGCCCGTTGCGGGCCGAGCTGAACAACGGTGACGTGGTGGAGGTGATCACCGACGACAAGGCCGAGCCCAACCCGGCCTGGCTGTCCTTCGTGAAGACCGGTCGGGCCCGCTCCAAGATCCGCCACCACCTCAAGACGGCCGCACACGAAAAATCGCTGGAACTGGGCGAGCGCATGCTGGGCCAGGCCCTGCGGTCCGAAGGCTTCGCCCAGTTGCCGGCCGATGAAGCCGAGGGCAAAGCGATCTGGGAAAAGCTGCTGCGCTTCACCGGCAACAAGACGCGGGCCGAATTGCTGGCCGACATCGGCATGGGGCGCCGCATCGCCAGCATGGTCGCCAAGAAGCTGGCCGTCCTGGTCACGGAAACCGGCCTCAAACCCGATGCCCTGCTGATCAGCACCGAGCGCTATGCCGCCGGCGAAAGCGAGTCGGTGACCCAGGGCGTGGTCAGTCTCGACGGCAGCGAAGGCGCCTCGGTCCAGTACGCGTCGTGCTGCCGCCCCATCCCAGGCGATCGCATCGTGGGCTATCTGGGGCGTGGCGAAGGTCTGGTGGTGCACACCGAAGATTGCCCGAGCGGCAAACGCCTGCTGGCCCGCGACAGCGAGCGATTCCTGCCAGTCGAATGGGCCGACGAACCGGTTCGCCTGTTCGACAGCACGCTGGTGGCAACCGTATCAAACGGCAAAGGCGTGCTGGCGCGCGTGGCCTCGGCCATTGCCCAGGCCGAAGCCGACATCACGCACGTCGACATGGGCGATGAACCGGCGCAGACCGCCACCGACATCCGCTTCACCGTGGCGGTGCGCGACCGCCAGCACCTGGCCGACGTGCTGCGCAGCCTGCGCCGCACACCCTCGGTCATCAAGGCGCAGCGCCACAAGCCGGCGCGCAACCACAACGGCGGCTGATCAGGCCGGCTTGGCTGGTGGCGGGTATTCCACCGCCAGCACTTCCAGCTCCTGGACCCCGCCCGGCAGCGCCAGGCGCACCACATCACCCACCCTGGCCTTGAGCAGAGCTCGCGCCACCGGCGATATCCAGCTGATCTGACCGCGCGCGCTATCCGCCTCGTCGACCCCCAGAATAGTGACCGTGATCTCTTCACCCTCGGCGTCAGCATAGGTAACCGTGGCACCAAAGAACACCTGGTCACCGCCATGGTGCAGGGACGGATCGACCACCTCGGCGATTTCCAGCCGCTTGGTCAGGAAGCGGATGCGTCGATCGATCTCTCGCAGACGCTTTTTGCCGTAGAGGTAATCGCCGTTCTCCGAACGGTCGCCGTTGCTGGCAGCCCAGTGCACGATCTCCACGATCCGCGGCCGCTCCTCGTCCATGAGCTGGAACAGTTCGGCACGCAGGCGGTCGTAGCCGGCGCGGGTGATGTAGTTCTTGCCACCGGGCGGCGCGACGCTCGCCGGTGCGTCGTCGTCTTCGTCCTGATCGGTTTCGCGGGTGAAGGCTTTGCTCATCGTGTTGTCCTCGCGTCTGCGCAAGTGAAAACACCAAGAAAAAAGCCTGCAGTGCGAAACTGCAGGCTTTTCATGTAGTGGCGCGGCTGGCAGGAATCGAACCCACGACCCCTTGGTTCGTAGCCAAGTACTCTATCCAGCTGAGCTACAGCCGCCCAAGACCAATACTATAACACACTTTTTTTGGTAGGCCGTGTTGGGCTTGAACCAACGACCAAAGGATTATGAGTCCTCTGCTCTGACCAACTGAGCTAACGGCCCTTGAGAGGCGCGATTGTAGGCGTAGGCACGCGCGATGCTCACTTGCCGTGGCTCAGCGCATTGCTCACCAGTTTGGCCGTCACGTCCACGATCTGGATCATGCGGTCGTAGGGCATGCGCTGCGGCCCGATCACCCCCAGCGTGCCCACCACCTGGCCGTCGACCTCGTACGGAGCGGTGACCACCGACAGGTCCTCAAAGGGCACCACCTGGCTCTCGCCGCCGATGTAAATGCGCACGCCGTCGGCCTGGCTGGAAACGTCCAGCAGGCGCACGAGCTGGGTCTTCTGCTCGAACAGATCGAACAGCCGCCGCAGATGCCCCATGTCGGACGAGAACTCGCTGACCGACAGCAGATTGCGCTCGCCGGAAACGATCACCTCTTCCTGGTTCTGCTGGGGATCGCTCACGATGTCGACCGCCGACTGCATCAGCGTCGCGATTTCACCGCGCAGGCTCTCCAGCTCGGTCTTCAGCCGCGCCCGCACGGCTTCCATGGTGAGGCCGGCGTAGTGGGCGTTGAGGAAATTGGCGGCCTCCAGCAGTTGCGACTGCGTGAACTGCACCTGTGTCTGGATGATGCGGTTCTGCACATCGCCTTCGGGCGAGACCAGGATCACCAGCACGCGGCGTTCGGACAGGTTCAGGAATTCGATGTGCCGGAACACTGAGGAACGGCGCGGGGCCATGACCACGCCCACGAACTGGGACAGGTTCGACAGCAGCTGCGCCGCATGGTTGATGACCCGCTGCGGCTGCTGGCCCGCTTCGATCGCGGGCGTCGCCGCCATCTCGGGCACGGCCGTCAGCGTGTCGCGCCGCACGGTGAGCATGGTGTCGACGAACAGGCGGTAGCCGCGCGCGGTGGGAATGCGACCGGCCGAGGTGTGCGGGCTTGCGATGAGACCCAGTTCCTCCAGGTCGCTCATCACGTTGCGGATGGTAGCGGGCGAGAGGTCCAGCCCCGCGGCCTTGGCCAGCGTGCGGGAACCCACGGGCTGCCCATCGGCGATGTACAGCTCGACCAGGGACTTGAGCAGAAGCTTGGCGCGGTCATCCATCATGTTTTCATTTTACGGACGCGGACGCCTCCCCGTGCGCCGCGGCGACAAGGGTTTGCCGGGGCGGGCGACCCAGATGGCGTGTGCTGTAATTTGCTCATGAATCTGCCCTCCGACGCGCGTTCCGCTGCCCCTTCCACGCCCGCCGGCCTGCAGTTTGCGCATGTGGTCATCGTGGGCAAGTACCACGCGCCCGGGTCGCGCAAGGCGGTCGACGAGATCGCCCATTTCCTGCACGACCAGGGTTGCGACGTGTCGCTGGAGCGCGAGACCGCGCTCAACACCGGGCTGACCCAGTACCCGGCCCTGGACGTGCCGGCCATCGCCACGCACTGCCAGCTGGCGCTGGTGGTCGGCGGCGACGGGACCATGCTCGGGATCGGCCGGCAGCTGGCCCGCCACGGGGTGCCGCTGGTGGGCATCAACCAGGGCCGACTGGGCTTCATCACCGACATCCCGCTGGGCAGCTTCCGCGACAAGCTCGGCCCCATCCTGCACGGCGCCTTTGACGAGGACCGCCGCGCACTGATGGCGGCCAGCGTCTGGCGCGACGGGCGCTGCGTGTTCGAGGCCACCGCACTCAACGACGTGGTGGTCAACCGCGGCGGTGTGGCCAGCATGATCGAACTGCGGGTGGAGGTCGATGGCCATTTCGTGGCCAACCAGCGGGCCGACGGCCTCATCATCGCCACCTCCACCGGCTCCACCGCCTACGCGCTGTCGGCGGGCGGGCCGCTGCTGCACCCGGCCATTGGCGGCTGGGTGATGGCACCGATCGCGCCGCACACGCTGTCCAACCGTCCCATCGTGCTGCCGTCGGACAGCGAGATCGCGGTGGAGATCGTCTCGGGCAAGGACGCCAGCGCCAATTTCGACATGCAGTCGCTCACCAGCCTGCTGCACGGCGACCGCATCGTGGTGCGCCGGTCCGAACACACGCTGCGCCTGCTGCATCCGGTCGGCTGGAGCTATTTCGACACGCTGCGCAAGAAGCTGCACTGGAACGAGGGGGCCTGAATCGCGGTCAAAATAGGGCCGTCCAACACGTCCTGTCCATCGCCTTTTCTGCCCATGAGCCTTCGCCGCATCGCCCTGCGCGACTTCGTCATCGTCCCTTCGCTGGACCTTGAACTGGCCTCCGGCCTGAGCGTGCTCACCGGCGAGACCGGTGCCGGCAAGTCCATCCTCATCGATGCCCTGCAACTGGCGCTGGGCGCCCGCGCCGACAGCAGCGTGGTGCGTGAAGGCGCCGCCCGCTGCGAGATCGCCGCCGAGTTCGACGCGCCGGCTTCTCTCAACGCCTGGCTCGACGAACAGGGCTTCAGTGCCGACGACACGCTGCTGCTGCGCCGAACGGTCGACAGCGAGGGCCGCAGCCGCGCGTGGATCAACGGCAGTGCCGCCACGCTCGCCCAGCTCAAGACCCTGGCCAACGACCTGGTGGACATCCACGGCCAGCACGCCTGGCAGAGCCTGACCCGCAACGACGCGGTGCGTGCCCTGCTCGATGGGTTCGGCCAGATCGACACCCGCGCCGCAGCCCAGGCCTGGACCCACTGGCGTCAGCGCCGGCAGGCGCTGGACGAAGCCCGCGCCCGCCAGAGCAGCCTGCAGCAGGACAGTGAGCGCCTGGCCTGGCAGATCGGAGAACTCGACAAACTCGCACCCGTCGCGGGCGAGTGGGAAGAACTCAATGCCCAGCACGGCCGGCTGGCGCACGCCCAGGCCCTGCTCGACGCGGCACAGGCCGGTGCCACGGCACTCGACGAAGACGAGACATCGGCCGCCAGCCTCATCCACCGGGCGCTCAGTGCCTTGCAGGCGCAGGCCCACATCGAACCCGCCTTTGCCGCCCCGATCGAGGCGCTGGAAGCCGCCCTGGCGCAGGTGCAGGATGCCGCCCACAGCCTGCAGCATTACGCCCGCCATACCGAGCTCGACCCCGACCGGCTGGCCGCACTGGATCAGCGACTGGGCCTGTGGCTGTCGCTCGCACGACGCTACCGCCGCCCGCCGGAAGAGCTGGCCGCCCTGCTTGCGCAGTGGAAGGCCGAGCTCGCCCAGCTGGACCGGGCCCTGGATCTGGATGGCCTGCAGCAGGCCGAACGCGAGGCGCGCAAGGCGCTGGATGCGGCCTTCAAGGCCCTGAGCCAGCAGCGCCAGAAGGCAGCGCCGAAGCTGTCGAAGGCGGTCACCGACATCATGCAGACCCTGGGCCTGCAGGGCGGCCGCTTCGAGGTGGCGCTGACGCCGCTGGACGAACCGCAGGCGCACGGCGTTGAGCAGGTGGAGTTTCTGGTGGCCGGTCACGCGGGCGTCACGCCGCGGCCGGTGGGCAAAGTGGCTTCCGGTGGCGAACTCTCGCGTATCGCCCTGGCCATCTCGGTGGTAACCAGCCGGCTGGGGCAGGCACCCACGCTGATCTTCGACGAGGTGGACTCGGGGATTGGCGGTGCCGTGGCACACACCGTGGGCCAGCTCATGCGCCAGCTCGGCCGCGACCGCCAGGTGCTGGCCGTGACCCACCTGCCGCAGGTGGCGGCCTGCGCCGACCACCACCTGCTGGTGAGCAAGCAGCGCGCCGGTGAACAGACGGTGAGTACCGTCGCGCCCATTGGCCATGAAGACCGGGTGCGTGAACTCGCCCGCATGCTCGGCGGCAATGAACGCTCCGAAGTCTCGCTGGCGCACGCCCGCGAGCTGTTGACGGCATGAGCACGCCCATGATCGAACTGCTGCTGATCACCGGCATGTCGGGCTCGGGCAAATCGGTGGCCCTGACGGCGCTGGAAGACCTGGGCTACTACTGCGTCGACAACCTGCCGCCCGAACTGCTGCAGCCCTTCATCGAACTCGAACGCAGCCATGGCGCGCGCAAGGTGGCGATCGCCATCGATGTGCGCAGTGCTGCGTCCCTGCCCGGCCTGCCCCGGCAACTGGCCGAGCTGCGTCATGCGCCGGAGCGCGGCGTGCACCTGCGCACCGTGTTTCTGGACGCCACCACGGACACGCTGGTGCGCCGCTTCTCCGAAACGCGGCGCCGGCACCCGCTGTCGCTGCGCGGTGAGGGCGACGACCAGCACCACGCGCTGACCGATGCCATCGAGCAGGAGCGCGAGCTGCTGAGCGAGCTGCGCGAACACGCCCTGGTGCTCGACACCAGCCTGCTGCTGCCCACCCAGCTGCGCACCGAGGTCAAGGACCTGATCGGGACCACACCGGCCGGCCTGACGCTGGTGTTCGAATCCTTCGCCTTCAAGCGCGGCATCCCGATCGATGCCGACTTCGTCTTCGATGTGCGCATGCTGCCCAACCCGCACTACGTGCCCGCCCTCAAACCCCTGACGGGCCGTGACCGGCCGGTGGCCGACTTCCTCGCGCGGCACGACGACGTTCAACGCATGGAGCGGCAGATCGGCGATTTCCTGCGCCATTGGCTACCGCAGATGCAGCAGGACCACCGCAGCTACGTGACCGTGGCCATCGGCTGCACCGGCGGGCAGCACCGCTCGGTCTATCTGGTCGAACGCCTGGGTAGCGCTTTCAGCGCCGACTGGGCAACCCGCCTGCGCCACCGCGAAGCGGCGCACTGGCCGGCCATCCCCCTGGCCCGCTGAGGTCGATCAGTCGGGCAGGCGGTCGAGCAGTTGCCGCACCGGTGCCGGCAGGCCCACGCCGGGCAGGTCCGACCAATTCACCCACTGGCCCTCGCCCGGGCAAACGTCGGCGGGCACATCCACGAGCAGCGGCTGCAGGCGCAGCTCCCGGTGTGTGAGGCTGTGCGAGAGCACTGCCAAGGGGCGCGGCACCAGACCGGTCACGCCATCGGGCAGGCTGGCCTGCGCCTCGGCCTCGCTCGCGTGCACGGGGGTGCAGTGCAGACCGGCCCAGATGCCGCGCGGCGGCCGGCGCTGCAGCCACACGTGGGGCTGGCCGTCGATCAGCGTGCGGCAGATGAGCAGGGTCCAGCTTTCGTGCCGCCGCACCAGGGTGCGCGTTTTCACCGGGAAGTCACCCGGGCGGCCCTGCGCAGCGCCCTGACAGAGGTCCTGCATCGGACAGTCCGCGCAGCGCGGCCGGCTGCGCGTGCACAGCGTCGCCCCCAAGTCCATGAGCCCCTGGGTGTAGGCGGCCATGTCGTCCCCGGTCGGCGCCATGGGCAACAGCCCCTGCGCCAGGTCCCACAGCACGCGCTGCTGCGCGGGCTGGGCCAGGTCACCGCCAAAGGCCAGCAGGCGCGTGAGCACGCGCCGCACATTGCCATCGAGAATCGAGATGCGTTCGCCATGGCAGAAAGCCGCGATGGCGGCGGCGGTGGAGGCACCGATGCCGGGCAGGGTCTGCAACCCTGCGGCCGTGGCCGGGAAACGCCCGCCATGCTCGGACACCACCACCTGCGCGCAGCGGTGCAGGTTGCGCGCCCGGCTGTAGTAGCCCAGGCCGCTCCACAGGGCCATCACCTCGTCATCCTGCGCCTGCGCCAGGGCCTGCACATCCGGGAAGCGGTCGAGAAACCGCGGGTAGTAGGCCAGCACAGTGCTGACCTGGGTCTGCTGCAGCATGACCTCCGACAGCCAGACGCGGTAGGGATCACGGGTACCCTGCCAGGGCAGGCCGTGCCGCCCGGCCCGCCGCTGCCACGCGATCAGGCGGGGGGCAAAGTCGGCGTGCAGTGCGGGCGGAATGAAGCTGGTGCCGCTCATGCGACGGCGGCCTGCGCATCGGGCAGGGCCTCGTCGGCCGGCACGGTCAGCAGTTCTTCCGTGAGCTCCACCAGGCGGGCTTCGAGCAGGTGCAGCCGGGTCTGCTCCGACTGCAGCTCGCGGATGCGCTCGTCCAGCCCCCCGGCGGCCTGCTGGATGCGCGAGACCGCCTCGATGCGGCGACTGAAGTTGCGACGCCGCTCGCGCAGCTGCGCATCCAGCTGGGCCGCGGCGGACTTGTTCCACAACTCGATCTCGTTGACCGCGGTGTCGTAGACCACACGCAGCCGGCTCATGAGCGCGCGCGCCAGGCGCTCGGCAAACTCCGGCTGCGCCAAGCGCAGGGCGTTGCCCAGACTGAGGTATTGCAGGTGGCTGTGCTCGATCTGCTCCAGATCGCGCAGGTATTGGGACAGTTGCGGCGGCGTGGGCGCCTGCAGCGAGAAGCCGTACTCCGCATTGAGGTTCTTGAAGCTGTTTTCGAGCATGGACTGGATGTCACCGGTCAGGCGCTGGGCCACGCCCAGGTCGGCTCGCAAACGATCGAAGGTCTGCGCATAGGCCCGGCGCACCCCCAGCTTGATGCCCGGCTGCTTGAGCGCACGCGCCAGGCCGGTCACCGCTTCCTTGAGGTGCGCATTCCCCATCAGGGCGAACAGGTCCTTGAGCAGGCGCAGATGCACCGAACGCACGGCCTGGATCTTGGCTCCGCTCGCATCGAACTCGGCCTGCTCCTGCTCGATGCGCAGGCGCATCTGCTTGATCACACCGGTGTTCTTGCCGCGCAGGCCTTCGAGCTCCTGTATCTGCTCGACCAGGTCCCGTGCCCGGGTATGGACCAGACGCCCGGTCTCCTGCCGCAGCGACTGCACGCCCTGCGACATCGCGTCCGTCAGAATCTTGCGCCGCTGGGCCAGCATGCCCTGGCCCAGGGCAGCCTCCAGCTCGGGCAGCCGGCTGGCCTGCAGCAGCTTGTCGTCGCGACTGACCTTGGCCAGCAGTCCTTTCTGTGCGGACACGGCCAGCACCTGTGCAGGCGACAGGCCCAGCAGGTCGGCCGAATCGGTGCGCTGCGCGGCGATCTGCAGTTGCACCTGCTCGGGCGAACTCAGCGCATCCCACATGGTGTCGATCTTGTTGAGCACCACCAGCCGCGCTTCCGGCCCGTGGCCCAGCCCGGCCAGGTGCTGGCGCCAGATCGTCAGATCGGACTTGGTGACGCCGGCGTCGGCCGCCAGGATGAACACCACCGCATGCGCCTGCGGCAGCAGGCTCACCGTGAGCTCGGGCTCGGCGCCGATGGCATTGAGGCCCGGCGTGTCCAGGATCACCAGGCCCTGCTTGAGCAGCGGGTGCGCCATGTTGATCAGGGCGTGGCGCCATTTGGGCACCTCGATCAGCCCGTCGCTGCCCAGCGGCGGGTTGTCGTCCGGCGTGTCCTCGTTCCAGAAACCCAGCGAGGCCGCCTCGGTGGGCGGAACGCGCCGCACCTCGGCCACCTTCTGGATAGCACGGGCCAACTGCTGCGGGTCGTTGACATCGAGGTCTATGCGCTCCCATTTGTCGGGCGCGTTGCGCCAGTCCTGCAGGGACTGAGGTTGCAGCCGGGTCTCGATCGGCAACAGGCGCAGGCAGGGCGGCACCTCGGAGTCGTATCCCAGTTCGGTCGGGCACATGGTGGTGCGCCCCGCGCTGGCCGGCATGATCCGCCGGCCATAGCCGGCAAAGAACACCGCATTGATCAGCTCCGACTTGCCGCGCGAGAACTCGGCCACGAAGGCGACCATGATCTTGTCGTTCTTCACCTGCTCGTGCAGCTGGTCCAGCCGCTCGCGCACCCCGGCCTCCAGCAGGTCCTGGTCGGCCAGCCAGTCCGTCAACCGCTTGAGCCGCAGCGCAAACTGCTTGCGCCACGCGCCGTGTTCGTCGAATTCCTGGTTGAAGCTCATGGGTCGGTCTTGAGGGGAGTGCTCCATATGGTATCGACGCCGGCTCAGGGCTTTTGACACCGCGGGCAATAGAAAGTCGACCGCTGAGCCTGCCGGGTGGCACGGATCGCGGTTCCGCACACCCGGCAGGGCTGCCCCTCGCGGTCGTAGACCATGGCATCGAGCTGGAAGTAGCCGCTCTCGCCCTGGGCGCTGGAGAAGTCGCGCAGGGTGCTGCCGCCCAGAGCCAGCGCCTTCTGCAGCACCTGAATGATGGCGGCGTGCAGCCGGGCGACCCGCGAGCGGCTGAGTCGGTCGGCCCGCACCGTCGGGCGGATACCCGCCAGAAAGAGCGCCTCCGAGGCATAGATGTTGCCCACCCCGACCACAATGTCGCCGGCCATCAGCACCGGCTTGATGGCGGCGCGTCGCCGTTGCAAGGCCTCGTGGAAGACCCGGGCGTCGAAACCGCCCTCCAGCGGCTCCACGCCCAGACCGTCGAGCAGCTTGCGCACCCGCGCATCGTCCAGCGACGGGGCATGCACCACGGCACCGAAACGCCGCGGGTCGTGCAGGCGCAAACGACCGTGAGAGGTCTCGAGTTCAAAATGATCGTGCACCCCGGGTGGCGGCAACTGCGGCGCAAACTGCAGGCTGCCCGACATGCCCAGGTGCAACAGCAGCACGCCGCCGTCCAGATGCACGATCAGGTACTTGCCGCGGCGGGTGACCACCTGCACCTGCTGCCCCACCAGCACCTGCGGATCACAACCCAGCGGCCAGCGCAGCGGCTTGCCCACCCGCACCGCCTGCACCCGCGCACCGGCAATGCGGTCGGCAAAGCTGCGGCGGGTGACTTCGACTTCGGGCAATTCGGGCATGGGCAGGCGGCGGTGGTCGGCAGGCAGCGGAACGTGTGGGCAGGAAAAAGCATCTGAGTCGGCATGCCCGAACCCTTCCATTATCATGACCCGATGCCTATCCCGCACCGCCCGGGCGCCAGTGCCCAGCCGCAACGCCGGCCCCTGCCATCCGGCCTGCACACCGCCCTGATGTCGGCCCTGCTGGTGCTGGCCACCGGCAGCGCCGCACAAACCGCCACGCCGCCTGCAGCGCCCTCCACTGCACCGGCCGCCGCCACCGAAGCCGCCGAGCCGGTGGTCAACTCCGCACTCAACGCCCCGCTGTTCTACCAGCTGCTGCTGGGCGAGCTGAACGCCCGCTCGGGCGAGGCGGGTGCGGGCTACTCGCTCATCCTCGACGCGGCCCGCAAGCAGAAGGACCCCCAGCTCTACCGGCGCGCGGTCGAGGTCGCGCTCCAGGCCCGCTCGGGCGAAGCGGCCCTGGGCGCCGCCCGCGCCTGGGCCGAAGCCCTGCCCGCCTCGGCCGAGCCGCAGCGCTTCGTGCTGCAGATCCTGCTGGCCCTCAACCGCGTGAACGAAACGCCGCCGGTGCTGCGCAACCTGCTCGAGCGCGGCACGATCAGCGAACGCAACGACGCCATCCACGCCCTTCCGCAGTCCTACGCCCGCATCACCGACAAGGCGCTGGCGCTGAAGGCGGTGCGCGAAGGGCTGGCCGCGGCGCTGCGCCAGCGCGAAACGGCCGCTGCGGCGTGGACCACCCTCGGCCGCCTGGAACTGGCCGACGACCAGCGGGCACCGGCCCTGGCATCGGCGCAGGCCGGGCACGAGGCCGATCCCGCCTCGCCCTTCCCGGCCCTGCTGGCCCTGGAACTGATGGAGCGCGGCCAGATCGAGGCCGAAACCGTGGTCCGCCAGCACCTGCGCGCAGCTCCCGACGCAGCCGAAGGCGCCCCCAATGTCGGTCTGGTCTACGCCCGCACCCTGCTGGACCTGCAACGCCATGCCGACGCGCGCCAGCAGCTGGAACAGCTCACGGCGCGGCAGGCCGGGCTGCCCGAGCCCTGGCTGCTGCTGGGCACGCTGCAGGTGCAGGACAACGCCCTGCCCGAGGCCACCCGCTCGCTGCAGACCTTCATGGGACTGGCACGCCAGTCCAGCGACGAGCGCGTCACCCGTGGGCTGACCCAGGCCTACCTGCTCATGGCCCAGATCGCCGAAAAACAGCAGGACTTTGTCGCCGCCAACGCCTGGCTGGACCGCATCGAGAACGCCAGCGACATCATGGCCGCCCAGATGCGCCGCGCCTCGCTGCTGGCCAAACAGGGGCGCCTGGGCGAGGCCCGTGCCCTGTTGCGCAACCAGCCCGAGCGCCGCCCCGGGGACGCCCGCTTGAAGCTGGCCGCCGAGGCCCAGTTGCTGCGCGACCAGAAGGCCTGGTCGCAGGCCTACGAGGTGTATGCCGAAGCGGCGGCCCGCTTTCCCGAAGACGGCGACCTGCTCTACGACCAGGCCATGATGGCCGAGAAGATGGGCCGGCTCGACGAGATGGAGCGCCTGCTGCGCCAGCTCATCACCCGCCAGCCCGACTACCACCACGCCTACAACGCGCTGGGCTATTCCCTGGCCGACCGGGGTGTGCGCCTGGGCGAAGCCAAGGCCCTGATCGAAAAAGCCGTGTCACTCGCGCCGGATGACGCCTACATCCAGGACAGCCTGGGTTGGGTGGAGTTCCGCCTGGGCAACCAGGCCCGAGCCCTGGAAGTGCTCAAGGCTGCCTACGCCAAACGGCCCGACGCCGAAATCGCCGCCCATCTGGGCGAAGTCCTGTGGGTCAGCGGTCAACGCGAGCAGGCGCTGAAAATCTGGCGCGAAGGCCTGCTGCTGGCCAGCGACAACGAGACCCTGCAGTCCACCCTCCAGCGGCTGCGCGTGCGGCCATGACCGCCGCACACTGCGCCACCCGGCGCGTGGCCCTGCTGTTGTGCGCAGGCCTCCTTGCCGCGTGCGCTGCGCCGCGCCCCCCGGTCGAACCGGGTCAGGGTTTCTGGAGTGGCCGGCTCGCCCTGCAGGTGGAGAGTGAACCGCCGCAAAGCCTGTCCGCCGGTTTCGATCTGACCGGATCGCCCGAAGCCGGTGAACTGGTGTTCACCAGCCCCCTGGGCACCACCCTGGCGACGGTGCGCTGGCGCCCGGGTCTGGCCGAACTGCAGCAGGGTGCGCAAGTCACCCGCCGTGACAGCCTGGCAGCACTGACCGCCGAACTCGGGGGCACCGCCCTGCCGGTGGGCGCCCTGTTCGCCTGGCTGCGCGGCACGCCCGAACAGGCCGATGGCTGGGTGGTCGATCTCTCGCGCCACGCCGACGGCCGCATCACTGCCCAACGCCAGCAGCCCGCCCCCGCGGCCCAGCTGCGCATCGTCTTCCAGCCATGACCGATTCCGCTCCGTCCGCGCCCGAGCACCTGCGCGACGTTCCCGCACCCGCCAAGCTCAACCTGTTCCTGCATGTCACCGGCCGCCGCGCGGACGGGTACCACCTGCTGCAGTCGGTCTTCATGCTGATCGACTGGTGCGACACGCTGCATTTCGAGCGACGGGCCGACGGCGAGATCCGCCGCGTCGATGTCCTGCCAAGCGCCGCGCTGCCCGCCGAAGACCTGACGGTGCGCGCCGCCCGCCTGTTGAAGCAGGCCACCGGCTGCGCCGAGGGTGCGCAGATCACGCTGGACAAACAGATCCCGGCCGAGGCGGGCATGGGTGGCGGCTCCTCCGATGCGGCCAGCTGCCTGATCGCGCTCAACCGCCTGTGGCGACTCGGTCTGAGCCGGGCGCAACTGGCCGAGATCGGGCTGCAGCTGGGCGCCGACGTGCCTTTTTTCATCCACGGACGCAACGCCTGGGTCGAAGGCGTGGGAGAGCGCATCACGCCGGTCCACCTGCCGCCCACGCGGTTCGTGGTGGTCAAACCCCCCACCGGCGCCTCCACCCAGCGCATCTTCACCTCACCCGACCTGCAGCGGGCGACAAAAACTGCTACAATGTTAGACTTTGCTGCAAACGGTCTGTCTTCAGAAGACGGTTTGTGTGAACTGAGTGTCCGGTCTCTTCTGGACTTCGGCCACAACGATCTGGAGCCAGTGGCAAGAAGGCTCTGCCCCGATGTGGGCGACTGCATCGGATGGCTGGAAAGCCAGGGATTGCAGGGGCGCATGACCGGTTCGGGTTCCGCGGTATTCGCTCCCATGTGGGCGCCGCAGACACTGGTCACAGCGCCACCGGACTGGATCGTTCGCGAATGCAGCAATTGGGATGCCCATCCATTGTTGGGCTGGTGATGCGGTTACAATGCCGAATGTTCATCAGCCCGCACAGTTGATGAGCAACCTGCGACAAGTTTGAGGCGGTCTGCACAGCTTTGCGTTGAACAGACAGCCTGCGTAGGGGAGTCGCCAAGTTGGTAAAGGCACCGGATTTTGATTCCGGCATGCGAGGGTTCGAGTCCTTCCTCCCCTGCCAGATTTTTTGATACACAGCACCCGAGACAGGCCGCGAGACAAACCGTTGAGCGGCCTGTTTTTTCGTCATCTTTCGCCATCACAGTGCCGCCGGGACCGCCATGCAAGCCGTGAACACGTCCAACGTCCAGCCGCCGGATTTCCTGCTCTTCACCGGTAACGCCAACCCGGTGCTTGCCGCGGAAATCGCCCAGCATCTCAACACCCACCTGGGCGCCGCCAACGTCGGCCGCTTCTCCGACGGCGAGGTCACGGTCGAGATCACCCAGAACGTGCGCGCCCGCCACGTGTTCGTGATCCAGTCCACCTGTGCGCCGACCAACGACAACCTGATGGAACTGCTCATCATGGTCGACGCGCTCAAGCGCGCTTCGGCCGAGCGCATTTCCGTCGTCATGCCCTACTACGGCTACGCCCGCCAGGACCGCCGTCCGCGTTCGAGCCGCGTGCCGATCACCGCCAAGGTAGTGGCCAACATGCTGCAGTCCGTGGGCGTGGCCCGCGTGCTGACCATGGACCTGCACGCCGACCAGATCCAGGGCTTCTTCGACATTCCCGTCGACAACATCTACGCTTCGGCGGTAGCGCGGCGCGGTCTGCGGGCAACGAACTAAGAGGACGTGCGGGTGGCCTCGACCGAGGTCGGCAGCGTGGTGCGCGCCCGTGCGCTGGACA
>JACCDS011290926.1_pt1 | contig 15767 bp, 14 predicted proteins | sample 7446441 | NCBI WGS metagenome assembly JACCDS01 (sample SAMN15323445, study PRJNA562643) | freshwater metagenome | isolation source: river surface water | place: USA:Blue River Watershed | collected 2017-08-17
GAACCGTTTGCAGTGTACTTAATTGCTACACTAGTAATAGGGCTCGAACCTGCATTTAAAATTTCACCAGTGATGTTTACTGAAGCACCTGCTCCACCAAAAGGAGAGAAAGTTAATTTGTTCATTGCAACATCATTTGCTGGTTGAACACCATTGATAAATCTGTAAAATGCATTATCAACTGGAGTGTCTTCTGTACCACCATTAGTTACTACTGATGGAGTATTTGGAGCACCGTTAACTGCATAAGCATTAGAACCATCTACTTGAATACCGATTGTTAATGATAACGGTGTAGTGTAAGTTCTTTGGTCTACAATGTAAATATCGTTTGTAGTTTCTTCTAACACTATACCCCAATAAGTCCAGTTTGTACCAGTTGAACCTGGAGCTGAGAATGAGCAAAACTGAATCCAATATTGACGGTAAGGAGCATCACCAAACACTTTCCAACGAATAACGTCGTTAGCACCTTGTCCAGATAAACCCCAAACCATGATAGAGTTATCAGGAATAGAAGCACTTGGTAAAGCTTGGTTTGTTGATGTAGGTACAGCACCTGCTGTAGTTGAGAAAGTTAATACCCCAGAAGTTGAAACTTTGTAGGCAGTAACTGGATTTCCATTAAAATTAAATGTGAAATCTGAAGGTAAAGTAGCAACTGTTGACCATGCTGGTGTAGCACTTGTAGTTGCAATGTTTGTCCAACCTGTAGCAGTAGGCTGCTCAATATCTGTGTTTACACCCTTTGGGTTTTCACCAGCAGATAGGTTTGGTAAGTAATAATATTGCGCATTTGCGATGGTAGCACATGCAAGCACAACGATCAAAGTAAAAATTTTTTTCATTTTTTTATATAGATTTGTAGTGTTAAAGATGCAAAATAGCATCAAATAATGTACCATAATAGATAAAAAAATTTAAACTAACAATAAAATTGGTATAATTTTCGCTAAATTTGTTTAATTCCAATAGTATAATTATGAAAAAATCTTTACTTCTAGTGTTTTTTAGCTATTTATTTGGTTTTGCCCAAGCTCAAAACATTCAAATTGTAGACCCAGTGTCTAGTGTAGTAGGCAGTGCCGATGAAATTGCATACATCAACCTACATGTTAAAAACAATACAACAAGCACGCAAGAAATTTATTTACAAAGAACAATTGTTTCTCTTGTACCAGGTCATTTAAGCTATTTCTGCTTTGGTGTGACTTGCTACCCTCCAGGTGTAAGTAAATCTCCAGATAATTTGACTTTAGCAGCTGGTGCTACAGACGAATCGGTAAAAACTTATATCGATCCTCGTTCTGAAGTAGGGGTGAGTACTGTTAATTACTGCTACTACAACCTTGCTAAAACAGATTCAGCTTGTTTATTATTAACTTACGACATGGTGGCTACAGGTATCGTAAATAACTCTCACCGTAAATTCGTGAAAGTGTTTCCTAACCCTGCCGATGAATTTGTGAACTTAGCTTTCAATACTGAAAAAGTATATGCTAATGCTGAAATTCAAATTAGCGATTTAGCCGGACGTATCGTATCTACAGAATCTGTAAGTACCAAAGAAGGTTTAATTAAAATTGATGTGAGCACTTTACCTGCAGGGGTATATGCTTGCAATTTAGTTGCTGATGGGATTTCAATCGCTAGAGATAAAGTGATAATTAGATAATCCCGAATAATCGGGACAAGTTATACAAATGAGAAAATGTGCAAATGTGCAAATGGGGTGCTACTCATTTACGCATTTGCACATTTTCGCATTTACACATTCTACTCTCGACCGGGAGAGTGATGCAAATACGCCGAAAATTTTCTATTTGCATTCGGTTTACGATCGTAAATAATATCTACTAAAGGATCCAAATTTCTGAAGTTCGATCGTTCATTATTACAAAGTATAATTATTGAATGTCTGTTTTCTAAATCGCGCATAAAAAACGATTTGAATCCATTCCACCAACCTCCGTGGTAAACAATAATTTCACCACTGTCTAATTTATAAGTTCTCCAACCAAATGCATAATTGAATGGGCCCTCTAATGTTTTACTTCCTGGGGTGTACATCATTTTTAATGTGCTATCACTTAAAAATTTACCCGAGTATAATACTCGATCCCAAGTATGTAAATCGTCGATGGTAGAATAAATTCCTTTGTCGCCAGTGGCACCATCTAAATAATCGTGACGAACTTTGGCGCCCCATTTATCATAGGCATCCACATAGTTAAAATCGCCCAAATGATTTACATCCAATACTTTGGTGTGTTTCATTCCCAATGGTTTAAACACATCTTCTTCCATATATTTTTTGAATGATTTGCCACTTGCTTTCTCAACAATAGCTGCTAACAACACATAACCTGTATTGCTATAATCCATTCGTCGGTCTGGAAAAAAATATATCGGAGGATTATTTTTAATCATCATCTCTACTACTCCTTGATTTGTTAAGGGAGTTTTTCGATCTGTAAATTGTTCGCTGAAATAAGTATAATTACTTAAACCTCCACGGTGTTGTAATAAAAGTTTTATGCTGATGTTCTTGTATGGAAAATTTGGGTAAAATTTTTGAACACTATCTTCCAAACTCAGCTTACCTTGTTCCATTAATTTTAAGATAGCTGCTGCAGTAAATTGTTTACTCACGGAAGCTAGCTGAAAAACTGAATTAGTTTTTAATGCTTTCTTTTTTTTCTTCGGATCTTGGAAACCAAAAGCTCCTTTGTATAACACGTGCTCATTATAACTAATGAGCACGGCACCGTGGAAGTTTTGTTTACTTTCTAAGTTTTTAAAAAATGCATTTATCTTTTTAGCCTTCTGCTCAAAGGCTAAGGTATCATATGGTTTTAGAGGTTCTTCTAAACTTATTTTTTCATTGGAACTTTTTTTTCCGCAGGCAAAAAATAAAGCGAAAGAAGCAAGAATAACTATTCTCTTCATTAATTAATCGACTCTTTTATTTTGTTTTTGAATAGTGCATAAACGGGTATTCCCATAGCAACAATAATTAATCCTGGCCAAGAATAGTTTGGTTTGTAAATTAACAAAATAATACAAACAGCCGATGCAAGTAATATGTATAAAATCGGAATAATTGGATAACCTAATGCTTTGTATGGTCGTTCGGCATTGGGTTGTGTTTTTCTTAATTTGAAAATGCCGAGAATGGTTAAAATGTAAAATAATAATACAGCAAAAACTACATAGTCTAACAAGTCGCCATACGAACCCGATAAGCATAAGATGCACGCCCAAATACATTGATAAACCAAGGCATTTCCTGGCACTGCATTTTTATTTAATTTCGACATACCCGAAAAGAACAAACCATCTTTTGCGGTTGCGTAATACACACGAGCTCCCGATAAAATACAACCATTATTACAACCAAATGTAGAAATCATAATTAACACGGCCATTAATAAGGTAGCACCCGGACCACCAATGGCTTCTGCTACGGCAGCGGCTACTCTATCGTTCGATGCAAACTGAATTCCTCTACTCATTACATCTGTTCCGTTAGGGTCGCCATGTAATGGCAATACTAATAAATACACAATGTTCATGAGAATATAGATGAGGGTAACCAATGAAGTTCCAATCACCATGCTCAACACTAAGTTTCGTTTTGGATTCTGTATTTCGTCGCCCGAAAAACCAATGTTATTCCAGGCATCGCTCGAAAATAATGAACCTACCATGGCAATACCTAATGCTGGAACAATACCCCATGAAACTATTTGTTGAATAGAGAGAGAGCCCGCACTGTCTTTGCTCGACACGGTGGCGTCCCACAAATTGCTGAAGTTGGCAGTAGCAACATCATAATTAATACCAAACAATAATCCTACGATGATTAAACCGAATAGCGCTACAATTTTTGTGCTCCCAAAAATATTCTGAATCCATTTTCCATTTTTTACCCCTTTAGAATTTATAAAAGAAAGTAATACAATACTTAGGATGGCTAGTACTTGCACACTGCTAATTTTAAATCCAGCTAATTTCAACAAGACAATATCTTCCGAAATTAAATCGGGCAACAAAACGCCGGTATATTTTGCGAAGGCAACGCCAACCGCTGCAATGGTTCCGGTTTGTATTACTAGGAACAATGTCCAAGCATATAAAAAAGCGATGGGTTTGCCCCAAGCTTCACGTAGGTAAACATATTGTCCACCTGCTCTTGGCATCATACCCGCTAACTCACCATAACTAATGGCGCCAGCAATGGTAATGAATCCTGTGATTAGCCAGATGAGTAATAACCAACCCGAAGAGCCCACTTGCCTTGCGATATCGGAACTCACAATAAAAATTCCGGATCCAATCATTGTCCCTGCAACAATCATTACCGAATCGAAAAGCTTTAATTCTTTTTTAAATTCTTGCTCTGCCATTTTTTCAAATTTTCACTAATATAGCAAATTTGAATAATCGAACTGACGAACTAGCGAATTAGCGAAAACACTTAGGCCGCCAATACGCTAGTTCGCAATTTCGCCAGTTCGCTAATTCGTTAATTCGCTAATTCGCAAAAAGTCTTACTTTTGCATATAAACATATAAGCAAATGGTAAAAGAAGTAACGGTGCAAGAGTTAAAGGCAATGAGAGATGAGAACAAAGATTTTCAGCTCATTGATGTACGTGAGGAGTTTGAGTATGAAACAGTAAACATCCAAGGCGAACTCATTCCTTTAGGTAACATCTTATTGGAATCCGATAAAATATCAAAAGACAAACAAGTAGTAATCCATTGCAGAAGTGGAGCACGTTCGGCAGCAGCCATTATGCAGTTAGAACAACAATTTGGCTTTACAAACTTATACAACCTTAAAGGTGGTATATTGGCTTGGATTGCGGAAGTAGATTCTAGTCTTTAGTCGTTAGTCTTTAGACAGGGAAGGAGTTCTAATTTTGACTAAGAATCATGTATTATGAATTTAGTATAAAGAGACAAGGAAACTTTCTTAATACCTAATAAAATCAAACCTACTATAAGCACCATTATTGCCCCTCTAAAGACTAATGACTAAAGACTAGCGACTAGCATCTCATGGTTTACCGCAAGAAAAAATACAGCTACTTAATTAGCACCGACCGTCGGAAGCTAAAGATGGATTTTATTTGCAGTAATATTCAGAATTTGTATTGGGGCACTAATTTAAGTGAAGAGGAGATCAGAGGCTCTGTAAATAATTCGAGGGCTTATGGTTTGTACCATCAGAATAAACAAATAGGTTTTGCAAAAGTATTAAGCGATTATACGCGCTTCGCATATCTTTCGGATGTATTTATTATTGAAGAATACAGAGGAAAAGGTTTATCCGTTTTTTTATTGAAAGGAATTTTAGAAGATCCAATTTTTCACGATGTAGAGAAATGGATGCTTGCCACCAGAGATGCACACGGCTTGTATAAAAAACTAGGATTTACCAAACTGCAAGATCCGAATTCATTTATGCAATTAAAAAAGGGCTAGAAAAATTCTAGCCCTTTTTTGTTTTACTATTGCAACACCACTTTCTTAGTCTCTATTCCTTTTTCGGATTTAATTTTTAGGATATACAATCCTTTTTCGAAGGCACTTAAATTTAGTTCATAAACTGGGCTGTCTAAATTTTCTTTATAGACTAAGGCTCCATTAATTGTATATACCGAAACTTCTGCTTTCGAAATTCCAGATGCGTTTATACTTAGAATTCCAGTAGTTGGATTCGGAAACACATTAAAGAATTCTTGTTTGGTGTTGTTTACAAAACTACTGGTTGAACCAAACTCATACAAACCTTTGGTGGTACTCGCTAATAAGGTTGTTCCAAATAAAATAGATTTTACTTGTGTTCCAGAACTTAAGCCTTTGTTAAATACCTCCCAAGTTAATCCTCCATCGGTTGAACGTATAATGTTTATGGTATTTTGTTGCGTAGAGTCGAAGCCTAAACAATAAATATCGTTTCCTCTGTAAAAGAAACTCTCGTAAAAATTATCAGTATAAAATTTATAAGAACCGTATTTTATTGTTTTTTCGAATACCACACTGTCATTACTTATTTTAAACAAGGAGTCTACTTTGTTGTATGCATTTTTTAGGATGTAAAAAGTGTTATTATGTACACTGGTATTTTCGTACCATAAATCACCCATCGTGTGCTTCAACAATTTCCATGTGCTTGCATTGTTTTCTAATTGGTATACATTGGTTTTTTTAACATTGTTTTCGTAGTAAGTATTAAACACAACCATGTTGCCGTTTGTTCCTCTATACGTATTGAAATAACTTGCATTACTTGGCACTACAGAGCTTACATCACTCCAAGCATTGTTTTGGTCGTTGTAAAATTTATACGATTTTACATTCGATTCTGTAAATGTCATCCACACTCCATTGTCGCTTACCATTAACACTTGTCGTTGAGAGAAATTACCTGCCGGCATTACTAAAGTATCCCAAGCTGTACCATCCGCAGATACATAAATTTTATCGCTCGGCATTAAATAGGCATTGTAAACATAAAGTTTGTTGCTGCTTGTTTTTATATTTTCGCCTGTTCTTTCATTCGTTATGTTCGCTGCCGAAAAGGTTACAGCATTATCGGTCGAAACATATAAACCATTATCGGAACTGTTTAAATATATTTTCGATTTAAATTCAAGTATGCCATTTAAAGATGGAGTAAACATTCCATTACTTTTTTCAATTCTGTTGAAATTAGAATCTAATTCAAAAACACCTGCTCTGCTACTCGCTAAAATTTTATTGGCTGTTACTCTACGAATAGATGAGTAATACCCATACAATTTAGTTGTATTAACGGTGCTCCAATTTATACCGTCTCTGCTGCGTAATACTTTTGCTGAATTAAAAAATGGTTGATAACAGTATTCCCCAACCGAATATAACTTCGAATAATTTTCGGTAAATGAACCTCCTTGAACCCAAGTTTGTCCGTTGAATCCGTACAATTTAGATGCAATAATGGTGCTCGATTGGTTGTATTCCGGAATGAGTAAAATCAAATTATTTCCAGCAGCTCCCATTCCTCTTATGTCTGTATTAGCAGGTAGTCCTGCGCTTGGCATAGATGTAATTTTATTGTTAGCATCTAATTTCTTTAAGCAGATATTTTTTACTGTCCACAAGCTGCCGGTATATCCCCAAAGGTATACTTCGTTATTATGCCCGAAAAGTTTAATGTTTGCCGAAATGGTATCGCTAACTGTCCAGCTTGCACCAGCGTTTGTAGAAATGTAAATGGTGCTTAAGTTGGTATTAAAATCGAATTTTGTTAAAAATAAATTCGAATTCTTTATTGCGAAAGTTGTTTCGTAAGCAGGTCGTACTGATCCAGTATTTACTTGTTGCCAGTTAATGCCTTCGTTGGTAGATACAAACAGTTTAGAACGGAAGTAAGCATAAATAGTATCGTTGCTCAAGTACAAAGCTTCGGGTTCTACATCGTTTATGTAATTACTCAAATCGGCGTCCATGTCCGACGATATTTTGCTCCAATTTTCGGCTAGGTCCGCACTGCCATACACACCATCGGTGCTAAGTGCTATGGTTTTTCCTGAGTTTAACTTAATGATGTCGGAGCAAGTTGCGCCCTTCACCACATTTTTGCGTTGCCAAGTTTGAGCGGTACTTATTACCGAGATACTTAAAAAGAGTAGTGCGTAAATATATTTCATTTGAATGGGTTTTGTGAAGCCCAAACCTAGTTCAAATGATTGTTTTTAGATATACCAAAATGTTTGTATTTGGTATAAGTGCTAGTGGGTATATAATACTTAATTCGCTTTCCCGTATCTGAAATCTTCGTAAGCCTCTGTTCCATCTACCGTTCCCTCTATTCGTGCAAATAAAGAATCGCTCGACATTTTCTTGTAAATGATTCGTTGTGGGTAATCGTGGTTGATGTTTTCAAACACCGCTTGTTCCTCGATATCAACTAAAGTGAAGTCGGTAGTTTCTTCGTTGTTTACTGTAACAGAATAAATGATTTGGCCACTTCGTAAAATTACTTTTGCGTTCTCCGAAAAAGTGGTGTCGCCATCAATTGAAATAGCAAACGCATGTCCATCGTAGGTAGAGTCGTTCAATTTTACCCAACGTTCATACAATGTTCCTTCCTCCGTTTTACTTTCCCAATTGCCTAACATCCATTTGAGGTTCGATAGTTCGGTGGTTTTTTCGTTACTACACGATTGGAAAATAAATAATGATGTGCAGAAGAGGGAAGCTTTAATAAAATGGGTTTTCATGGCGTTTAGTATACTGCAAAAGTAATCACTTAATTTACAAAATGTTCATTTTTATTTAAACATTTCTTAATTACTAGCCTCTTTTAAATTCGAAGACGGTAATTTCTGGTAAAATGCCAATTCTTCCTGGGTAACCTAAAAATCCGTAGCCAACATTCACATACAATTTCTGTGGTCCGCTTTCATATAATCCCGACCACTCTGGGTAAACATATTGCACCGGACTCCATTTAAAATCGCCAAACTCAACTCCGAACTGCATGCCGTGGGTATGGCCTGCAAACATCATGTCGATATCGTTATGGTCTTTTAGAATTTGTGCTCTCCAATGACTTGGGTCGTGTGATAATAAAAGTTTCACAGGCGATTCTTCCGTACCTTCTTTTGCTTTCACAATATCGCCTTTGCGTGGGAAACGTAAAGAGCTTCCCCAGTTCTCCACCCCAATAATCGAAATCTCGTCGTTGCCCATTTTTAATTTGCGGTTTTCATTTAACAATAAATCCCAACCCAAATTTTTATGAACCTCATATAAGTCTTCTAAATTCTTTTTCTTAGCTGCTGCACTTGGCCATTGTACATAATCACCATAATCATGATTACCTAAAATAGAGTATACACCCAACGGTGCTTTCACTTTTTCGAAAATGCCTGAATAATCACGCATCTCCGAAGTTTTATCGTTTACTAAATCTCCTGTAAAAAACACTACATCACATTTCTCTGCATTTAATAAATCAACACCCCCTTGTACAGCTACCTTGTCGTAAAAACTACCCGAATGCACATCCGAAATCTGTCCGATTTTAATACCATCGAAACTCTTAGGTAAATTAGGTAAGTAAATAGTTTTGCGTTTTATTTGGTAATCGTAAACATTATTAGAAATTAATCCATAATTCATAGTTACGAAAGGCAAACCTGCCATCACTAATCCAGTTTTACTTAAAAACTCCGAACGTGTCATTCCTGATTTTACTTCTGAAACCAAGAGCTCCCCACTTTTTTCTATTTTCTTATTTCCTTTTTTCTTAATTCCTATTTTCTTTAGCAACCAACTCACTCCTCTACGCAAATCATCTATCATTAAAAACGGTACAGCAAATAGTTTAGAGAAATAGTGGATAAAGAACCAAACGAGTATAACAGTACGTAATGCCCTGCCAATGGATAAAAAGATACCCATGAATAAGCCTGCCAATGTAATAATAACAATAAACCAATAGCCACGTAAAATCCAACGGCGTTTATTTTCGGAGGTGTATTGAAGCGATACTTTTACTGCTTGAAAAACATAATAATCTACAATAAGTAGGATGCCCGATACGAGCAATAAATTCAATATTCTACTTTCCATTTTCTACTTAGCGGAATCTGTAATCATTGTCAAAACCCATATCATCATCTTCTTCCGAGAAATTATTTCCGAACAAAGTGTTTAACATGTCTTTAAACTCAAATCCCTTTTCAATATAATTTTTACTAATTAACGAATATTCTGCCAATGCATGTAAGGTAAATTCCATCATAAATAACAATTCCGCTTCGTCGAGTTTTTTGAATTGTTGCTTTACTAACTTTTCTAAACCGGGTACTAATAATAAATTTTCTTTGTAACCCGACTGGCTCAATTTGTCGGTAATATTTAATTGATTACCTTCTCCAAACCAATTGATAATTTCTTGGTACGGGTTTTTCTCTTTTAATTTTTTCGACTTTTCAGGATCGGGCATAGTTTGTACAAACAAGCTTTTAATGGCTTTGCCTAAGAGTAGCTGTGCAACTTTTGCTGGTCCTTCTAATTCGCCTTCGTACACCAATTCAATTTTACCTGTAATGGATGGCAATACGCCAATAAAATCGGTGATGCGAATGTTGGTGCTTTTTTCTTTGTTCAATAACATCCTACGCTCGGCGGTGCTAATTAAATTTTCATAAGCACTGATGGTCAATCGTGCCGAAACGCCACTTTTTTTATCAATGTATTCACTTGCTCTCGCTTCAAAGGCAATTTGCTCTACTAATTCTTTCGCTAATTCAAACACACGAATTTTTTCTACTTGCGACGATTCCAAGGATGCTTCTTGTTGTGTAATTTGTTTCGAAATTTCGATGCTCTTTGGGTAGTGTGTTAAAATCTGACTTTCTATTCTATCCTTTAACGGAGTTACAATACTACCACGGTTCGTATAATCTTCCGGATTGGCAGTAAATACAAATTGGATGTCTAAAGGCAATCTTAATTTGAATCCTCTAATTTGAATGTCTTTTTCTTGTAATATGTTGAAGAGCGCTACTTGTATTCTCGCTTGCAAATCGGGCAATTCATTAATAACAAATATTTGTCGATGAGAGCGAGGAATTAATCCATAATGAATTACACGCTCATCCGAGTACGATAGTTTTTGTGATGCTGCTTTTATGGGGTCGATATCTCCAATTAGATCCGCTACGGTAACATCGGGTGTTGCTAATTTTTCTGTATAACGTTCCGAACGGTGTAACCAAGCGATTGGAGTTTTATCTCCTAAATTTTCAATGGTGTTCACACCAAACCATGAAATTGGTTGAAAAGGATCATCAAATAATTCTGAACCTTCAATGTAAGGAATGTACTCATCGAGTAATAAACCTAAGGTTCTCGCTATTCTTGTTTTCGCCTGTCCTCTTAACCCAAGCAAAAGGATGTTGTGCTTCGACAAAATCGCTGTTTGAATTTCTGGTATAACGGTATCATCAAAACCTATAATGCCTTCGAATCCGATGTTATTATTTTTTAAACGCTCCAATAAATTGTCGCGCATTTCTTCTTTAATGCTTTTGCTTTTGTACCCAGCCTTTTTCAGCTCGCCAAATGTATTGATCGATGTAAGATCCTTCATGTTTTTTATCTAGTATTTTTTCTTCTGTTTCTAACGTAATCTTCAAAAACGTATTCGCCTAATCCGTTTAGTGAACTATAAAAAGCTTTGCCTCCATTAGTAATGGTAAACTCTCTAACAAATTGTTGCAAGTAAGGGTCTTTCGCAATCATGAATGTAGTAATTGGAATTTTCAGTTTTTTACACTGAGCTGCCATGTTCAAAGTTTTATTCACAATTTTGCGATCGAGTCCTACGCTATTTTTATAATACTTGGCACCTTCCTTTAAACAAGAGGGTTTCCCATCGGTAATCATAAAAATTTGTTTGTTCGAAGTTTTTCTTCTGCGTAAAATATCAGTCGCTAACTCCAAGCCAGCATAAGTATTCGTATGGTAAGGGCCTACTTGTAAATAGGGCAAATCTTTCACTTCAATTGGCCAAGCATCGTTTCCAAAAACAATAATATCCAATGTATCTTTTGGGTATTTTATTTTTATTAATTCTGATAAAGCCATCGCAACTTTCTTCGCAGGTGTAATGCGGTCTTCGCCGTACAATATCATCGAATGGGAGATGTCAATCATCAATACAGTCGATGATTGAGTTTTGTAATCCATTTCCTCCACTTCTAAATCGCGTTCTGTTAAATGGAAGTCGTTAATGCCATGATTAATTTGAGCGTTATGAATAGATTGAGTCATATCGATACGATCCAATGCATCTCCAAATTCAAACTGTCTGCGTTCAGCATTTTTTTCATCACCCGCACCTGAGAAAGGTGTCTTGTGTTGCCCACGACCAGCTTTTTTTAGTTTACCAAAAATTTCTTCTAAAGCCGATTGACGAATCGTTTGTTCCGATTTTGCCGTAATATTGAAACCTCCATTTTGTTGGTCGTCTTTTAAGTACCCATTTTTCTTGAGGTCCTCAATAAAATCACCCATCCCATATTCGTCGTTGGTAATTTTATATTTTTTGTCGAGTTCATTCATCCATTGCAATGCTTCGTTTGCATCGCCTGCTGTGTAGTTAAGCAATTCCATAAATAGCTTCAAAAGCTCTTCAAAGGAGCCTTTGGGCATTTCGTTTGGAATAAATGAACTAAATTGGTATCCACGCATAGATTCAAAACCGAATTTTTTGTCGAAAGTTTTATAAATTACGAAATTAAGAAGTCCTAAGATGAATAAAATAATAGTTTGCATGCTTTTGTCGCTTTGTTTTTACACAAATGGAATAGCACAGAGCAAGGAGAAGAAAGCGGTAGTCGCTGTTTTGGAAAACCAACGATTGGCTTGGAACAAAGGGAACATAGAAGAATACATGCAAGGGTATTGGAAATCGGACTCCCTAGTATTTGTTGGTAAAAATGGACCTCAATATGGTTGGAATAAAACCCTGCAGAACTACCAAAAGTCGTATCCCAATAAAGCGGCCATGGGGGAACTCCAGTTTAATTTCATAAACATTGAAATATTAGACAATAACAATGCGTTTGTGTTGGGTCAATGGATATTAAAGCGAGCAAACGACGAACCGAAGGGTTATTTCACTTTGCGATTGCGTAAAATAAATGGCGAGTGGAAAGTGGTGTACGACCACAGCAGTTAAACTTTAGCATCAGAATGTTTCAAAAAGTAGTTGGAATTTTACTTTCTCTCTTCATCAGTGTTTCGGCCTTCGCACAAGAAACGGAAGCCTTAGATGCTATTTCTGCCTTGGAAAACAATGGTAAAGTTTATTTGCGTTGGACGATGAAAAGTGGAAGTACTTGTAATGGCATTCGCATTTATCGATCTGTAGACTCTCTCAATTTTAATGTTGTTGGTCAAATTAACGGAATATGTGGAAGTACTACCGAAAGTATTTCGTACACATTTACCGATGAAAATCCATCAAGCAATAAAATAAATTATTATACCGTAGAACTAGGTAGCCTAGGGTTTTCTAAAGTAATTGCAGTAGAAGTAATCAATTTTTTTGAGCCAGTACTTGTAAGACCAAACCCTGTAACAGACAAAGTGGAGTTTTTGTATAAAAACAATACATTAGGTACTCATCGCATACAAATCATAAATTTTCAAGGGAAAATTATGTATGAAGTATCAGATAGTGACGATCGTTTTTCAGTTAATTTTATTTCTTATCCCTCGGGTTTATATTTCTACAGAATTTACAACAAGGATAACCAAGTGCTAAGTACAGGTAGAGTGATGAAACAATAACTAACGCTGCACAATTTTCATAAACACCCCATCTTTTTCTTTTTCAAATAAAACTTTTTTAAGCGCTAAGCTATCTTGTAAATCATCAGGGTAATTGAAAATGTTCGACCAAAGAATATACTTTGTATTGTTTAAATGATACGACTGAAAGCGAGAAGTGTCGCCGTTCAATTCTAAGTACTCTCTACTGTCGAGACTAGGAAAACCAGCAGCAACATTATTTATGGCGATGTTATTTTTTTCAAGATATTCAATGGCTTCCCTGCGTAATTTATAATAGGGTTTATGTGCAGGAGTTGCATCCCAGCCCATGGCTATTTTATTGGGGTATACAAACATCGAACCAAAAATAAAACTAAAGGCAACAATAGAAGTTAATAGTCCAGCTCTGTTCGGAAAATAATGTTCTATCCATTGAACAACCAGTAACAAAGCAATCAAATAAATAGGTAAGTAATATCGGTGGCCAACTAATCCGTCGGCAAACAATGTATTAGCACTGTATACTAGTAGTAAGAAAACGAATAATAATATCAGAAATAGTTGATTGCTTTTTAATGTTTCTCTTTTTCTGAATTGATATAAAGCAAATCCAATGAGAAACAAGAAAACGGTTACTCTACCAAAGTCAATGAATCTCCAAAACATCAAAAATAAATTTTTAATTATTTGTGTAACACTTACTGTTTGGAAAGAACTTGCCCAAGGCGAATCGCTATGAAATCCTATCCATCCGGTTAGTTGATAATGTCGGAAAAGCCAATAAAAACAGATTAGTACAGCTGGTGTAAAAATCAATGTAAGGTTTAGGCACTGCTTTAAGCCTTGTTTTTTATTAGTTATATATTGATGAGAGATCGTAGCTAAATAAAATGCAAACAGTAACATCATTCCTCTCATCGATATAAACGACATAGGGATAAGTGCAAGTAAAAGCAAACTGTTTTTTTGTTCGATATAAAAAACCAAGGCCCATAAGAAGAAAGCAATTAATACTACATCGGGTGAAGTTAAACTTGCTTGAGCACGAAGTGTTGGCTCGAAAAAAATCAATAAACTTATAAATACCAGAGAACCACTTTGTACAACATTTTTTATTAATCGCGGAATGGCAAACGCTATTAGTATAAGGAAAGGGAACATAGCCCAATGGCTAACTGCTAATGATTTTCCAAACAATTGCCAGCATAAAGCCATATACATACCGAAGATGGGAGGGTGACCACTATCTAATGTATTGGGTAACCACCAGGTCGAAAAATTATTGTCGAAAAAGAAATGTGCGTGGCGAGAGCCAAATTGCACCATATCGCCAAAAAACACATGATTTTGAGAATTATATGTAATGATGCCAAAAAAAAGCGTCAGTAGTAAGCTTGCATTCCTTTGTTGATTCATTCAATAAAGGTAATTAGAACATTTAAAATAAATAAAATAAAAAAAAGGAAATCCAACTGAATATAAATCTCGTTAGTGACTACAAATGAATTATAAAATGAAAAACTTAATTTCAAAATTAACATTAGCAGTAGTAGCTATTGCTTTTGTATCGACAACAAGTTTTGCTGGCGACAACAAATCTGAAAAAACGAAAATGGTTGGTGGTGCAGCAATGTATCCAAGTAAAGACATTGTAGACAATGCTGTAAATTCTAAAGATCATACTACATTAGTAGCAGCAGTTAAAGCAGCTGGTTTAGTAGAAACATTAAAAACAGCAGGACCTTTCACTGTATTTGCTCCAACAAACGATGCTTTTGCAAAATTACCAGCTGGAACAGTTGATAATTTATTGAAACCAGAGAACAAAGGTACATTAACAAAAGTATTGACTTACCACGTTGTTGCTGGTAAAATGGATGCAGCTGATTTAGCAAAAGCTATTAAAGCAGGTGGCGGTAAAGCTACTTTAAAAACAGTGGCTGGTGGTACTTTAACTGCAAGCATGAAAGGTAAAAACATCATGTTAAGCGATGAAAACGGTGGCATGGCAACAGTAACCATCTCAGATGTTTACCAAAAGAATGGTGTGATCCATGTGATTAACTCAGTGGTATTACCAAAATAATCAATGCGTAAATTAGCAAATGTGCAAATGGGTGCCACTCATTTGCACATTTGCACATTTGCTAATTTTCTAATTTGCACATTTAAACAAGACAGGTTTACTTGGGCTCGCATCGGTCATTAATGATGCAATTTGAAGATTTAAAAAATACACTCCATCTTCTACTTCATCTGGAACAAAAATTAATTCAGTAATGGTCATGTCTTTGCGAGGACTGACTTCCACATCCCAAAAAGCTTTGTGTGCTGCTAAGGCTCCTGCATCCTCTTCTCTGTCTACAGATGGTAAGTCGAGGAGTAAATGCTTAAAACCTAATTCACGAACTTTTTTGCAAA
>JACCDS012047036.1_pt1 | contig 15767 bp, 12 predicted proteins | sample 7446441 | NCBI WGS metagenome assembly JACCDS01 (sample SAMN15323445, study PRJNA562643) | freshwater metagenome | isolation source: river surface water | place: USA:Blue River Watershed | collected 2017-08-17
GCCACATGGAAGGGCGCACGCGCATTCTGTTCGAAACCTCGACCGAGCCCATGCTGACGGTGGACGCCATCAGCCAAAAAGTGCTGGACGTCAACCCTGCCGCACAGTCGCTCTTGAAAGACCTCACCCGTCGCATCGTGGACCGCGAAATTGCAGACTGCTTCGAGCCCCATTCGCGCGAAGAAGTGGTGTCCTTGTTGCGCATGGCCCAGGCCACCGGCCGGGTCGAAATGGGCCGGGCCCAGTTCCTGGGCACCACCCAAGACGGCACGCTGTCGGTCAAAGCCTTTCCCAGCGAGCATGGCGCGCAATTTTTGCTGCGTTACCTGCGCGCCGATGCCCCCACGGCCAAAGACGTCGAGTCGGCCGGCATGGGCTGGATGCAAGAAGCCCTGGAGCGCTCGCCCGACGGTTGGGTGGTGGCCGATCGCCAGGGCGTGATCGTCTCAGCCAATGCCGAATTCCTGTCGCAACTGGGCGCCATCTCGCTGGCCCAACTGCAGGGCCATGCGCTGGAGCGCTGGCTGGCACGGGGCTCGGTGGACTGGAGCGTTTTGCAAACCAATGTGAAGCAAATGGGCCAGGTGCGCGGGTTCGCCACCGAGCTGCAAACCTTCTCCGGGCTCAACCTGGCGGTGGAAATCACCGCCATGACCCTGTCCGACCCGAATGCCCATTGGCTGCTCTATGTGCGCGACACCGCGCGCAAGCGCGTCTCGGAAACCCCGGCCATGGCCTCCGGCATGGCCGACTCGGTGGCCCAGCTGGCGCAGCTGGTGGGCCGCATGCCCATGAAAGACATTGTGGGCGAGACCAGCGACATGATCGAGCGCATGTGCATTTTGGCGGCCCTGGACCTGACCCACAACAACCGCGCCTCTGCGGCCGAAATGCTGGGCCTGTCACGCCAAAGCCTGTATGTGAAGCTGCGCCGTTTTGGCCTGGCCAGCGACAAAGACCACTGAATTGTAAATTTCAGTTGACATATTTTTGTGTCACGCCAAAATGTTGGCATGACACGCCCCGCCCTGTCTTCCGTCGCCGAGCTTCTCAAGCCCATCACTTGGTTTCCACCCATGTGGGCCTTCGCCTGCGGTGTGGTGGCGTCGGGCCAATCCTTTCAAGACCAGTGGCTGGCGATTTTTCTGGGGCTGGTGCTCGCCGGCCCCTTGGTGTGCGCCAGCAGCCAGGCGGTGAACGACTGGTTCGACCGGCATGTGGACGCCATCAATGAACCCCACCGCCCCATTCCCTCGGGGCGCATCCCCGGCCAATGGGGGCTGTACATCGCCATCTTCTGGACCGTGCTGTCCCTGCTGTGGGCTTGGCATTTGAGCCCCTGGGGCTTTGTGGCGGCAGGTCTCGGCCTGGTGCTGGCCTGGGCCTACAGCGCGCCTCCCTTCAGACTCAAAGAAAACGGCTGGTTTGGCAATGCCGCCTGTGCCTTGAGCTACGAAGGCCTGGCCTGGCTCACCGGTGCCGCTGTCATGCTGGGCGATGTGCTGCCCGAGGGCCGCTCCATCGTGCTGGCCATGCTCTTCAGCTTGGGCGCGCACGGCATCATGACGCTCAACGACTTCAAGGCGATCGAAGGTGACCGCCGCATGGGCGTCGGTTCCTTGCCCGTGAAATTAGGGGTGCAAGGCGCTGCGCGCACCGCCTGCCTGATGATGCTGCTGCCGCAAGCGGTGGTCATCGCCCTGCTGCTGTCCTGGCAAGCGCCCTGGCATGCGCTGGCGGTGTTGGGCCTGGGCTTGGGGCAACTGCCCTTGATGCAACGCTTCTTGAAAGACCCGGTGCAAAAGGCCTTGATGCTCAGCGCATTCGGCGTGCCGCTGTATGTGTCCGGCATGATGGTCAGCGCCTGGGCCTTGCGCGTCAGCCACGGAGTCACCGCATGACCACGGCAACACCTTTTGGCTGGCTGCAAATTGTGCGCTTGGGCTTGATCCAGGCCTGTCTGGGCGCGGTGGTGGTCATGACCACCTCGACCTTGAACCGTGTGATGGTGGTGGAGCTGGCCTTGCCCGCTTTGTTGCCCGGCTTTTTGGTGGGCTTGCATTACGCCGTGCAAATCGTGCGACCGCGGCTGGGCTATGGCGCCGACCGCGGCAAGCGCTGCACGCCCTGGATGGTGGGCGGCATGGCGGTGCTGGCCTTGGGCGGCTGCCTCGCTGCCATCGCCACCGCCTGGATGGCGCAAGACCGCCTGCAAGGCATTGCCCTGGCCATTGTGGCCTTCATGATGATTGGCCTGGGGGTCAGCGCCTGCGGCACCTCCTTGCTGGTGCTGATGTCCAAGCGCGTGCCCGATGCCCTGCGCGCACCGGCGGCCACCACCGTCTGGATGATGATGATCATGGGCTTCGCCCTGACTGCCGTCACCGCGGGCAAATGGCTGGACCCCTACAGCCCCGAGCGCTTGGTGCTGGTCACCAGCTGTGTCTCGCTGATCGCGTTTTTGCTGAGCAGCTTGAGCGTGTGGCGCCTGGAAGGCCGTCCTGTCGAACTCGCCGCTGACGAGCAGCATGCGCAGGCCGCCGCCGCGCCATCGCACGCCGATTTCTCCAAAGTGCTGAAAGAAGTTTGGCAAGAGCCGCAAGCACGGCGCTTCACGATTTTTGTGTTTTTGTCGATGCTCGCCTACAGCGCGCAAGACCTGATCCTGGAACCCTTTGCCGGCGCGGTGCTGCAAATGACGCCGGGCGAAACCACGCAACTCTCCGGTCTGCAGCATGGCGCGGTGTTGCTGGGCATGCTCAGCGTGGCCGTGGCCGGCAGTGGCTGGGCACGCGGGCGCTTTGGCAGCGTGCAAAGCTGGATGGTCGGCGGCTGCCTGGTCTCGGGCCTGGCCATGGGCGGACTGTGCCTGGCCGGCTTGCATGGCGCAGGCTGGCCCTTGCGGGCCAATGTCTGGCTGCTGGGCGTGGCCAACGGGGCGTTCTCGATTGCGGCCATCAGCACCATGATGCGCTTGGCGCGCGAAGGCACCTCGGGCCGCGAAGGCACGCGCATGGGCTTGTGGGGCGCAGCGCAAGGCATTGCTTTTGGCTTGGGCGGTCTGGTGGGCACCGGCGCCACCGACCTCGCCCGCCATGTGATTCAGCAACTCGACCTGGCCTATGCCAGCGTCTTCTTCTTCGAAATGTTGCTGTTCATGGCCTCGGCCTGGTGGGCCGTTCAAGTCGCCACACCCCGCGCACGGCGCGCTTCTTCCAACCTCTCTAATGCCTCTTGGGCGAGTCAAGGACAACAGCCATGACAGCAGACAACTTCGACGCGGTGGTCATCGGCGGCGGCCCAGCGGGCGCCACCACGGCAGACGATTTGGCCCAAAAGGGCTGGCGCGTGCTCTTGCTCGATCGCGGCGGGCGCATCAAGCCATGCGGCGGCGCCATTCCCCCACGCCTGATCAAAGACTTTGAAATTCCCGACCACTTGCTGGTGGCACGCGCACGCTGCGCGCGCATGATTTCGCCCAGCGACAACCGCGTCGACATCCCGATTGAAAATGGCTTTGTGGGCATGGTCAACCGCGACGCGTTTGACGAGTGGCTGCGCGAGCGCGCTGCCAGCCATGGCGCGGTGCGCCAGCGCGGCACCTTTGACCGCGTGAGCCGTGACGCCGATGGCATGGCCCGCGTGCATTTTCAGGCGCGCCCTTCCAAAGACGAGCCCTACGAAACCAGCGTGCGAGCGCGTCTGATTGTGGGCGCCGACGGCGCCCGCTCTGAAGTCGCCCGCCAATGTGTGGAAGGCGCAGAAAAAACACGCTATGTGTTCGCCTACCACGAGATCATTTCCGCCCCTGAGGCCTCGAGCACCCACGACCCCGAGCGCTGCGATGTGTATTACCGCGGCACCTTGTCGCCCGACTTTTACGGCTGGGTGTTTCCCCATGGCGACACCATGAGCGTGGGCACCGGCAGCGCCGACAAAGGCTTTTCACTGCGCAACGCCGTGGGCCGCTTGCGTGAAACCGCCGGGTTGCAAGGCGCGACCACCTTGCGCCGCGAAGGCGCGCCCATTCCCTTGAAGCCCTTGCCGCGGTGGGACAACGGCCGCGATGTGATGCTGTGTGGCGACGCCGCCGGCGTGGTGGCGCCCTCGTCTGGCGAAGGCATTTACTACGCCATGGCCTGCGGTCGCATGACGGCCGACGCCGCCCACAGTTTCCTGGAAACCGGCCAAGTCTCCGCGCTCAAAGCCGCTCGCAAGCAGTTCATGAAAGAACACGGCAAGGTGTTCTGGGTTTTGGGAATCATGCAATACTTCTGGTATTCGAGTGACCGCCGTCGCGAAAAATTCGTCAAGATTTGCGAAGACAAAGACGTGCAACAACTGACCTTCGAGTCCTACATGAACAAAGTGCTGGTTCGCAAAAAACCCATGGCGCATGTGCGCATCTTCTTCAAGGATCTGGGCCATTTGCTTGGCTTTGCGCGGACCTCATGAGGACCTGGAAAGGCCTCTTACTCGCATTCATCCTCAGCTTTGGCACAGCAGGCCTGGGCGGCGCCGTCACCGACCTCGGCCCCTGGTACCAAAACCTGCAACAACCCGCCTGGAAACCGCCGGACTGGGCCTTTGGCCCGATCTGGACCACCCTGTTCTCGCTCATGGCCTTCAGCGGCTGGTGGGCTTGGCGCGTCACCGCCGACCCGGTGCGGCGACAACAAGGCCTGATGCTGTGGGGCCTCAATGGCCTGCTCAATGTGTCCTGGAGCCTGCTCTTCTTCAAGCTGCAGCGCCCCGACTGGGCGCTGATGGAATGGGGCTTGCTGTGGCTCTCGGTCGTCGCCATCATCTGGGCCCTGCGGCGTGACTCTCCTTTGGCCGCCTGGCTGCAACTGCCCTACTTGCTGTGGGTCAGCGTGGCGGGCTTGCTGAACCAGGCGGTGATTCAGCTCAACGGGCCGTTTCCTCGCGCGCTCTGAGCACCCAGTCTGTCACACGCTGCGCCACCTCGCGCGGCGCTTCTTCATGCGCCAGATGCCCGAGGCCGGGCAACATCACATGCTCGGCTTGGGGCAAACGCTGGGCCAACGGCAGCGTGGATTCGGGGTCGACGGTTTGGTCTTGGTCACCGCACAGAATCAACACAGGTGAATGCAGCGCTTCCAACTGCCCATGCCATGCGGCCAAGTCCCAGCCCACCATCATGGCCAGGACGCCGCGCACATGGGCTGGCGCGCTGAACAAGCGCTTGTAAAACCCCAGCCCTTCGGGCGTGAGCTGCGAGCCGGTGCCGCGCATCACGCGCGCCACCAAGGAGCCGCGCGCCGCCTGCTTGGCCATCAGCCAGGCCGAGGTGGGGTTGAGCGTCATCAATTTGGCAGCTGGCGCAAACAACCACCCCGCCACACCCGGCATCGGCAACCAGGCCGGGTTGAGTGCCACCAACAAGGGGCGTTTTTCCGGAGGCGCGGTCAAGACCATTTGCGCGCCCACCGCTGCGCCTGCCGAATGGCCCACGATGACCTGCGGTTGCAATTGCAAATCGGCCATCAGCTGTGTGACCGCTTGGGCCATGCCCGGCAAGCTCAGGTGACGCGCCTCTTGCGTCGGCGTGAAGGCATGCCCCGGCAAATCCACGCTGACCACGGTGAAAGTGCTTGCCCAAAGCGGCACCAAGTCGCGCCAGGTGTGGGTGGAAGCGCCTGTGCCGTGCAGCAGCAACAGCACCGGGCCCTGCCCTGATTTTTGGTAATGCCAGCGCAGGCCCGAGCTGTTGGCAAATTGGCTGCAGCGCGACAATGGCCAGTCATCGCGCCAATCGCGCCATTCCAATGGGGGGTATAAAAAATCCAGCATGCGCCACGCCCTCAGGAACGCATGCCGCTCACCACATGGCGCATGGCATCGGCCATGCGCTCGGATTGGGCATGGGGCATGGGCAGGTAACGCGCCTGCATCAAGCTCGCCCATTGTTTGGCCAAGGGGTCGGGCTGCATGGAAGTGTCCAGCCACAGCGACGAGAGGCGTTGCTGTGCACAAGCCTGGGCCAAGGCATGGGCGTCTTTTTGCGCTTCTTCGCGGCCGCCCATGCCTTGCAAATTCACATTGGCGCGGCCATCGCTGAGCACCACCAACAGCGGCGTCACGCCCTGGCGGGCTTGTTGTGTGGCCACTTCCAGCGCCAGCTTCAAACCCGAGGCCAGCGGTGTGCCGCCGCCGGCCGGCAAGCCCGACAAGGCGCGCTTGGCGCGCACCAGCGAACGCGTCGGTGGCAACAAGACTTGCGCCTGGCCGGCGCGAAACGCCAGCACACAGACCCAATCGCGGCGCGCATACGACTGGTTCAGCAACAACTCGACAGCGCCCTTGGCTTCGGCCAGGCGCTGCACCGCCGCCGAGCCCGATGCGTCAACCGCAAAAATCAAACAGGTGGCCGACTGCTGCGCATAGTGGTGACAATGAAAGTCATCGGGCCGCAGCGCCAACAAGGCGCCATGCTTGGGCGGCGTGCGCAATTTTTGGCGGGGGATGGCAGAGCGCAAGGTGGCCAGCACATGCAGCCGCGCCCCTTGGTGCGGCCGCCCCGGTCGCGGTGGCAAAGGCCGGCCACGGTGCACGCTGTGGCGCTGCACGCCGCGCGCGCCTTGCGAGCCCGCACCGCGCAGGCCTTGCGGGTTCAGGGTCAGGCGGTCCAACAATTTGTCGGGCAAAGCGGCAATGGCCGCAGCCAGCACCACGTCTTCCAAGGGCGGCAGCTCGGCGGGGGGTGCCGTGTTCTCGCTGTCGTTGTTGTCCTGCTGTTCGGCGTCTTGCGGATCGGGTGGCGTGGGCTCGGGAGGCGCGGGCTCAGGCGGTGCGGCTTCTTCCGAGGGGTTCTGAGGCAGCACCGTGGCGCGGGGCGAAATCACCCACTGAATGGCGCGCACCACGTCATGGTCTTCCACCGTGCTGCGCGCTTGCAAGGCCGCGAGAATGCGGGCCAGGCGCGCGGTCATTTGCGGCGCGCGCAACGAGTCCACCCCCAAGGCTTGCGCGGTTTGGCAGATGGCCAACCATTGCGCATCGCTCAGCGTCAACTGCAGCCAGTGTGCGCGCGCGTGCGCAATGTCGGCCGCGTCAAAGTCCGTGAAAATTTCATCATGGGGCGACAGCTGTCGCAAATCCAGCCACAGGCCCAAGCGCTCGGCGAAGCTGCTGGGCAGGGTTTTTTCGTCCTCCAAAGACTCGTCCAGGGCCACCACGCCAAAGCGCGCCGGAAGGCTTTCGGTGTCGCGCTCTTGCGCTTGCAGAATGCGCGCCAGCACGCTGGCATCGAGCCGTTCGGCCATGGGCAAGATCACCACGCCCTGCTCGGCCTGGGCCAGCAAGCCGGGGTGCCACACCGAGGTGCCATGCGCCAGCGAGGCGGTCAGGTCCAGGCCACCGAGCAAGCGCTCGTCGTCTACATTAAAAGGCACGCGCACACAGGGCGTGACCTTGTCTTTCAAGAAGGCCAGCCACTGGTCGCGCACCGGGCCATGGTCGGCGCGCACCCAGGCCCCACCCAGGGCCATGGGACTCACTGCCAAAGCCGCCAGCGCCCACCCCAGCTCGGACCCCGCCTGGGATTCGGAGCGATCGGTCAGGTTCACGACCCCACGACTTCCTGCAGGGCCCGTTGCACGCGGGCATCGGAGCCGGTGTCGTCCAGTGGGTTGCGCCGCAAGCGGTGCCGCAGCACCAGGGGCGCCACGCGTTGCAAGTCTTGGCGAGTCACTTTGGACTTGCCATTGAGCGCCGCCAAGGCCCGCAGGCTGCGCATCAGGGTCAGCTCGGCACGCAAACCGTCGGTGCCCAGGCGTTGGCACAGCGCAGCGCACAGGTGCAGCATCTCATCGTCCAGATCCAGGTTGGGCAGGCGCTTGCGAGCGGCCACAATTTTCTTGCGCTGCGCCTCGTTGGCGGCTTCCCATTTTTGCCGGAAGGCTTGCGGGTCGCGCTCAAAGGCATCGCGGCGGCGCACCACCTCCACCCGCAGGTCCAGGGCTTGCGGGGTTTTGACTTCCACCGACAGGCCAAAGCGGTCCAGCAACTGCGGGCGCAACTCGCCCTCTTCCGGATTGCCGCTGCCCACCAGCACAAAGCGGGCAGGATGGCGCACGCTCAAGCCTTCGCGCTCCACCAGGTTTTCGCCAGAGGCGGCCACATCGATCAAGAGGTCGACCAGGTGGTCTTCCAGCAGGTTCACTTCGTCGATGTACAAAAAGCCGCGGTTGGCCTGCGCCAGCAAGCCCGGCGCAAAAGACTTCACGCCTTGCGACAAGGCCTTCTCCAGGTCGAGCGCGCCCACCACGCGGTCTTTTGACGCGCCCAAGGGCAAATCGACCACAGGCACCGGCCGGGTCTCGACCTTGGGCTTGCCTTGAGAAGCCGCGCTGCACTGGGCACACACGCCCGCTGTTTTGGCCGGGTCACAGCCATAAGGACAGCCTGCCACCACTTTCAAGGGCGGCAGCAAATCGGCCAGGCCCCGCACCGCCGTGGACTTGCCGGTTCCGCGGTCGCCCAAGACCAGCACACCGCCCACCGAAGGATCGACGGCCACGATCTGGATGGCCAGGATCATGTCTTCTTGGCCCACGATCGCAGAAAACGGAAATGTTGAAGCCATAGGCAAAGTGAGGGTGAGAGAAAAAGCTTGCAGGGCTGCCAAAGTGTCAATTTTAGATGACACATTGATTATGTCTCGAAATATGCCCGGAAAGAAGTGTCAACACAAGAGGACATTCGCGAAATAACCAAATATTTTGAAGGGTATTTCACCGACCCAGGGGGGGCTTTCGGTGTGAGGAACAAAATCGTCCACCATGCCATGCATTGCAAGGCCAGGTTTTCTGTCCTTCCGAGAAAATGAAGTTTGGAGACACTCCATGTCTATGGCTCACTTAGGTCGCGGTCCCCTGGACTGGCCAGTCCCTGCGCTGGTTGCCCCGTGGCTCTTGATGGCCTCATCGAATCCACGGCCCTCGGCCAAGCGCGATCCCGCGGCCGACAACAGTGACGCCGTCGACAACCCTTGCAAAGACTCGCTGCTGACGGTCATCGAACGTCAGATCATTCCCCGCCTTTTGGAAGCCCATCCTGCGGCCGACCGCTTGCCCGAACTGGCCGCGCTGTCCCTGAAGCAACCCGGCACGGCCGAGATCGAAGCCTTTGCGAATTTGTGCCTGTCCGCTGACCCGGCCGTCTGCCATGCCTGGATCGAAGACTTGCAACACCAGGGCTACACCACCGAGAGCCTGTTCCTGCACTTGATTGCCCCCGCCGCCCGCTACCTGGGCCGAGAGTGGGAGCTCGACCGCCTGGACTTCAGCCAGGTCACCCTGGGACTGGTGCGCATGCAGCAGCTCACGCATGAGTTGGGCTATGCCTTTCGCGGCGGCCCGCAACAGGTGGGCGCGAGACGTCGCATCATGCTGGCCTCGGCGCCGGGCTCTCAACACATTCTGGGCCTGGTGATGGTGTCGGAGTTTTTCCGCAAAGAGCGCTGGGAAGTGGTGGTGGAAATTTCCGCCACCCCCGATGAGCTGCTGAACGCCGTGGCCAATGAATGGTTCGACATGATGGGCCTGTCGGTGGGTGTGGTCGAGCAACTGCAAACCCTGCCCGAGCTCATCGCGCAATTGCGACGCAAGTCGCGCAACCCCGACATCAAAGTCTTGTTGGGTGGCCCAGCCTTCCTGCTGCAACCCATGGAAGCGCAGAGCCTCCAGGCCGATGCCATCTCGCTCGATGCCGCCTCTGGCGTGAAAATGGCCGAGGCTTTGCTGCCGCGCAAAGCCTGAGCTCAAGCTTGCTCGGGCGTCGCGGGCTCGGTGAACTGCAACGCCGCCAGGCTGGCATACAGCCCTTGGCGCGCCATCAGGTCTTGGTGCGTGCCCTGCTCGATCAAGCGGCCGTGGTCCATCACCCAAATCACATCGGCTTTTTTCACGGTGGCCAGGCGGTGGGCAATGACCAGCGTGGTGCGGCCCTTCATGGCGGTTTCCAAAGCGGCTTGCACCATCCACTCGCTGTGGGAATCCAGGGCGCTGGTGGCCTCGTCAAGCAACAGCAGCGGCGCGTCTTTCAAAATCGCGCGCGCAATCGCAATGCGCTGGCGCTGCCCGCCTGACAAACGAACGCCGCGGTCGCCCAAATCGCTGTCATAGCCCTGCGGCAGTTGGTCGATGAATTCGTCGGCATAGGCCGCCTTGGCCGCGGCCTTCACCTGCGCCAGCGTGGCGTTGGGGCTGCCGTAGCGAATGTTCTCCAACACGCTGCCCGAAAAAATCAGCGACTCTTGCGGCACCACCCCGATGCGGCGGCGCAGGTCCTGCAAGTCCATGGCGGCCACGGGCACGCCATCGAGGCTGATCTGCCCTTGCTGCGGGTCGTAAAAGCGCAGCAACAGCCCAAACAACGTCGTTTTGCCCGCACCACTGGGGCCCACCAAGGCAATGGTTTGCCCCGGCTGCACCCGCGCGCTCAGTTGGTTCAACACCGCATGCTCGGGCCGCGAGGGGTAGGCAAACACCACCTGTTGCAGTTCCACGCTGGAGCCGCCTGCAGGCCACGGCGCCTGTTGCGGCTGCGCTGGCGAGGTCACATCGGAGCGGCTTTGCAGCAAGGCCATCAGGCGCTCGGTGGCGCCTGCGGCGCGCAGCAAATCGCCATAGACCTCGCCCAACACGGCAAAGGCACTGGCCAGCAACAGCACGTAAATCAGGGTCTGGCCCAGCTCGCCAGCGGTGGTGGTGCCAGCGCGGACCGACAAGGTCCCCAAGTACAAGCCCCACAGCAGCACCGCGCTCGAGGTCACCATCACAAAGCCCACCAGCACCGAGCGCGCGCGAATGCGGCGAACCGCCGCTTTCACCGTCTGTTGGCTGGCCTGCACAAAGCGCTGGCTCTCGTGCGCTTCGGCGGTGTAGGCCTGCACCACCGGAATGGCATTGAGCACCTCGCCCGCCAAGGCGCTGGCATCGGCCAGGCGGTCCTGGTTGGCGCGAGACAGGCTGCGCACCCGCCGGCCCAGGTAGACGCTGGGCAAGATGACGGCCAGCAGCACGGCAATCACTTGCAGCATCAGCCAGGCATTGCTCCACACCAACATCAGCAAGGCGCCCAGGCCCATCACCAAATTGCGCAAGCCCATCGAGAGCGACGAGCCCACCACGGTCTGCACCAAGGTGGTGTCATTGGTCAGGCGTGACAAGACCTCGCCCGACTGCGTGACCTCAAAAAACGAAGGGCTTTGCCGCAGCACATGGGCATACACCGCTTGCCGCAGATCGGCCGTGATGCGCTCGCCCAGCCAGCTCACCATGTAGTAGCGCGCTGCCGAGAAAAAGGCCAGGGCCACGGCCACCGCCAACAGCTCCAGAAACCCCGTGGCCAAGGCCGCCGAGCTGGCTTGCGCCATCAGGCCGTCGTCGATCAGGCGGCGCATGGCCCAGGGGAAGGCCAAGGTGGCGCCCGCCGCCAACAGCAGGAAAACCGCCGCCAGGGCGATCTGAATACGGTAGGGCCGGAAAAAGACGCCCAGTCCGCTGAGGGACTGTCGGTGGGAATGCAGTGTCATTTTCAGTTGACGTTTCTAAATGTTCTCATAAAATGACAAAATGGCCTTTTCGGCATTTTTACACAGGCCCACCCATTGGACACTTCCAGCGCAACCGATGCCGCACGCAAACAAGCCTTGATGGGCTTTGTTTTGCCACGCCAGTACGCCGAGCGCTTTGATCACACGCAGGTCCATCCCACATTTTCGCAAGATCTGGTTCGCGAACTCGCGGCCTCCTCGATTGACTTTGACACCGAAGGCTTTCAGAAGGTTGCCACTGCCCTGATGCGCGAGAGCGCCGACGCCGAACAATTTCTGGTGCAAGCCATCACCGGTGCCGCCATGGTGCTGGGCGAATGGTGGTCGTACGACCGCATTTCCATTTCAGCGGTGAAGCTGGGCACGCAACGCCTGGAAGAGCTGGTGTTTGAAATTGCCGACGAGCGTCTGCGCATGCACCAAAAGCCAGACAACCCGCACAAGGTGATCATCACCTACCCCAGCCAAAGCAGCCACACCCTGGGCTCGTTTGTGGCGGCTGAAATTTTCAACTGGCATGGCTGGTCGGTGACCTCCGGCCCCCATGTGAAGTTTGAAAATGTGCCGGAAATTTTGGCGCACGAGTCCTTCGACCTGCTGGGCGTGACCCTGGCGGTGGAGCACGACTTGCTGCTGATTCACCAATTGATTTCTCGCTGCCGCAGCGTCAGCAAAAACAAAAACTTGCTGGTGGTGGTGGGTGGCACACAGGCGTTTCTGCGGCCCAATTTGGCGGAAGAAGTGAACGCCGATTTTGTGGCGACCAATGCGAGTCAGGCGCAGGCGCAGGCGATGAGTTTGTTGGTGAATATTTTGACCCCATCGCGTCGTTAAAGGCCGAATAAAGCGACATATTTTTATATCGTGTCGTTTAAATTAATTAAAAGCGACGCGAATTCTGGACATGTCGTTGGTCGCGACATATGATGCAGTCATGTCGATAAAACAGGAAAAAAAGAACATGACCCAAGCCATAGATGTTGCATGGCGTCCTGACAGACCTCACAACCAACTGCCCCCGCTCCCGCCTGCGCAGGAACTGGAGAGCCGTCAGGTATTGAAGGCTTGTATTGCCGCCCGTGCAGCCTTGGCTGAACTCAAGCAAGCTGCCGAGTTGATACCTAACCAGACGATGTTGATTAACACGATCCCGTTACTAGAGGCGAAGGACAGTTCTGAAATTGAGAATATCGTCACAACCACGGACAAATTATTCCAACACGCTCAGGCAGATGGCCACGGCCAAGCGGATCCAGCGACTAAAGAAGCACTCAGATACAGGTCTGCGCTGCACCGCGGGTATCAGTCGTTAAAAGAACGTCCACTTTGTACGGCTACGGCTGTTGAGATCTGTCGAACGCTCAAAGCGGTAGACATGGATATTCGCAAAACTCCGGGAACGCAGCTTGAAAACGACAAAACTGGCGAAATTATTTATACGCCACCGGTGGGTGAGGCTTTGCTGCGTGACATGTTGGCAAATTGGGAGCGCTTCATACATCAAGAAATAGACATTGACCCCCTTATCCGTATGGCTGTAGCGCATTACCAGTTTGAAGCCATTCACCCGTTCAGTGATGGAAACGGTCGCACAGGTCGTGTCATCAACATACTTTTTTTAATCCAGCAGGATCTGCTTCAATTGCCCATCTTGTATTTGAGCCGACACATCATTCAAAACAAACCCGACTATTACCGTTTGTTGCTCGAAGTCACAAAAGACCACGAATGGGAAGCATGGATCCTCTTCATGCTCAAAGCCGTGGAAGAAACCTCACGGTGGACAACTGAAAAAATTGGAGCCATTAAAAATTTAGCAGAACACACAACGGCCCACGTTCGCAAAAACTTACCCAAGATTTATTCAAGAGAACTTGTTGATGTGATTTTTGAGCAACCCTATTGTCGGATATCAGATTTGGTGAACAAGGGTGTTGCCCAGCGACAAGCCGCATCACGCCACCTCAAAGAACTATCAAACAAAGGCATTCTTCGTGAGATGCCTTTAGGAAAAGAGAAATTGTTTATTCATCCAAAGTTGATGCTTCTTCTCAATCGCGACAGCAATCATTTCGTTCCATATGACGATTTCGCAGCGTCCTAGAGTCTCTTCTGAGAGGTATCTGACTTTGCGGCAATCAAGTTGACTCTGCGGCGAATCAGGCGCCTGATAACCGCATGAAAAGCGGCGATAACCCGTACAACTGCTGTCACTGACGACGATCCGCATGATCCGGGCCCGGACCTTTGAGTCCGAGTTCGACTTTTTCAACAGGGAGGCGCAACATCTCTGCGGCCTTGGCCACCGAGATCAGATCCTCCGCAAGCGCGCGATAGCAAAGGCGCTCAAATCGACGGGCCTTCTCGTGCTGCCCGATCTCGTCCGGTCCCTCTAAAGGCTTAGGCTCCTGCGTGCGCCAGCCCCGCGCGATCGTCTGCCAAGCATAAACAAGCGCGGGCTCAGAGATCACATTGAGTTTGCGCAGACGCGTCAAGAGCGCAGCACCACTCACGCGATAGAGGCGCTTCAGGTCGATGATCTCGTTGTAACCCAATGCATTCCGGCGCTTGCCAACCTCGCGCAGCAGGTTCTCCGCAGGCATCAGGAACGCCGCAGCGAACAGGTTCGCGGCTTTTTCCTCGTCCTTGTCGTCGAGGCAGTCTGTGTCGATCAGGCGGTGGGCCAGTTCATGGGCCAACGTCAGGCGTCGCCGCTCTAACGAGAAGCGACTGTTGACAACGATCACCGGAAGGGGGGCCTGTCCTTGCGGTCGCTGAACGAGGCAGGTGAATCCTGAAACGCGCTCCGGCAATTTGACAGTGAGGACCTTGAGACCTTTTTCCTCGAAGAGTTCGGTCATGTTGGGAATCGGGTCGATGCCTAGTTGCCACTTGACGCGAATATCATCCGCGAGTTTCTCGGCATCGTCGATGCTCTTGAGTCTGCGAGGCTTTGCCAGCGGACACATCCAATGTGCGCTATCGAGGTCAAGGATGACCTCGATCTGAAGGTAGCGCTCGATCCACTCAAGCACTTCGGTCTCGACGCTGGCACGATCGCGAGCGGTCGTATTCGCCTTGGTGCGAAATTCAACGCTTGCAAGCGAGACCTCCTGCGTGTCCAGCAAATAAGTCAGGGACACCTTCAAAGCCTTGGAAAGCGCAAGCAGCACGCCGGAGCTGGGGACACTCTCGCTACGCTCATACTTGCCTATCGCTTGTGCGGTGACGAGGCTGCCCATGGCCTCTGCCAAAGCACGCAAGGACATCCCGTTCTTTTTTCTTGCCAGTTTGATGCGGTCCGCGAGCATGGTGAAGGTGGGCTCCTTGTCAGTTTTTATTTTAATTATTTCGTATTTATTGTAAACTTTGATGGCCTTGCGAGTCAACCTTTGATTTGAAGAGTCTTACGCGTAAGGGAAAAAATTGGCAGATCCAGAGAGTTCGAAGTCGGTCGAGACGCGAAGTCGGGACAGTCATCAAGGGCAATGCCATATGGATGACTGCTCATTTGCCGAAGAGCGTGCTAACTGCGCGCAACTACTTTGTTAATTTTTACAGGCTCACAGCATGAGCCTTACGAAACTGCAGGCCATCTTCCAACTCCACGCTGAAGAGCTGTCACTTCAATCGAGTTACACATCTGGCCATAAAGAGCGTTTTGCCAGTTGTTTTGGGGCATCAAGAGCAAAGTCTCGGCCTCCTTGTCAAAGCGCTGCTTATCCTTGTCGCGCAACAGCTCCCAGTAGCCGATGATGCAATCCTTGCGAGAACGCAAGATGTCAGTGGAGGGAAGCTTGTTGCTTTTCTTGGAGTTGGCTGTCTTAGAGGCTGGCAACAAGTTCCAAAGATCGTTGTTATGCCAAAGATCGAAAGGAATCACATGATCGACATCAAAGCTGTTGCGAAGCGAGGCGCCTGTCCAGATGCACTCCAGGCGATCCATCCCAGAAAATAACTTTCGAGCTTCGAGGGTGCTGCGCTCATCCTCTTTGTCTAATAGAAGATTGACCACGGTGGCTACTTCAATGCCCTCCGCTAATTTGGTCGTTTTTTCCGCCCACTGGAGAATGACGGCTTGACTCACCCAGTAGCCTAGGTGGCTCAACTCTATCCACAAGTCACTCGGAATGAGCACTTGCCGTGTCTTGGCATCGTAGCCAAAGACTTTCCGAGTGTTCAAGGC
>JACCDS011294849.1_pt1 | contig 15760 bp, 19 predicted proteins | sample 7446441 | NCBI WGS metagenome assembly JACCDS01 (sample SAMN15323445, study PRJNA562643) | freshwater metagenome | isolation source: river surface water | place: USA:Blue River Watershed | collected 2017-08-17
ACTGTGTACTGGGGAAACGGTAGGTACACACTCATTGTCACTGTGGAATAAATAGCAACTACTGTCCCTGCTGATGGTGATTGAGAGTTAGGAACAATCTTGTACTGCAAGTTTGTGTCATTTGTATAAACAGAAGTACTTAGTTGGATGTTTAGTTCAGAACTTATGCGTAGTGCATCTGCTTGAGCAGTGGTTAGAAGGCTAAAGTTAGGAACTGTTGTAGTCGTGTTAGGAACATTGACTACAAAGTTAATACCTGAGAACTTAGCAACAGTTTGTCCTGCTGCTGTTCCTTGACTTCTAACCTTTCCTTCATCTGCCACTACTGTGGTTTCAAAGTTCGTAATGGTTCCTGAGTAGAGATTTGCATTAAGCAAGGCTGTCTCAGCCTGTGCCTGTGTGAGACCTACAAGATTAGGAACTGTGGCAAGTGTGTTTGTATAAACAGTGTAATTAACGCTGCTGTTGGTCTGTACCTGAGTACCTGACACAGGGAATGTGGACTTAATCTTTCCATCTAATGCTGAATTTGCTGTGGCTTCTGTTGTTCTGGTTCCTACTGAAAGGTTAAGGGCAGACAAAGTTGTATAAATATCGTCTTCATCTGTGTTGACTAAATCAGGAACTGTTACAAATGGCTTCTGCACATAGTAGTCATAGATAACTGAGGTGCCTTGGTCTTGTTCTGTACCTGCTAATGGGAACTGTGAACCTGCTACAACCTTTCCTACAAGAGTTGCATCATAGGTTTCAACGGTATCAAGAGGGCTTCCTACTACAAGGTTTGCTTGGAGAATGGCTTCATCTGCTGCACTCTTTAGTAGTCCCCCAAGATTTGGAACTATGGTTGTTGGTTGTACAAAGTTATAAAGTTTGACAGAGACATTGTTGAACTCTGCTAATGCCTCTCCTGCTGCAGGTACCTGTGAATCAATAACTACCTTGTCATCATTAGCAAGAACTGATGTTGTTTCATACCCTGCAATTGTGTAGCCAAAATTAAGAGGAGTCAGAATGTCATTTAGTTCTGTGGTGGTCTTCAAATCTAAATCAGGAACAATGTGTGTAACAGGAGGTGGTGGTGGAGGTGGAGTAGGAGCCTCAACAGACCACTTAACTACCTGTGAAACATCTCCATCTGAAACAGCAGTAGGCAACCAAGAGATACTTGTTCTTGCCTTTAACTTAGCGTTAGTAATCCAAGTAGACCCATTCCACACCTTTAATGCGTTTTGAGTTACCCAGTTACTGCCATCCCAGACCTTTTGCATATGTCTATGACCACCTGATTGGTGCAATGTTCATATAAGGATTAACTACTGACACTGTGCCAGAGCCTGTCTTTCTTGCTACAGGTGTAACCACTGTTGAACCTGCATTAAATATTGCGTAGAAATCATTTGATGCTGAGTTCTTACCTGCTACATAGGAAGTGGCTGCATCTCCTGCTCCCAGTGCTCTTGTGGTGGCACCTGATAGTTGGACTCCATAGTTAACACCTGCAGTGTTATCACCTACTGGTTCTACAACTCCGTATGAAACATGTACCCAAGCAGGTTCAGTTAATGTAACTGTGACTCCTGTGAGGTTTGAAAGGGCTTGATAGGTACCTGTGTTGGTAACTGTCTCTGTACCTTCGTATGAATACTTAGCAGGATTAGGTAACACTGCATCTGTATCAAACCAAATCTGTCCTACCTGTGGAGCAGATGGTGCTGCTGCTTGAACAACTGCAAGTCCACCTACTGAACCCCATGAGTTATCAGCCTTCTTAACATAGAAGGCATGGTCTGCTTCTACATACGCTGCATTGACTGTGGGATTTAATGCTGTGAGTTCTGCAAAGGTATCAACCTGAATAACTCCATTGTCTTGCACATCAAGTAACTGCTCTGCTGTAAGAACATTACCGTCAGCAAACTCAATATATCTAATTGTCATATAAATCTACTCCTTGGAAACAATATAAATTTTACTCTCCATGTATCTTGGTCAGCATTGAATGTATGTTGCACACCAATGGTTGTAAGAGTCTCTTCATAAGTAAATGATTCTGTCTTATGATGAACTTTGATTCTGTCCAATATCTCTGAAGATGCTGCTAATGATGGGTTTTTCTTACCGTCCCATTCAATTTCCTTAACCAGTGGAGTTGGTTTCTGCCATTTGTTAAGAATGCTATTTGCCCATGAAGTATGGAAGTTCTCATCTTCTGCAAGATTAAAGTTAGTTTCAACATTGAGAGCATGAGTGCCATATCTATTGATTAGGGCTTGTCTTCTCTTAGGGTCCATAGTCTCTGTGACTATCTTCTCTACCGTTTTGAATTCCCCATAGAAAGTCTCTGGGTCCTCTTGGAACTCCTTTACAAAGTATCCGTATTTATTAGAGCCTGTCACTTCATTTATGGTTGATTGGATGTTGTAGTCAAGGGCAATGTTCTTATACCCATACTTAGTGGTGTCCTCATTGTTGAACTCCATAAGCGTTGTACCTACAGGAATAGTCTCTGAGGCATAGCACTTAAGCACACCTTCCTTGTCATAGAAGATAAATCCACCTTCTGTATTAGATGCAAGGACTAAGGCTTCCCATAGAGTTCTGTCATCTTCCCAGTACCCATGTTTAATCTTTCCCCCACCAAATATCTGCTTAGGTAAATCTTCCTTACCTGCGTTAGAAAACAAGGTAGTTAGTCTTTGATTCCAAGTCTGTGAACCATGTGCACCAAGACTTGATAACTTAGTCATGGTCTGCTGTAAGTCTGCAATAGGGTCCATCACATCAAATGAGATAAGTGGATTGTCTTTGTCGCTTCTATAATCAACAAACTGATTATTCATTCTTCCTTGGAAGATAATTTCATTACCCCTGCGTAGGCGTACCTTGGTCTTAGGGACCATATAAATATTTACATTTGGGTCAAGAGTCTTATTCCTTGTAACAATGTGCATGACCCCTACAGAAGGCACAGGAAGGGCATAGGCACCTGTATAGGTGTCCACCCCTCTCTTTATATCAATGGATAGAACACCATCCATAATCTCTGTCCACTCATATAAATTGTCATCCATCAACTGTTCATCAGATGCAATTACTGCAAGGTTGATTCTGTCTGTACCAAGGGTAAACAGACCATCTACAAAGGTTCTAAGTTCTAAAGTTAATTCGTCTTGTAATCTCATCTACCGTTCACACCTGCGTACTTTTCTAATGCTGCACTAACAACTCTTCCAAGTTCATAAGAATCAGTACCCAGACCAGCAGAGATATTTACTGTGATGGACTGTGCAGATGCTGAAGGGGCTGCGATTCCAACCCTGCCCATAGGAGATAACTCCATAGGGATAGCCAGACTTGCTCCTAAGTCTTTTACGCTCCTGACTGCTAAATATGCAGTCTTATCAATGCCTTTAATCAAGCCTTCTGTAATGCCTGAACCTATGCCCATGAACACCTTTGATGGGGAGTTGATTCCAAGGAAGTTCTTAATACCGTTTGTGATGCTTGAGGCAACATTCTTAACAGCGTTAATTGCTGAGGAAATCATGGAGCCAATTCCATTAATCATGCCCTGAACAATGCTCCTGCCTATGTTGAAGAAGGCAGAACCAAGTCCTCCAAGGAAACCTAATACATTGTCAATGAGTTGCTTAAATGGCTTTACTAAATCAACACCAACAAAGAGTTTTTTAAAGGTATCTACTATCCCCTTGAATAGGTTTACAAGCATTCCACCAACCTTGGAGAAGACCTTACCTAATTCATCCCAATGGTTGATTACTAAGATAATGATTGCAATGAGTGCTGCTATACCTGTGATTATCAAACCAATAGGGTTTGCATTCAAAACAATATTCAAGGCAATGTTAGACAGAGTTAAACCCTGAACAGCCTTAGTCCATAGAATGATTGGTGTTACAAGTTTGGCAATGGTTAAGAAGGTTCCTACTCCTATGAGTATGTCCTTCATGTCTTTAAAGTTACCGTTGGTCTTTGCTATACCGTTTTTGTCTTCGTCAGTGAAGAAATCAAATATCTTCTCAAATGCTTTGAGGAGTTTCTCACCAACTAAATCTTTAATCTCATTGAATGTAAATGAGAGTTTCTCCCAAGGAGTAATCAGTCCAAGAGCCTTCTTCTTATACTCTTCACTGGTCAATAGGTCTACTAAGAACTGAACACTCTTACCTGACTTGACTGCCCTATCAAAGGCTGCCTGTTGTTCTTCATTTAATTTAATTCCAAGTTGCTGTAACTCTGTGGCTGTTACCTTGCCGTCTTTGACTACCTTCTGCATTTTGGCTGATAGTTCTTCTACAGAGACATTGTTAGCCTTAGCAAGAATGATGGTGCCTTCTGCTAACTCAAGGGCAAGAGGGTCAAGTTCTGCTCTGAGTTTTCCTCTTAAGCCTTGGACCAGTGTTGCAATAGTTCCATCATCTACATAAAAGAGTTTAGATAGATTATTAATCTTGGTAATGACACCTTCAGCCTCTGCCCCATATTCTGCTGCAAGTGCTGCAAATGCCTTCTTTTCTTCTTCAGCACCCTTGATTGCATCCTTAAACCATGAGATACCTACTGATAATCCAAATGCTGCTGCTATGCCTTTGAAGGCACCTGTCACCTTTGAGACAGAACCATTGAGGGTATTGAGTTTGGCATTAGTTTCATTGACACCTCTTACAAGGCTGCGTGTATCCGCAACAATGTCTATAACTATGTTATTAGCCATTTTTCTTCTTTACCCCCTTCGTAATCCAGACAACTTCATCATTTGTTAACTCCCAGAATTGTGATGGTGTATATCCTGTGGCTGCACAGAAATCACCCATGAGTTCTAAGAGATTGTCGCTTTTGGGAGTTCTGCACCTGTCAATGCGTTTAGTTCATCAACGCTCATGTTCTCAACATGTTCCCAAGTAAGGTCAGGTTGAGTCTTTCTACCAATGACTAATGCGATAGCCATAGTTAGTTTTACCTTTGAACCAGTTTCCCATTCATCCATATTCAGACCTGTGAGTTTTTCAACTTCAGCAAGGTCCTTCATCTTTAGATTTCCAATGTCCATTAATTGCCTCCAATGTATTTTCTTCTTATGGCATTCAGGTTTGCTACATACTGTGTTCTTGTATATTCCCTGTTTGTCCATGCTGCTCTTCTTAAGAATGGTTGAGCCTTAATATTTCTTGCTGCCCATCCATATTCCTGAACACCTGCATATGGAACCTTCGCTCCACCTGCCCTGATTTGAATCTTCTGTTTTGCTTTGTTTGCTTTAACAGATGCAGCAAGTGCACCTGATGCTTGAGGAGCAATAGCAGAGGCAGTTTGTGCAACCTTTGAACCAATAGCGTTGTTAGCCTCTTTGAGGTCCTGAACAGCACCCTCATATTGATTGAGACTTCTAACTACTTCTCTTAGTCCTTTGACTGCAACTGTGAACTCTGCCATTGCAACCTATTAAGCCCCTGCAGTTACTTTTGTTGGCTTTCCATCAAGTTTGATGGTCAAGTCATATGTAAAGTATTCACCTGCTGCTCCACCCATATCAGGAACTGTTTCTGCATATCCTGTTGCTGTGAAGTGTGGTTGTGTTGTTGATGGAACTGCGTTTCCATGTGGTGCAAATGTAAGTGTTAAGTCTGCTCCTGGGTTTGTAAACAACTGTGTCCATAGTGATGCTGCTGCAAAATCTTGGAACCCTGTCACTGTGCATGTGTAATCAAGTGAGTCTGAATAATCTCCAAAACCCATTTCACCAACTGCAGATGAGAAGACCACATTCTTTACTGAACCTGCGTAGTCAGTTGAACCAACCTTGAACACAATGTTCTTTCCTTTTAATCTTGACATTACTGTCCTCCTTGTGAATCTATAGTGATGTTAATGTTTGTACTTAAATATGTTGCACCATTAGCCTCAGTGAGGAATGGCTTATCAACATCTAATTTCGCTACTGCTGTGTTTGCCCAAATCAATGGGACAAGTGAATCCAATAAGGAGTCAAGTCCTGTTGTCTCAACATCATTTTGTGCTGTTGGTACAAGTAGAAGAATCTTCCAGTTAGTTGAATAGATGGCTTCATATTCATCATCATTAACACTGATGAAAGGAAACCCTGCTTCAAGAATTGCACAAGGTGCTATTGGTCGTGCAGGTGAGAACTTATAAACATTCTGTAGTTCTTCTCTTAGGATATTTGCAATATCTTCTTTGATACCTGAAATGTTCATGCGAACCTCACCATGTAACGGTTAAGTAGTGGGTAGACACCTGCTAATGGGTCTCTTGCAATACGGATAGGTGCTCCGTCATATGCTGAGTATTGTGAGATTCCCATTGGAGCAGAGCGTCTGTGGAATAGTTCTGAACCAACCTCAAGGTAGCAACGCTTTAGAATCTGGGTAGGCACCTTTGTTGATTGCACATAAGATGCAATTAAGTCAGTTGCTGTATCCCAGCATTCTTCTGCAAACTCGTTATCCAAGTCAGAAGCACCTACATACGCTTTGAGGTCAGTCCAGTCCATTTAATTTCCCCTAATTAGTCCAGTGGATTTGCAACTTTTACAAGTGCTTTAGGGTCATGTCCTGCTACTGCAAGGTACCCATACACTGAGAATTGCTGTGTCAGATTGGTGATATCTCCATCATTGAGACGGAAAGGTGCACCTGCTGATTCGTAAGTTGTGATTGCTGAAGAAGCACCTGTTAGAAGTGTTCCTGCTGCAAGTGATGGGTCTACAACGATTGGTAGACCTGCAATGTTTCCAGTCAATCCAACTGGGTTGATTGAACCAAATCCATTTGAAGGATTTGTTGCTGCTGCGATTGGACGAGCAACACCATCAACCTGCTTAGCAAGTTGCTTGAATACATCAGATGAGCAAAGGATGAACTCCAGTGCCTTACCTGTTTCGTTATTAACCTTGGTTGCTGAGTCTGCAAGCATCTCAATGATTGCATCTGCTGACCATGCAGCAACTGATGAAGTTGAAGTTGTTGTAAGTGAGTCAATGTATGACTTAACTACATTGTTAGTCTTCTTTGCATAGGCTGCTGCCATTGCTCTGAATGCTGCATCTACATAAGCAACAGATGAACGCTCAATCAACTGACGAGTCATAGCAGTGTATCCACCGTATGTCTTGATATTTGCAGTTGCTGAAGTTAGGTCAATCTTACCAAATGTAAGTGAGTCTCCTTCTGCTACCTGCTCTTCAATTGCTGAAGTATCAGAATTGAGTAGTGGGTATTCAATTGTCATTCCATCTGCTGGAAGTGGTGCTGATGTGAACACATTGTAAGTAGGACGACCATTGTTGAGAATGCGGATAGTTTCATTTACCCATGCGTTCTTTAGAATGCTGTCTGCCATTACTGAGTTTGTATCTGCAAATGCACGAGCAAGTGTTAGACCTGAATCTTCACCTGTTGCTACTGACTTTACATACTCACCGTATGAACGGAATTTTGGTGCAGTTGGAGCCTCTGTCTTGTCTGCTGACAAAACTTCTAAGCGGCGTTCCAACTCTTCTGCATGATTACGCACTTCAGCGATTTCTGAAGAGTAATCAGGTGTTGTTGTTGTTTCCATATTTGTTTCCTCCTTGATTTCTCTAACCTCAGTCACTGAGGCGTTTTCATAAGCAGGGAATGCAACCAAGGAGACTTCCTTGAGATTGACCTTCTTGCGAATGATTGTTCTGTCTTGCTTCTCATCCACCAAGGGAATGAAGCCCACAGAAAATGAGCGAATAGCACCATCTTTAACTAACTCAAGGGTTTCATCCCCAAGTTTTGTGGAACTAATCTTTGCCTTAATCCAGAGACCATCTTCTCTTTCTTCCATTGAGTTAACTTTCCCAATGATTTCTTTATGGTCTCTAAAAAGTTTTACATGTGAGTTAAGGTCTACTGAGCCTCTTACAAACTGCTCTTTGTCTCCCCCACCAATGTCAATTACATCATTGTATGGAACTGCTCTACCAATGACTTCTCTTGTTTCTACATTAGTCTCTCTGATTTCAAAACTACGATTTTCCATTATTTTCTCCATATACCCTCATTTTAATTCACAGGTTGTTCCACATTGTTTTGTGGTTCCTGTGCAGGGTTGTTGTTTGGCACTACTGGTTGTGTAATTGGTGGAAGGTCTGCTTCATTTATTGGAGGCATTCCTTCAGACTCTCTAACTTCATTAACTGTTAGGAATCTCTTGTCAATTCCAATTGCATAACTTTGATATCTATTTAATACATTAGGTCTCAAGAACCCAGTCATATTAAATTCAGCCTTCTGACCTCTTGGTAGTAAGTCAGTAAGTGCCTGTTGAATACGGACTATGTACTGCTGTAGTCCATCTTCATATAGTTTCTGCCTATCTTCATTACCGTTTGTATATGTAAGACCTGAGCCTTCTACTGCAAGACCAAGGTACATACTTGGGACTCCAAACATGTTTGCTATCTGACGAGTAGTAAATGTCTGGTTAGCCAAGAACTGTGCTTCTTCAGGGTTAAGTGCTATTGATTGATAAGCAAGTCCTGATGAAAGAACAGCAACGCTTCTTTCCTTCTGTGACTCAATAAATGCCTTCTTGTTTGCAAGGGCAATATCAGCAGAAAGAAACTCTGATGTAGTAAGTGTTCCTGTAGGAACTGCAGCCATCTTGAACCAATTGTCTGCATAGTTCTGCAAGTCGTTAGCAGATTGAATAATTTGTTTGTGTCGTTGTAGTGGTCCCTGTCCATATATATCCCCAGGAATTGACCACAACTTAAGGTGCTTAATAGTGCCAGTGGCTTGTTTTACGCCATTGATGGAGTACTCAAGGTTTCCCCTTGTGTCCTGTTCAATGTTTACCCAGTGAGCAGGGATTAACTCCATACTTGCTATGCCACGCACACCCTTGTAAATCTTCCAGTATGCGTTTCCATAGATAGCCATAGAGACAATTGTTTGTCCAATAAATTCACCCTGAGTTACATTGTTCTCAACATCAGGTGTTAGTAACCATGATGGAGTATCTACCTTTTCAATACCACGCAAAACCTCAACAGGTATCTGCATGGCTGCTGTTTCAAGAACTGATATACATCTTGTAACTGGAATTAGTTGTAATGCTGTAATTTCATTGACTACAAATGGTTGTCTAAATGGGATAAATGCCCCACGCTCTTCCAAGTCTTCTGGAACATAGCGTTCTATATATTCTTCTTCCCTGCCTAAAAGTTTATTAAATATTCCCATGTATCTCCTTTACCAAACCATCTGAGTTGCTTGAATTTGTGTGTCCACATACCAGATAGCCAAAACTGTTGCTAATGCTGCATCTATGTCTGTCATAGAGTCTTTTCTTGTGATTTTCCAAGACTCACCAACATTCTTACGCACTGCCCTCTGCATTTGCACTGACACAATTTCATCTTTTGGATGAACTAATGTCTTTCTCATAATTCTACGGTAGGCGTTGTTTGACCCATTGATTAAGTCCTTATGAGTAGCCTTATGCACTCTAATTCCACGCTGTTGCAGTGCTTGTGCAAGGTCTGAAGAAATATAAGAATCAACAATAAATGGTGCACCAAACTTGGATAATCCAACACAAGCCTTTGTTAATTCATCAATGTTTGTATTATTAAATGATGCAACTAATTCAGTAGAAACTATGTCTCCATCTTCTAAAGTGGCTGCAACTATTGATGCATGGTCCCACCCTGGAGTTCTATCTACTGCAAATACCTGAACTCTTGAACAAGTACCGTAAGGAAGGCTCTGCCATGTACCCACAGGAAGCCACGCATTCATGCTTGAAACAAACTGGTTTAAGCGATATCTACGAGCATCAGCCTCTGGCATTGTTGCTAATTCATTCTTTACAGATGCCCAAGAAAGTAGTCCAGATGCAAGATTTGGGTTAGCCCTGCGTACTTCTGCCTCATCAAACACATCACAGCCCTGTGGAGCCTCCCAACAGAAGAAACCAAACCTTTCAAAGTTCTTATCTTCATCTACTGACTTAGCACCACGCTCATATAACTTCTTTAAGAGTTCAGAGGTGTCATCTCCTGCTGTAGTAATACCAATTGTTATACCGTCAGGTCTTGTGGCAGAACCCAGTGCCATTGCAGTCCATACATCCTCATTAGCCACATGCAACTCATCAAATACAACAAGGGATGGATGTAGACCCTGTGCTGTTCCTGCCTTAGCAGCAATAACCTTGTACACACCTGTGCCATCAGAAGTCCATAGACCTCTATGCTCAGTAGAACGAGAGAATAGGGATTTAAGAATCTCTGAGGTTTGTGTTTGGTGTAGCAGTCTTCTATAAACAATCTTTGCTTGGTCTGCTGAGGCTGCTACTGATATAACTTCAGGTGCAGGTTCATGAAGGAGCATTCCATAGAGTGCAAACAAGGCTCCTATTAAAGATTTACCATTCTTACGAGGCATTGAGATACAGACCTGTTTGTATCTAAGTCTTCCTGCTAATTCTGGGTCTTCATGGTCATCTGGATATCTTTCCAATACCCTGCGGATTAGCCACTTCTGCCAGTCAGTCAGAACTAACCCTGCATTGTGCTTTTCTGGTAACTTCCATATTGCTTCTACTACATTTATTAACTTGTCACCATCAGTAACAAGATTTTCATCAAGGGAAGATGTGTAGTGAGTGGGTAGCCATTCCATTAAGCCCCATTAGCAATCTGTGCAAGCATTTCTTGAGGAGTTATGCTCAAATCCTGTCTTCTATTGTTCATAAGCCCTAAATTGCTCAATAACCCAATCAAAATAGGAGCCAATTGGTGCCTTCTATCAGGCATTTGGTCCATTGTTTGAGCAAGTAAAACAGCCTGTTGAGCAGCCCCTAAGTCTGCATCCTCAAGCCATGTAGCACTTCTGATAGATGTGATTACTGCGTTCTCTAAAGTTAAATCCAGTTGAAGGGGTTCAAAATCAGACTTAATCAGCCTGTGTGCCCTTGGTCCCTGTGTCATTCCTGTTCTCATTCTGCCTCCTGATTTACTAATTATAAATTGCGTGTATTTCCATGATTCAGATTCACTATTTACTGTGTAGGTTTTTTAGAAAAATGTATGCGGGGTTTCCTGTGTACGCATAAAAAACCCACCAATCAAATTATTTGAATATTCTTTGATTAATCAGATATAGAACTATCCAAACCTGAATATTTAATAGAATTACTTCTGTAAATGTCATTTGTATTTAGGGTTAAACCATTGCAGTCTTACTCTTGCTACATCTCTGTCTTGCAATGTGCTGTTACACATGTGACACATAGGCTCAAGGTTGTCTAACCCATCCCCTCCTCCCTTAGAGATAGGCAGTATGTGATTAGCAGTATCTGCCTCCAGTCCACATGTAACACATGAGGGATTAGTACTAAGTAATATCTTTCTGTTCTTCTTGTATTCCGTGCTGCTGTAGCCCATCTACCCATCCAATCCAGTCCATTGCTCTTCCACATCCACTGCATAACTCACTGGTTGGCTCCACTCTGCTACAAGTGGGGCACCAGAATATGGAGGTCGCTTCAGGAGGCGTTCCATCCTTTTGTCTATCTCTTTGTATTCTTGCCAATCTATTTTTGCCTCCCAAATGCATACAAGGTCTAACAAATGTGGACTACAAACGAATGACCAATCAGGATGCCAGTAATATGATGCTTGTCCACAACGAACACATGGTCTTGGTCTGACAGAATGTTTATATTTTTCAAGAAAATATGTGGGTGAATCAGGAAACCCTATGTCAGGCTGTCTCAATCTTACTTCTCCAGAACACATCCATTATGTGTCTCACTTTGATTAGGAAGCCCTTAGAAGGGTTTTCAGACCATCCCTGTCGTCTTGGTTCACCAAACTCCATTATGGTGTCTTTAATGACCTCTACAGGTACTCCTATAATCATTTTCTGCCCTGCGTTATTCTCCAAAACCTCAAACCAATAATCAGAGATAGTTACATTTAATCCTGATGCTCTCCACTGGTCATGCTTGTTCTCAAAACATCCTGTTTCAATAAACAGATTACCTGTCTCTTTCCACTTTCTATCTGCCTTAACTTCTAATTTACACATTTCTTTAATTGCCTCTAAGACAAGGGCTTCTCCATCTTGACCATGTGCAAGGTCAATATCAAACCCTTTATATGCTTTACTCATATTACTATTATAAACCCTCTTTTAACACAATTCTAAAATCTCTTTTTTGAGACCAAGATAATGAAACATCAAATGCCATAAGATGTATGTAGTCATATGCATTTATTAATTTTTCAACATTTTGTTTATGTAAATGTTTCCTAAAATTATTAGGGTCAGGAACATAGTAAGTATCTTTCCTACCTGTTGCTGGTCTACCTCTCTTACCGTTCATACATATCATCCGTATCAGGATTAGTATTTCTATCTTCTAAATCTTCTTTAAACCAGATGATTTGTTCACTTGGTATAAATCCCCACTTTGATACATCCATTTGTTATCTGCCTTTTCTAATAGTTACCCTCACTTCGTGAGGAAGGGCTAACGCCCTTAATATTTAATAATTAATCAAGAGATGTTCTCTCTGGTTTAATATTCTTGATTTCTAATGCCGTAGGCATTCCTTGCGAAGCAAGGGTTTTATTCATTTATTAAGTTTTTGATACAACTCAGGTAGGTAGTGCAATTAATGTTTCAATTAATCGCCCCTCAGTCACTTCCCTTGAAGCATCACGCCTACCAATCGTGTGTAACTGCCTTCAACTCTGTAAGGTCCTACCCTTACTCTCTGGCTCCTACTGCTGCCCTGAGTGTGTTATCCCCTTGGGTAAACCCAAGTTCTGAAAGGGGTAAATAGGTACTGCTCTGGATTGCCCTAAAGGGCTGTAGATGGGCTGTAAGTGGCTATATATGCGTAAATCGCTGCCTGTAGATGCCCTATGTATCTATTATAGCACCATTTGATGTGACTTGCAACACATCTTGGCTCTGGGGGTATCCCTATGCCTTATGACCAGTCAGGTTCCTTTGTACCTTCAGGACCCCTACTGACTTCCTGTCTATAAACAGGTTAATTTCTCTTGCATCATTCTCATTAATATCTTTAATTAACTTAATACTCTTTTTCATGTTCTGCCTTTCAAGTTAAAGACCTTGAGAGGGGGAGATAAATAAGTTTGGCAACGGACTTCTCTTGAACCCCTCCCAAGGGAGGTGAATGGCTATGTCGTAACCATTACAGTATCAATTATACCATGAATTAAATTGTCACCCAAGAAGTTCCATCAAATCTTTTTGCATCCCAATCAACCCATGCAGTTCCATTCCAAACTTTTTGTGCTGATGATGTTTGCCAAGATAAACCATCATAATATTTTACTGTTCTCACTGAAGGTGCAGTTATTCCTGCTTGATAAATTTGTTGAATTGCCGCTGCATCAATTGCTGATGCTGTACTTTGATGAAAATTAGATATCCATATTTGTGGATTGTTTGTTGCAGCATGTGAAGAACTTGAAAAACTTATTCTTCCAGGAATGGATGTGAGTGCAGAATTGTTGGTTGTTCCAATTAATTGACCGTTAAAATATGCTTGCATTGTTGTACCAACTCTACGAGCAGCAATGTAGTACCAAGTTTCTGGCTGCAATACTGGAGTGTAAATTTGTACAGAGGTGAAACCATAAGTAAGTCTACCTGCAAGATTTACGGCTGATTGTTGTGTGGTTGAGTTTGTACAGACCACATTCGCAACCCATCCTGCTGCAGAAGATGCTGGGGTCATTGCAAATACTGTAATTCCTCCAGAAGTTGCTCCTGAAGTGGTGAGAGTTGGCAAGGCAGACATTTTAAACCAGAAACCTTGAGTCCAATCTTCATCATCAATACCTGCTAATTCAGAAGTTGCAGTTGTATTAAATCTTGGAGCAGCAGTATTAAGAACATTGAATCTCCAAGAACCTGCTCCTCCAATTGGACCAACATTTGCATCAAAAACAGGTGCAGGTGTGTTTTGCAAGAAATAACTACCCAAGACATTACTGCCAGTTCTAACTGGAGTTAATGTGTAAGGCTCATTGAACTCAATTCCACGCTCAAGCGTGTAACTATTAATCTTGTTATGCAGATTAGATGGCATGTTAGATAACTATCCATATCCAATTGAGTTGTGGTGATGTAGGTGCAGTGCTTTGTACAAATACATTCTGAACACCATTAGTTCCATTGGTACCGTTTGTTCCTGCAGGTCCTTGTGGACCTGTTGCACCTGTTAAGCCTTGAGGACCTTCTGGTCCCATTTCTCCTTGGATGCCTTGAACACCCTGTGGTCCTTGTGGACCAGTTGCTCCAGTATCTCCAGTGTCACCTTTAATTCCTTGTAGACCTTGAGGTCCTGTTAAACCTGTTTCTCCTTGGACACCTTGAATACCCTGCAAACCTTGAGGACCAGTATCTCCAGTATCCCCTTTAGGTCCTTGTAATCCAGTGTCACCCTTTAATCCTTGCGGACCTGTTTCTCCTGTATCACCTTTGACACCTTGGATTCCTTGAGGACCCTGTGGACCTTCAGGACCAACTATCTGTCCTGCATCATGCCAAACACTTCCTGTCCATACATATAAATTTCCATCTGCATCATTAATGTAAGAATCACCAATAGCGTTATTTGTGAGGGGAAGTAGAGAAGCATTAGCAACTGAACCCTTAAGAGTTACAGATGCACCTGCTTGTCCTTGTGTACCTTGAGGACCTTGAATTCCTTGAGGACCAACTTCACCTGTGTCCCCTTTGTCTCCCTTAAGACCTTGGGGTCCAGTTAAACCAATTGGTCCTTGGTCTCCTGTATCTCCCTTGTCTCCCTTTAATCCTTGAATACCTTGGGGACCAGTTAAACCAATCTCACCTTGAATACCTTGGGGACCAGTTAATCCTGTTGGACCTACTGGACCACTATTTCCTATGTCGCCTTTTTCTCCAGATGGACCCTGTAGTCCTTGAGGTCCTGCAACCCCTTGAATACCTTGCTGCCCTGTCTCACCTTGGTCTCCTGTGTCACCTTTAGGACCTGCTGGACCTTGTGAACCTGCTGGACCTTGTGGACCAGTTAAACCAATTGGACCTTGGGGTCCTTGAGGTCCCTGTGGACCCATTGGTCCTGCTGCTAATGGAATGTTGGATGCAAATAATCTAATTTCATTAGGAGCAATTACTTCTACTCTTGTTGCATTTTGTGAGGTTACTTCAACATTAATTGCCATTGAAATTTACCCCCTGACTTCTTGAAACATCTGATTCCACATCAACCTTTACCTTCAAGACAGTTGTTTGTGTACCTTGGAACCATAACTGCACATCAAAATAGAACTGCTTCCCCCATGCAAAAGGGTCTTGTTGCATATCTAATGCGTTCCAAGGAATTTCTATAGTGATAATTCCAGAAGATGTGTCTCCTTGTGAATTTGAATTTGGAGGAGGAGGAGTTGTGCCAAACCAAGAACTCATCAGTGCCAAGACTTCTGGGTCATTTGGGTATCGTCTTGCTACACAAAATAGTCCTTCAGGGGTAGGAATATTTCCTTGGTCATCCTTTAATTGGATAGTTAATCTTGAGTTATCGCCTCTATAAACTCTCCACTCTATTTCAGTGGGTACATTATTTAATGTTTGCATGGTTCCTCCAGAATTGCTGAACTACCTCAATTGTAAAATATAGGTATGTTGACTATGGAGAGAGATGAACGCTGAA
>JACCDS011206594.1_pt1 | contig 15758 bp, 16 predicted proteins | sample 7446441 | NCBI WGS metagenome assembly JACCDS01 (sample SAMN15323445, study PRJNA562643) | freshwater metagenome | isolation source: river surface water | place: USA:Blue River Watershed | collected 2017-08-17
GACCACGCCGTCGTCATCGGCCACGATCACATCGCCGGGGTTGACGATCATGCCGGCGCACACCACCGGAATGTTCACCGAGCCCAGGGTGGCCTTGATGGTGCCTTTGCTGGAGATGGCTTTGCTCCAAACAGGGAAGTTCATTTTTTGCAGTTCTTTGACGTCGCGCCCACCGGCATCAATGATCAAAGCGCGAGCGCCACGGGCCTGAAACGAGGTCGCCAACAGATCACCAAAATAACCGTCGGTGCACTCGGCCGTGACGGCGGCCACCACGATGTCGCCGGGCTGAATTTGCTCAGCAGCCACATGCATCATCCAGTTGTCACCCGGCTGCAACAGCACCGTGACGGCGGTGCCCGAGACTTGCACACCGGGGTAAATCGGGCGCATGTAGGGCTTCAGCAAGCCCACACGGCCCATGGCCTCGTGCACAGTGGCCGAGCCCAAAGCGGCCAAGCCATCGGCAGCAGCGCGATCTGCGCGGGTGATGTTGCGGTAAACAACGCCAAGTTCGTACATGGTGATTCCTTCTTGAATTCAAAAATGCCAAGGCTGCGGTCTGCTGCAGCCTTGAATCAGCGCCCTTGGGCTTTGAGTTGGTCATCGAGGCGCTTGAACACACGTCGGGCATTGCCCTCGTAGACCCAATAACGCGCATCCTCGTTCAGGTTGGCTGTGGCTTGCACATAGCGTTTGGTGTCGTCGAAATAGTGGCCGGTTTCGGGGTCAATGCCGCGCACCGCACCAATCATTTCTGAGGCAAACAAAATGTTCTTCACCGGAATGACCTTGGTCAGCAAATCAATGCCGGGCTGGTGGTACACGCAGGTGTCAAAGAAGATGTTGTTCAACAGGTGCTCGCTCAGCAAGGGCTTTTTCAGCTCTTGTGCCAAGCCACGGAAACGGCCCCAGTGGTAGGGCACGGCACCGCCACCATGGGGAATCAAAAACTTCAGTGTGGGAAAGTCTTTGAACAAGTCACTCGTTAAGCACTGCATGAAGGCGGTGGTGTCGGCGTTCAAATAATGCGCGCCGGTGGTGTGAAAGCAGCTGTTGCAGCTGGTCGAGACATGAACCATGGCGGGGATGTCGTACTCGACCATTTTTTCGTAAATGGGGTACCACGACTTGTCCGACAGGGGCGGCGAAGTCCAGTGGCCGCCCGATGGATCGGGGTTCAGGTTGATGCCCACATTGCCGTATTGCTCAACGCACTTCACCAACTCAGGAATGCTGGTGGCGGGGTCCACGCCGGGGGACTGGGGCAGCATGGCTGCTGGCACAAAGTGGTCGGGAAAGAGTTGCGACACGCGGTAGCACAGCTCGTTGCAAATGGCCGCCCAAGTGGACGACACATTGAAGTCGCCAATGTGGTGCGCCATGAAGCTGGCACGGGGGCTGAAGATGGTGATGTCCGAGCCGCGCTCTTTCATCTTGGCCAATTGGTTGGTCTCGATGCTCTCGCGCAACTCGTCGTCGCTGATCTTCAGCTCAGACACTTTGGGCATCATGGCTGGGTCTTTGATGCCGGCGATTTGCCGGTTGCGCCACTCTTCCAGCGCTTTAGGCGCGGTGGTGTAGTGGCCATGTACGTCAATGATCAAAGGCTGGGCTTGGCTCATGGTGGGGTCCTGCGTGGTCTGAATTTCAAGCCACGATTGTGCAGTTCAGGTGCGGCAGGGCAAAGCCCCCGCACCCTCTATCAGCTAGAACAAATCAGCATAACCAGTCTGTGGATATGACAAAATAAAACCCAAAGGACGGCTATGGACCTCAAACAACTGGAATACTTTGTGCGCGTGGCCGAGCTGGGCAGCTTCACCCGCGACGCGCAGGCCCTGAACGTGGCCCAACCCGCACTCAGCCGACAAGTGCGCTTGCTGGAGGTCGAGCTTCGGCAAAACCTGTTGGTGCGCAACGGCCGCGGCGCCACCCCAACCCAAGCCGGCCAACTGTTGCTGGAACACGGCCGCGGCATCTTGCACCAAGTCGAACGCGCCCGCGAAGAATTGGGCCGGGTACGCACCGGCCTCACCGGGCGCGTGGCCTTGGGCCTGCCGCCCAGCGTGGCCCGGGTGTTGACCGTGCCGCTCACCCGTGCCTTTCGCAGCAAAATGCCCGAGGCGCAGCTGTCCATCAGCGAAGGCCTGTCGAGTGCCATGCAAGAGAACTTGCAAAACGGCCGCTTGGACATTGCCGTGCTGTACAACCCGAGCCAAGTGACCGGCATTGAGCACACGCCTTTGGTGCAAGAAGCCTTGTGGCTGGTGCAGCCGCGCCCGCCCGGCCTGCAAGAAGACCCGCCGCCACCACCCATCCGGCTGCAAGACGTGGCCGAGTTGCCGCTGGTGATTCCCACCCGCCCCAATGCGATTCGCATGCATGTGGAGTCAGAGATGGCGGCCTTGGGTTTGCGCCCCCAGATTGCGCTGGAGATCGATGGCGTGAGTGCCATTTTGGATTTGGTGGCCGATGGCGCAGGCTACGCCTTGCTCCCGGCCAACGCGGTCATGCGCTCGGTGCGGCCGTCGGCATTTTCGGTGCGGCCCGTGACAGAACCTGCGCTGGTCATTCAACTGACCACGGCAATCAGTTCTTTGCGCCCCTCGACCTTGACGCAACAAGCCACTTTGTCCCTGCTGAGCGAGCTCGCGGCGCAATGGCTCACGCCACACTGAACACAAGCTGCACTCAACGCACGCTGCACTGAACACACGCCGCACTGAACACAAGCCAGCGCCCGCCAGCCCCCTCCCCTTTACAAGGGGTACAGCCGCAGCAACCAGAGCAAAGCGCTGAGGCTCACAAACGACACCACCGTGGTGACCAACAAGGCCGCAGCACTGATGGCCCCGTGCCCATGGCGCTGGCTCAAGATAGTGAATATGCCCAGCATAGGCAGCGCGCTGGTCAACAACACCGCCCCGCGCAAAGCCGGGTCGTCGATGGGCACCCACCACTGCAACACCGCCCACATGATCAAGGGGCTCAAGAACAACTTGCCCAACACAATGGGCATCACCGTGCTGCGCAGGCCCTCGGCTTTGAGCCCCACCAACGAGCCGCCAATGACAAACAAGGACAAGGCTGCACTGGCTTGCGCAAACAAATCGACCGTGCGGCCCACTGGCGCCGGCATGGACCAGCCTGAAAGAGAAAACAAAAAGCCGGCGGTGATGCCCCAGATCATCGGGTTTTGCGTCAGGTTTTTCAGGGTTTGCAGCAGCACCTTAGGCCATTGACGGGCTTGCCCGCCGTCCGAATCGGCCACTGCCAACAGCAGAGGAATCAGCAACAGGTTTTCGATCACCATGTTCAGCGCCAGCGCCACGCCAGCCACCGGGCCCCAGGTGAGCAACATGATCGGGTAGCCGACAAAACCACTGTTGGGGCAAGACATGCCCATGGCCATCATGCTGCTGTAGCTCAGGCTTTGGCCTTTGACCTTGCGCGCCCACAACAGCCCGAGCAGCAGCATCAGTATGCCCCCCACCGCATAGGCCAACAGGTATTGACCATTCAAGATTTCGCCAATGCGGCGTTGCGACAGGGCGTTGAACAACAAGGCCGGCAACGCCACATTGAGTGTGAATTTGCCAAACACCTGCATGTCTGCCTTGGCAAAAACTCCCCGGCGCGTGGCCACATAGCCCAAGGCAATGGCCAAATAAATCGGGCCGGTGATGCCCAGAATGTCAACAACCGCGTCCATGCTTGTCTCAGCCCAAACGCATCAGCGGGTGAACAGTTGCGCCACCATCCACAAGCTCAAGGTGGGCGCCACCAACAGCACGCCCATGCGAATAATGTCCCACACCAAAAATGGTGCCAAGCCCTTGTAGGTCTCGCTCATCGGCACATCACGGGCCAGGTTGTTGACCACATACACATTCAAGCCCACGGGCGGCGCGATCAAGCCAAAGCTCACGGTCATCAACACCAAAATACCAAACCACAAGGCTTTGTATTCGTAAGTCAGGCCCCACAAATCGAGCGACATGACGGCCGGGAAGATGACGGGAATGGTCAGCAGCAACATGGACAATTCGTCCATCACGCAGCCCAACACGATGTACAGCAACAGCACCGCGGTGACGATGCCCAATGGCGGCACTGGCAAGCCCGAGACCCAGCTGGCGACCATCTTGGGCATTTCGGTCAGGGCCAGCGTGGCGTTCATCATGTCAGCGCCCAAGAAAATCATGAACACCATGGCCGTGGTTTCAGCCGTGCTGAGCAAGGCGGCTTGCATGCCCGACAACTTGAGTTCTTTTTTGAACAGGCCCAGCAACAAGGTCAACACGGCGCCGACGCCCGCCCCTTCAGTGGGCGAAAAAACACCGCCATAAATGCCGCCAAAAACGGCCAGAAAAATGCCCATGATGGGCCAAATTTTGAACAAGGCGGACGCCTTCTCAGACCACGGCAAAGTGGGTGTCAATGGGGCCATGTCGGGTCGCGAACGCGCATACAAACCAATCACCACGATGTAGCCCAACATGGCGATCACGCCGGGCACAATGGCTGCGGCAAACAGCTTGGCAATGTTTTGCTCGGTCAAAATGGCGTACACCACCAAAGGCACTGAGGGCGGAATCAAGATGCCCAAGGTGCCACCCGCTGCCAACGAGGCGGTGGACAAACGGCCTTGGTAACCGTGTCGCTTCATTTCGGGATACGCCACTTGGGTGATGGTGGCCGATGTGGCCACCGATGAGCCGCAGACCGCACCAAAAGCGCCCGCAGACAAGACCGAGGCCATGGCCAAACCGCCGCGCACATGGCCCACGACGGCGGCTGCGGCCTTGAACAAATCGCGGCTCAAGCCGCCTTGCGTGGCAAATTGCCCCATCAGTAAAAACAAGGGAATGACACTCAGCTCATAGACCGTGAGGCGCGCCACCGCGCTGCCCTTCAGAAAATTGAGCGAGGTGGCGGTGTCGGTCATCAGCCAATAACCCGCCAAACCCGGAATGAACATGGACGCCGCAATCGGCACCCGCAAGGCCATGAGCAAGACCATGGCCACGAACATGGCCAAACCAATCTGAGGGGCCCACTGCATCATGCTGACACCTCTTCGGTGGACGAGCCTTGGCCCTGAAATATTTGCACCAAAGCCACCCAGCCGGCCAACGCCAAACCGGGCGCCAAGCAGGCATAAGCCCACCACATGGGCAAGCCAATGATCATGGTGGTTTCTCCCGCTTCACGCACTGAGAACGCACCCACACTCGAACGCCAGGCCAACAAGCCGTACAACAACACCAACATCAAACTGCCGATGGCATCGAGGATTTTTCGGGTGCCGTCGGACGTCGATTGGGTGAAGAAATCCACAATGATGTTGGCCTTTTGCAACTGGCAATAAGGCAAACACATCGAGATCGCAAACGCGATGCCCATCTGGGTCATCTCCACATCACCGGGAATGGGGGCGGACCACACCGCACGCATCAGCACACTGGCACAGGTTAAAAACCCTGTGGCCAAAGCCACAAAGGCGCCGACAGTCCCAAATGCCCGACACACAGGCGCCAACAACCAAGAGGAATGCATGAGAGTGGTCCGTTAGAAAACTGCGCTGCCCCTCGCGAAGAGGGGCAGTCAGGGGCTTACTTGTTGTATTTTTTGATCAGGTCTTTGGCGTCTTGCAGCATTTGCTTGCCGGGCAAACCGCGCTTGTCCATCTCGGCCACCCACTCGTCATACAAAGGGGCAGAGACCTGAATCCAACGGTCGGTTTCAGCGGCGCTGATTTTGTTGAAAGTGTTGCCACGGTCTTGTGCCGCTTTGCGGCCCACGGCGGTGGATTCATCCCAATAGCGGCCAATCGTGCGCGACATGGTGGCACCGCTGTGCTTGTCGATGATGCTCTTCAAATCAGCAGGCAAGCTGTCGTATTTGGCTTGGTTCATGGCCATCACGAAACCCGCTGTGAACATGGAGGGACGGCTGGCTTCGATTTCGGTGTGGAACTTGCTGACCTCGTGCAACTTGAAGGACGGGATGATTTCCCATGCGGTCAAGAAGCCGTCAATCGTGCCTTTGGTCATCGCATCGGCCACAGGTGGAATGGGCATGCCCACGGGCGTGGCACCCAATTTGGTCAACAGCTTGGTGGACTGGCGGCTCGCAGCGCGAATTTTCAAGCCGCGGAAATCGTCCATGGTCTTGATGGGTTTGCTGGAAGTGCTGACAAAACCTTCGTCGTGCACCCAAGTGGCCAAGACCTTGGAGCCGGTGAATTCTTTGGCACCGTACTTGACCATGTAATCCCAAGCGGCGGCAGAGGCGACTTCGGCGGTGTTGGTCATGAAGGGCAACTCAAACGCTTCCATGATGGGGAAACGGCCAGGCGTGTAGCCGGGCAGCGTCAACACCACATCGTCCACGCCATCTTTGACCCGGTCCACCAATTGGGCTGGGGTGCCACCACCGGTCATGGCCGGCAAGATTTGGCAACGCATGCGGTTGTTGGATTCTTTGGCGATGGTGTCGCACCATGGCACCACCAATCGCTGGTGTCCCATGGCCACGGTCGGCCACATGTGGTGCACCTTGAGGGTGACCTCTTGCGCTTGCGCGGTCACTGAGCTGGCCAAGGCCATGGCCAGCAAGGCTGCGCCGGTGGTCAATCGTTTTTTAAAGTTCATCAATGTCTCCTGGTTGTGGTGGTGAGGTTAGCGAGAAAAAATTGAAACGTGAACCACCGCCTCAAGTGGCGGCGGGGGTTAAAGGTTCGGATGCGAGCCAGGCCAGCAGTACCTGCGCCACGGCTTCGGGCTTTTCCATGGGGGCCATGTGGCCCGCATCGGCAATGACTTGCAAGACGGGTTGCGACAACTCACGGGCCATGGCCTGGTGCTGAGACACCGGGGACCAAGTGTCTTGTGCACCGCAGATCAAATGCACCGGACCTGCGATATTTTGCAGCGTGTGTGTGGCATTGGGTCGCGACAACAATGCCCGAATTTGGCACGCAAAATGGTGCGGCGTTTTGCGCGCAAACATGGCCACAATGGCCTCCATCAACGCGCTGTCGCGCAAGCGCTCGGGGTGCACCATGCCTTGCGCCCAAGTGCGCGCCATGGCCGCCACCCCTTGCGTGTTGGCCAAGTCCAACAAGGCTTGGCGTTTGGCCGCTTCTTGCTCGCCCTCAGGGCCCGTGGGGCGGGCCAAATGGCCGGTGTCCATGAGCGCCAAATGGCGCACCCTGTGTGGCGCCAAGCGCACCATCTCTAGGGCCACACGGCCGCCCATCGAGTGGCCCACCACGGCCAATGGGCCGGTGGTTGTGTCCAAAATTTGCTGCGCCATGCCCACCAAATCGTCGCACTCGCCATGGTCGGCCACCCGTGCGTGCTGGGCGGCAGGGCCCATGTGCGCCAGCACCTCGGCCCACACCGTGTGGTCACACATGAGGCCGGGCACCAGCACCAAAGTGGCTGCGTTGTGGGTTGTGGTTGGGGTGGAGGCGTTCATCTCAAAGGTCCAACACCAAACGCGCCGTCTGGCTGCGAGAGCAACAAATCAACATTTGGTCGTTGCTGGCTTGCTCTTCAGGCGTGAGGAACATGTCCCAATGGTCGGGCGTCCCGGCCACCACGCGGGTCAGGCAGGTGCCGCAAATGCCTTCAGAGCAAGAAAACGGCACATCGTGACCGGCGTCTTGCAGCACTTTCAAGATGGACTGCTCTTTGTTGACGGACAAGATTTTTCCGCTCTTGTGCAGCTGCACTTCAAAAGTGCCATCGGCAGCCAGGGGTTGCGAGGTCAGGTCGGAGGCGGTCATGCGGGGGTTGCCATGTTGTTTTCTTCGGCCAACAAACGGTCGATGATGCGCCGTGATTGCACGCCACCCGAGTCGATGTTGAGCATCAACAGCTTGCGGTCGGGCCACGCGCTGATGTTTTTTTGTTGCAACTGCAGCATCTCCATGTCTTCGTTGAAGATGCCGCCTTGGCCTTGGCGGATTTTGTCGGTCAGCTCGGCGTCGTGCGGCTTGAATTGCCGGGCCATGCCCCAGTGGTACCAGTGCGAGGTCTCGGTTTCCGGGGTGATGAAATCGACCACCACACTGTAGGCTTTGTGTTCTGGCGCCGCGTCAAAACCGCCCTTCCCGGCCAGCGCCACCCCCACGTCAATCATGATGTGACTGGGCGGCGTGAAGCGGCAAATCTGCCAACGGTCCACTTTGGCCTGTGGGTCGAGCCCATTGGCACTCATGGCCATTTGCCAAAAAGGTGGGGCCTGAATGCCCGTCATGTGTCGCTGCAAGATGACTTGGTCGCCCTCGACCGAAGTGGTACAAGGTGTCTCGTCAATCTCAGGCTGACCAATGCTGTTGGCATGCACATAGGTTTCGTGCGTCAGGTCCATCAGGTTGTCGATCATCAGACGGTAATCGGCTTGCACGTGGTAAAGCCCGCCGCCATAAGCCCAAGCGGGGTTATCAAAAAATTCGAACACCGGCATCTTCGCCACATCGGCTTGGTTTTGGTCACCGGGCCAGACCCACACAAAACCATAGCGTGTGGTCACGGCAAAGCTCTTGATGGCCGGAAACCCGCGCACGCGCTGGCCGGGCATGTGCACGGTTTTGCCCTCGCAGCCCATCTCCAGGCCGTGGTAGCCACACACCAATTTGCCTTGGCAGACCTTGCCCAAAGACAAGGGCGCGCCGCGGTGCGGACAAAAGTCTTCGACCGCCGCCACTTGGCCTTCAGGGCCTTTGAAGAAAACCATTTTTTCGTTGCAAATCGTGCGACCCAGCGGCTTGTCATTCAGGGCTTCAAATTCGGCCACCGAACACGCCACATACCAAGTGTTTTTAATGAACATGCTTCAAACTTTGCTTCTGATGAGTTGCACACCGGGCGGGCCCGATGGCTGTGGTTGGCGCAAAGCCAGTCCCAAGTTGTGTCGTGCCAAACGAGAATGCTCTCGCATCAAAAATTCAGCCCTGCCGGCTTCGCGTTGTTCAATGGCCTGCAGCACTTGGCGGTGCTGGTGTTGCGCCACCATCAACATGTCGCGCGCATCGGCGGTGTGGGCCTGTACCCCCACAAATCCCGAAGCCGAGGCGAAGGGCAAGCTCGAGGCGCGCTCAATCTCTCGCTCTAGTACGTCGCTCTCGGCCATCACCGACAGCAGTTTGTGAAACTGGCCATTGAGCCGCACATAAACCGAAAAACCATCGTCGTCCAACGCACCTTGGCGCAGCAGTTGGTCAATCTCGTCCAAGCAATCGGCGGCCTGTTTCAAAACTGCCGGACGCACGCCACGCTCAGCGGCCATGCGGGCGGCCAGCCCTTCCAGGGTGCCGCGCAGCTCAATGGCATCGGCCACATCGCGCTCAGAAAATGTGCGCACCGCATAGCCACCGCCCGGCAACGAGGCCAACAAGCCTTCTTGCTCCAAGCGCATCAGCGCTGCCCGGATGGGGGTGCGGGACATGCCCAAGCGCTCCACCAAACCCAATTCGGCGATGCGGGTGCCCACGGGCAACTCGCCCGCCAAAATCCATTCACGCAGGCGTTGCTGTGCCTTGACGGCTTGGGAGCTGCCTTCGTCGCCCACTTCGGGCTCAACCATTCGGACAGGTGTGGACAACATGCAAAAAACTATAAAAATGGCATTTAAACACCAGATCGATCCGGTCTGTATACAGAAAATCCCTTAGACGCCTTAAATTGCCTATTTTTTAAGCAACTATGGCCATTCCTGTATTCAAGCCTGTCTTCTGGTTAAGGGATCGAGAGGCGACAATCAGGCCAAAAGAGAAACGAGAAACGCCCCATGAATTTGCACCTGCTGGACTTTGACTGCACCGAAGACGCCGACGGCGTGGTGTGCTGGGATGCGCTGGCGCACCCCGCCGCAGAGCACAAGCCCGCGTTGCTGAAAGAAGTCTCAGAGGTCTTGGCTTGGGCCTGTGCGTTGGCGCCCCAGGGGCCCGGTGCGCTGGAAGACGGCGCGCCCTGGGATTTTGATTTGCAAGCCCGCCAACATGCGCCAGGGCACGCACCCGTGTCCGCGCCTCTCACCTGGACCCCTCAATCTGGCCTGATCATGCCCATGCCCCTCAGCCCCGAAGACCGGCTTGAATTGAGCTTGACGCTGAGCGGCACACCCGCTTTTGCGCTGGCGTTTCGTGAACAGTGGGGCGCACCATGACGAGCCACACCCCGGTGAGTTTTCAAGAGGCTCTGCGCTTTTGGTTTCAGCTGGGGTGCATCAGTTTTGGCGGGCCGGCCGGGCAAATCGCTTTGATGCACCAAGAACTGGTGGTGCGGCGCCGCTGGATTTCGGAGCAACGCTACCTGCATGCGCTGCGCTACTGCATGCTGTTGCCTGGCCCAGAGGCCCAACAGTTGGCCACCTACATGGGATGGTTGATGCACGGCACACGCGGCGGCATCGCGGCGGGCGCCTTGTTTGTGCTGCCGTCGCTGCTGTTGTTTTTGGTGTTGAGCTGGGCCTACACCGCTTGGGGTGCGCACCCTTGGGCGCAAGCCTTGCTGTGGGGCCTGAAGCCGGCCGTGACCGCACTGGTGCTGCATGCCGCCCACCGCATGGCACAGCGCGCCCTCAAAGCGCGCTGGCTTTGGGTCTTGGCCGGGGTGTCTTTGCTTGGCATGTTGTGGGGCCTGGCTTTTCCGTGGATCATCTTGGGCGCGGCCGCTGTGGGTTATGCCATCGCACGGCAACAAGGCCAGTCACCCTTCGGGCACACCCCATCATTTGCCAGCGTCATGCCGCAGGTGTCCGCGACAAATTCAGCCACGGCTAAGGCCACGGTTACGGCTACGGCCACCAGCATGGCCGAGCACGAGCCCAGGGCTTGGATCAACGAGCATTCCCCCTCGCCCGCCCACACGCAGTTCAGCCTGCCACGTTTTTGGCGCGCTCTGGCCATCGGGCTCGGCTTATGGGCCGTCACCTTGGGCATGCTGGCGGTGTTGTTTGGTTGGGCCCACACCCTCACGCAAATGGGTGTGTTTTTCACGCAAGCGGCGTTGCTGACTTTTGGCGGTGCTTATGCGGTATTGCCGTTTGTGACCCAAGCGGCCGTGCAGCAATATGGCTGGCTATCGGCGGCGCAAATGATGGATGGCCTGGCCTTGGGCGAGACCACGCCGGGGCCACTGATCATGGTGGTGGCATTTGTGGGTTTTCTGGGTGGCCACAGCCAAGCCTTGTGGGACACCCCGTGGCTGGGCGGCTTGGTGGCGGCGTGCGTGGTGACCTGGTTCACGTTTTTGCCGTCGTTCGTCTTCATTTTGGTGGGCGGCCCTTGGGTTGAGCGCACACGCCACATGCCCTCGCTCACCCTGCCCTTGCAAGCCATCACGGCGGCCGTGATCGGCGTGATCGTCTACATGGCGGGAGTGTTTGCGCGCCAAACTTGGTTGCCCGGCGGCTGGCACATGTTGCCCGACCTCAGCGCCTTGCTGGTGACCGTGTTGGCGACATGGGCCTTGGTGAAAAAAGGCGTCAGCGTGCTGCGTGTGATGGGCGCCTGTGTGGCGCTGGGCTTGCTGCGCTTAGCCTGGATTTGAAGCAGCGGCCAAGCCAGCGCAGCATCACTTGGAAGCGTTGAACTGCAGCGCGGCCAAGCTGGCATACAGCCCGCCTTTGGCCTGCAACTCGGCGTGGCTGCCTTGCTCGATCAAGCGGCCCCGCTCCAGCACCCAAATCACATCGGCGCGCTGCACCGTGGCCAAGCGGTGGGCAATGACCAAAGTGGTGCGCCCGACCATGGCTTTTTCAAGTGCGGCTTGCACCATTTGTTCACTTTGCGCATCGAGCGCGCTGGTGGCTTCGTCCAACAACAACAGCGGCGGGTTCTTGAGAATGGCACGCGCAATGGCGATGCGCTGCCGCTGACCGCCCGACAAGCGCACGCCACGGTCACCCAAGTCGGTGTCAAAGCCTTGCGGCAATTCGCGAATAAAACCGAGGGCGTAGGCCGCGTCAGCAGCCGCTTCAACTTCAGCCGGCGTGGCCTCGGGGCGGCCGTAGCGGATGTTCTCGAGCACGGTGCCCGAGAAAATGACCGGCTCTTGCGGCACGATGGCCATGCGTTGGCGCAAGGCCTGCAGGTCCATCTGGTCAATCGGCACACCATCGAGCACGATGCGGCCCGACTGCGGATCGTGAAAGCGCATCAGCAAATCAAACAAGGTGGTTTTGCCCGCGCCACTGGGGCCAACCACAGCCACCGTCTGGCCAGACTGAATCTGACCGCTCAATTGGTCCAGCGCCCAAGTGTCAGGTCGAGAGGGGTAATGAAAGCGCACCGACTCGAGCTGCAAAGAAGAGCCGCCTTGCGGCCAAGGTGCTTCAATGGGCTGCGCCGCCAAGGTCAAGTTCGACTCGGTGCGCAGCAACTCCATCAGGCGCTCGGTGGCACCGGCGGCACGCAACATGTCGCCATAGACCTCGCCCAACACCGCAAAGGCACTGGCCAGCAAGATCACATAAAACACCGTTTCGCCCAATTGGCCTGCGGTGCTGGTGCCCGCGCGCACGGCCAAGGTGCCCATGTACAGCCCCCACAACAAAACCGCACTCGAGGCCAAGATGATGAAGCCCACCAGCACAGCTCGCGCGCGGATGCGGCCCAAAGCCGTGCCCAAGGCACGGGCCGTCGAGTCGATAAATCGGCGGGTTTCGCGGCCCTCGGCGGTGTAGCTTTGCACCACACTGATCGCGTTCAAAACCTCTGAGGCCATGGCGCTCGAGTCGGCCACGCGGTCTTGGCTGGCGCGAGACAGCCGCCGCACCCGGCGCCCCAAATACACACTCGGAAAAATCACCGCCACCAACACCGCCACCACCTGCAACATGAGGATCGGGTTGGTCCAGACCAGCATGCCCAAAGCCCCGGCCCCCATGACCAAATTGCGCAGACCCATAGAAAACGACGACCCCACCACGGTTTGCACCAAGGTGGTGTCGTTCGTCAAACGGGACAACACCTCCCCCGACTGCGTGGTCTCAAAGAAGGCCGGACTTTGCTTGAGCACATGGCCGTAAACAGCGTTGCGCAAATCAGCGGTGATGCGCTCGCCCAACCAACTCACCGTGAAATAACGCCCCGAAGAGAACACCGCCAAGGCCGCAGCCACGCCAAAGAGCTGCAAAAAATGCCCCGACAACTGGCTGGCCGACTCGCCTGTGGCCAAGCCTTGGTCAATCAATTGGCGCAAAACCCAAGGAAAAGCCAAGGTGGTGCCTGCCGCCAACAACAAGAACATCGCCGCCACGACCAATGCAGCACGATAGGGTTTTAAAAAAGGAATGAGCCCGGTGAGGGATTGAGGTGAGGCGGCCATAAGCAATCAATTAGGAGAGCGATCCATGAACAAGCAGGATGCTGAACAGGCATCGGTGCAACCATCTTACAACTGCACCCCAAGAGCCCTCGATTCACAACACCGCGGTGGCCAACAGCCCCAATGCGCGACGTTTGATTCTTTTGCAACCGCCCAGTGTGTGGGCGCTGGCCCTCACATCCACCAGTTGCAAAATAATCATTACATGTGCTATTGTAAATTTTAATTGACAAACACGCGTGGGTGTTTGTTTTGGAAACACCATGACCACACCTTTTCCCTTGAGCCGCCCTCGCCGTCTGCGCCGTGATGATTTCAGCCGAAGGCTGGTGCGAGAAAACGCCTTGAGCGTGAACGATTTGATTTATCCGGTCTTTGTCTTGGAAGGCGAGAACCGGCGCGAAGCGGTGGCCTCCATGCCGGGGGTGGACCGCCTCAGCTTGGACTTGCTGTTGCCGGTGGCACAAGAGTGTGTGGCGCTGGGCATCCCCGTCATGGCTTTGTTTCCCGTCATCAGCGCGTCCCTGAAAACACCCGATGGACGCGAAGCCACCAACCCCAAGGGCTTGATTCCCCATGTGGTGGCCACCCTCAAACAGCACTGTCCCACGCTGGGCATCATGACCGACTTGGCGCTCGACCCTTACACCAGCCATGGCCAAGATGGCTTGCTGGACGAGCGCGGCTACATCTTGAACGACGAAACCGTGGCGGTGCTGGAGCAACAAGCACTGGCGCACGCTGCTGCGGGCGTCGACATCGTCGCGCCCAGCGACATGATGGATGGGCGCGTGGGGGCGATTCGGCAAGCCTTAGAAAAAAATGGCCACATCCACACCCGCATCATGGCCTACAGCGCCAAATACGCCAGCGCGTTTTATGGCCCTTTCCGCGATGCCGTCGGCTCTGCCAAGCAGTTGGGGCGCAGCGACAAAAAAACCTACCAAATGGACCCCGGCAACTCGGACGAAGCCTTGCGCGAAGTGGCGCTCGACATCGCCGAGGGAGCCGACATGGTGATGGTCAAACCGGGCATGCCCTATCTGGACATCGTTCGGCGCGTAAAAGACCAGTTTGGCGTGCCCACCTTTGCCTACCAAGTGTCGGGCGAGTACGCCATGCTCAAAGCCGCCGCACAAAACGGTTGGCTGGACCACGACGCGGTCATGATGGAAAGTTTGCTGGCCTTCAAACGCGCGGGCGCCGACGGCATCTTGACCTACTTTGCGCGAGATGTGGCGCAACTGCTGAAGACCCAACCTTGACCTAGTCCCGACATCCCCGACATCCCTGACATCCCCGACATCCCCGACATCCCTGACATCCCTGACATCCCCGACATCCCAGATAGCCCTGACATCCATGACTTCTCAACTCACCATTGCCACACGCGAAAGTCGTCTGGCCTTGTGGCAAGCCCACCACGTCAAGCAATTGCTGGAAGGGCAAGGCCATCGCGTCTCGCTGTTGGGCATGACCACGTTGGGCGATCAAATCTTGGACCAACCCTTGAGCCAGGTGGGCGGCAAAGGTTTGTTCATCAAAGAGCTGGAGGTGGCCTTGGCCGAGGGCTCGGCGCACTTGGCCGTGCACTCCCTCAAAGATGTGCCGATGGATTTGCCCCCTGGTTTTGAGTTGGCCTGCATTCTGGAGCGAGAAGACCCCCGCGACGCTTGGGTGTCGCCGCACTACGAGCGCTTAGACAATTTGCCGCCGGGCGCCGTGGTCGGCACCTCCAGCTTGCGAAGAACCGTGCTGCTCAAAGCCCTCAGGCCCGATCTTCGGATTGAGCCCTTGCGAGGCAACTTGGACACACGCTTGCGCAAATTGGACGAAGGTCAGTATGCGGGCATCGTGCTGGCCACCGCGGGCCTCAAGCGATTGGGCCTCCACGACCGCATCCGTTACGCATTTCCCTTGGACACCATGACACCCGCGGCTGGGCAAGGCGCCATTGGCATCGAGATTTGCGCCGATCGGCCTGACCTTGCCGAGATTTTGGCCCGCCTGAACCACCTGCCCACTGCGGTGCAGGTGTATGCCGAAAGAGGCGTCAGCAGAACCATGGGCGGCAGTTGCTCCATGCCCTTGGCGGCGCATGCCACATGGCAGCAAGAAACGCTGACCCTTCATGCGGCCTGGGGCGACCCACTGGTCAAAAACGCCCCCCTCATTCAAGCGGAAGGGTCGTGCACTTTGGCCTTGTCGACTTCGGATGTTTTAGCCCAAGCCACTGCACTGGGCCAGCGCGTGGCGCAACAACTCATTGCGCAAGGCGCCGTGGCTATTGAGCGGTGATGGGTGATGGGTGATGGGTGATGGGTGATGGGTGATGGGTGATGGGTGATGGGTGATGGGTGATGGGTGATGGGTGATGGGTGATGGGTGATGGGTCAGTGAAGCCTCTGCCAC